>MDTB01031597.1_pt1 | contig 11448 bp, 8 predicted proteins | sample 811161 | NCBI WGS metagenome assembly MDTB01 (sample SAMN05326650, study PRJNA326480) | marine metagenome | isolation source: seawater | place: Mediterranean Sea | collected 2009
ATCACATTCTTCCAGTGGCGGTGCAGTTCGATTCCGTCTTGCGCTGTCAGTAGCTGTTCCGGCGCTTCCGACAGATAATAGATATTTACCGGGTCAATACCGGCGGCTATCCCAAGGCAGAAGGTCGTGGAGACCCGCGGGTTGATCTCAAATGGTATGGCTCGGCGATCGTCCATCAGCATCAATTGAATATTATAACAGCCGCTCTGCTTCAACACGTCGTGCATGGCCCTGCAGCCGGCGAGTACATCTTCATTCATGACGACCCTCGCGCGAATTGTTATGCCGCGCTTAATAGCAACCTCGACAGGAACGATCGCATGAAGGTTACCTGTTCGGTCAGCCGCTATCATGACGGTAAATTCCCGGCCCTGCAGCAATTCCTGAAGAAGTATATCGCGCGCCGGCAAACCAGACAGAACATGATAGGCCGCAGCTTCTTCGCGACTTTCTAGCACCCGGACACCACGCGATCCCCGGCCCTGCCGGGGTTTCGCAAAACATGGAAAGGTGAAGTCTTCCATCTCGGCCATTGTCGCCGTTACCGGTGCCGCCAGTCCCTGCCTCTGCAGGGCATGCGCCGATTCCAGTTTGTCCATCGATTGCGTCACAAACGTGTTTTCAGGCACCAGAATATCCGTCTCGGGGGCCGCTTGGGCAACTGTCGGCATATGGGGCAGTTCTTCGTCGACGCCCGGGATCAGCAAGTCGATTTCGTGTTCGCGGCACAGAGCGCCGAGAGCTTCGCTATAGCCCGGCGCATTAGCGAGCAGAATTTGGCAACGCCTTTCCATCGGTATCGACGGATCGATTGCGCTGGGATCTGCGTCCGCGAATATCATTTCGTAGCGATCTTGCCACTGGCGGTAAATTGCCTCGTTCCCGGCACCGCCACCCCCCGTGAACATCAGTTTAGGCGCCATTCCTAGGCCACTGCCCCATTGTCGGCGCCGAGGACGTACTCTTTTCCGTCCCGCCGATAGCCTGCGGCAGCGAAAAGTCGGTGCGAGGCCACATTCTCGGCATCGACAGCGGCACGAATTTTGGAGAAGGGCAACAATTGGCGCCCGAGCCGGAGGGCCGCTGCCCCGATGCCAAGCCGCCAGCGATCCGGTGCTATTAGAATAGAAACCTCATAACTGTCGCACTCAGATTCGGTATCGGAATTGGGCTGATTAGGCGGTTCATTTTCCGCGACGATGTCAAAGCGAAGCACACCGGCCGGCGTCCCGTTATGTTCCAAAATGCCCAACACACAATCCGGATCCGCCAGTTTGGCCCCTAGCCAGTTTTCATGTGTGTATCTGCTCGGAGCCTGCAATGTCCTGAAATACCTTCGCGTATCCGGATGCGTTTGCCAGTCGAAAAGGATATCCATATCCGCTAGCGTCGCAGGCCGCAGCGTAACCGGCGCACCATCGCGCGCGCATTCCGGGAAAATAACCTGCGCAAAGCGGCGGGCCCCGAGCCCGTCACACATCACGGCCGCGCTATCTACCATCCGGTGCCGGTAATCGGGCTCGGCAAGCATACGACCAATGGCCGCCACAATGTCTGTCACCGACACCGCGTCACTCGCCCCCAAAACCTCCGCAGCACCGCCCCGCACCAACGAGGCTGCGTTGGGAAGCTGATTATCCGCCTGCGTAATGACGATTGTCGGCAAACCGAGACTGCAGCGCTCCCACGATGTGATACCGGCAGCACCGATCGCAAAATCCGCCGCTGCCATCAGGCTTGCGACTTCCGACGTGTCGCTATGGAGAGAAACATCAATATGGCTGGCCGCCATCCGGGTTCTCACCTCATTAAAGCATGGTGCGGAGGACCCCAGAATAATATCGACCTGCGCATCGGGCGCCGCCTGTTCGACTGCGTCCAGAGCCGTCACGGTTGCGCCGTGGGGATCGGTTGCACCGAAACTAATCAATATTCTAGCGCTTTCGCGGCGTTCTTTCTTGGCACTAATCGAACGACGGCGAAGAGCGGCAAAGGATGGCCGCAACAATGCATATGCCGGTCCCGTAAAGATGCGGCATTTCTCCGGCACCAGCCCGTCATATTCCCGCGCGTTGCGCCCAGCCGTCGTATCGAGCACGACATCGCAATCGAGCGGGCGGTCGGGCGCGTCTGAAATCACCGCCACGGAGGAGGAGACCCGACGCGCTGCAATCGCGTTTCCGAGATCCCAACCGGGGAGATCGACAACCAGCCAACCAGCCTTTGCCTTCCCATCGACAAACATCGCATCGACATCCTGGTCCTTATCCAGTGCTAAAATTTCCACCTTGCCATCGGCAAGCGATGGCAGAGTATCGAGCGTGGATTGCCTGACGGCATACGCCCGCGTCGCACCCCGCTCACCGAGCGCATTGGCCAGGCCAAGACACCGCATGGCATGCCCGCCGCCGAGTGCCAGCCCGGCATCGAACCTGAAAACCACAGATCCGGGATCGGTCATGACGTTCTTCTCAGGCTCATGCACCACGCTCCTCCGCGCCACCCGGCTTGTCTCCACCATTCCGAAGACGGGCATTATCTGCCGCATTTAGTTCCGACAGCGCCGGTTCCGCCTCGACAATGGCCAGCGGAACCTTATAGCTCCACGCCGCGTCACCAATCGGCAAACGCTCAAAGACCGCCCGCATAAATTGAAGATCAGCCGGCGTATCAAGCGTCCACCGATGGGCGGCGGTCGTAACGCCGGGACCATCCAGATTAACCTTGCGGGCAGCTTCGTGCGAGCGGATATAAGGCGTCACATGCTCACGCTCGAAGGGCGCCCCGGCCTCATTGGCGGCGCGCTCCAGCCATTCGACACCGAAGGCTTCGCAATCGAGCCCATGCGGCCAGCCTGGCGGCATGTTGTTGGTGGCATAATCAGCGTCACGGTCTGTCAGCAGCTGCAGAACGCCGTCGCACACAGCGGGATCGATCAACGGGCAATCGCTTGTGACTCTCAGAACGCGGTCGGCGCCCACATCTTTTGCCGCCCGGTAATACCGGTCAAGCACGTCACTTTCCGATCCCCGATAGACGCACGCGCCTGTTCTTTTGCCAATCCGCTCCGCTTCATCGGCAACGGGATCACAATCCTTTGTATCGGGCACAGCGCAGCAAATAATATCAGCCCCTGAGATCGCCGTACATCGCGTCAGGACATGGCCCAGAACCGTTGTAGAACCGAGTGGCAACAACACTTTCCCAGGCAGTCGTGTCGATGCCATGCGGGCCTGAACGATGACCGCAGTGCGCGTCATTTATCGCTCGCTCCGCTTCCGAACGTCGCGTCGCCTTCATCCCAAAGATTGGGTTTTATCCAAGCGCCGTCTTCAAATGTCCACACGCGCGGGTCGCGGAAGGTATCTGCGATTGCGTCGAATTCGGCTTCAGTCATACCGGTATACTCAAGCCAACGCTCGAGGTCGCGCGGTTTGATGTGATCATGTTTGCGGATAAGGTCAACTGCCTGGCCGCGGCTCAGCAGGTTCGCACGGACATCCTTGGATGCATGATCAGTGCAGCGCCCGTACCCGAGTTTCACAAATTTCATGTAATCGTGGACGCCGTTTTCATGCATATCGTCCAGGTTCGACATGGTCCGATAGGTTCTATCGAAAGGCTTATCTGCAGTTTCAAACCCGTATTTCTCCTGAACCATTCGGCCATGTTCATTGGCCTCCCAATAAACATAGTTGCTAAGATGAATGCCCCGCAGACCGGTATCGAAAATTTCCTGGTCGGACGGATACCGATAGCAAGCCATGTCCTGCTTGGTGATTCCTTCATGGCCGACAATGTAGTTCCATTCATACCCACGACAGTAGTGTTCCAGACGATTTCGGTATGTCCATTCAACAAAATCGTTCATGGAATACTGACCGCAAAGGTCCGCATATCCATGTTCGCCCCAAATCACAGTCGGGATGCCGTGCTGGACCGCCGTTCGCATCGGCAGGGTGCAGATACCGATATGATTATGCCAGTTCATATCCCCCATGATCTTGAAACCGAGACGATTCAGTTTTCGCAAAAGCCCCACGCTCGGCTGGTAGATCACGTGATCAACATCAAAAGTGTCTTTCATCCTGAGCAGGTTCCGCTGACCCGCGTCGGTGAAATTGTTGCCGTAATACGTGACAAGAAGCGGGTTAAAACCAAGCACGTTCTTGATGTAATGGGTCTGGAAATGGCTGTCTTTTCCGCCGCTGACCGCAATGATGCAATCATGCCGGGATCCGTCGCGGCAACGCCCGCGGTCAAGGATGTCGATCAGGATATCACGTCGTCTATCCCACTCCGCTTCCAAAATCTCCGACTTCATTCCGCCCATTCTGCAACCCATGCAGACACCGTCTTCGTCAAATTCCATAGGGGCGGCATTGACGGATGGGTAAAGGCATTGCTTACACCACTGCACGCCTTTGTCAGCGTCGGTTTGCACGATCCGTCCCGCGGGGGGTTTTTCGGCGCGCGCCAGACGAGCTTCGAGAATGCGGTCCTCCCGGGCACGGTCGTAGAGGGGCTCGCGTGGGAACCATCTGCTGTTAAGCCCAACAGCCCGCATCGGAATGCCGGCATCGATGCAGGCACTCTTTGCCAGCGGGTAGCTCAGTTCGAAAAAATGGAAAATATTGGCGGCAGCCGCCGCACTTGCCCCGCCTTCAACAATACCCTGGGTAAAGTCTTCATATTTTCCGACGCCTCCACAGGCGATCACAGGGATCGATACGGCATCGACGACCTGGCGCACTAGATCGATATCGTAGCCCCAACCCGATCCGTCGCGGTCTATGGAGTTGAGAAAAATCTCGCCGGCTCCTGCGTCCTCGGCCTGTTTTGCCCAGGTTGCGGGATCCAACCCTGTGGCGGTGCTGCCACCATCAATATAGACCTCCAGCCGGCCATCTTGATGACGAAGCGCATCGATACTGACGACGACACACTGGCTCCCGAATCGCTCGGCACCTTCCTCAATAAGGATGGGATTTTTAATCGCATGCGAGTTTATAATGCACTTGTCCGCGCCAGCGGCGAGGCGAACAGCCATATCTTCAACCGTCGCTATTCGCCCCCCAAATGCAAGCGGCATAAAGCAGACTTCAGAAATTTTCTGGAGAAGCGAGAGCGTAGTTGTATCGTCATATCGGAGCTGAAGGTCTTCACGACGAAGGTCGTGATAGTCTGTCTCACTGATATCGAGGAGAACAAGTTCATCTACATTCCAGTTCGACAGGCGGCGAATAGTGCTGACCGGATTTCCGATCATCTGATGAATGTGGAACAACTGAGATCGAACGACCTGTCCGTGTTTCAGGAGGATTACCGGAATAAGTCGCGGTCGAATCACTGTAATACAGTCTCCCTAATCTTGCCGAGAATCCGTGCCAATAGATCGAGACCCGCATCCTGGCTCTTTTCCGGGTGAAATTGCATGCCATAGATGTTGTCACGCTCGACCGCGACCGGAATCGCTGTATCTCCATAGTCTGTGGTCGCGGCAATGTGCTGATCTGAATCGACATCGAAGAAATAGCTATGAACGAAATAGAACGCTTCCGGATCACCCCCGGCATCGAATAGCTGTCCGGTTCTGGCTGCCGTCACATCGCACCAACCGATATTGGGGACCCGGTTATCACTCTCTCTCGGATCCAGAAGTTTGACGGTGCCTTCAATTAAGCCAAGCCCCTGATGAGACCCGTTTTCCTCACTTCTGGTCGCCAGAAGTTGCATCCCAAGACAGATGCCCACGAGTGGCACACCTTGTTCGTCGCAGCGACGTCGGATGGCCGCGTCCATGCCGGTCTTCCGAAGACTCAGGGCTGCCGGACCGAAAGCGCCGACGCCCGGCAAAAAAATAACGTCGGCAGATTCTAATTGATCCGGGTTAGTCGCCAGCGTTGGCGCCACACCGATCCTCGTCAGCGCGTTCTCGAGTGAACGTTGATTGCTCGCACGAGTATCGACAATCGAAACCTTCATTGCCGTCCCAGACACTCGGCACCGCGAGAAACCGCAACCAGTTGGACTTTTTTGTAGGTGTAGACTATAGCGGGCGCGGCCTCAATCACTTGTGGGTTCAATGAGGATTTTGGATGGGGAAACTCTATCTCGACAGTGTCGATGGCCGATTCGACCCGGAAAAAGACCGGCTTGTCGGTCCGTGGTGTCTGATCGGCAGCCGCTGGATTGACGAAGACTGGTCTCGCTTCGATTTTATCGAACCTTTCAAGAATTCCGAAGAAGAAGCTCTCGCTGCAGATGCATGCGCAGAACTTATCAGATTCCACCTCTCCAGCCTTAGTAACGAACTGAACGCGATGCACGATGAAACACGTTGTTTCCCCTTCTGGTGGACTCTGCTGACACCATGGCTCCAACATCTTGTCGAAGCCAGTTGGCGCCACTGGGTGCACATCGACCGGTTCGTGGAACGTCATCGGTTGGAGACACTGTCGTACGACGCCCCCGCCAACGCGGAAAACATCGACTTTGAGTTTGCAGACACCCGCGACTTTATTTACCGCGGTCTGCGGTCTCGAGAGGTTCTGTCCTGGATGATGGCAGATTTTCTGCGCGACCTTGCCCCCGACCATTGGGAGAGAAGCCCCATTCCGGCTCAGATATTTGCCGGCAAAAGCGCCGAACCGATCAGTCCGCCGAAGCAGTCGAATACGATGAAACGGCTGGCGCGCCGCTTTTTGGGACGCCTGCCAGTGGCAAATATTCCCGGTATTTCTCTGTCTAGTATCCCCCTGTCGCTTTACGTCAATTTTCTGCCGCGCCGAACCGGGGAAGACGATTTTAAAGCCGAGCCAGCCGCGGCTGCGCCTGTAAACTTCCCGGCCGCGTATCTTCGCAGGCTTGAAGTGCTGATCCATCAGACCATTCCGCGATCTCTCACGAAGAATTTTCGCGCTTACGACTCCCGTGCCTCGACGACCCGGTATCATCGCGGCCGCCTTTTTGTGACCGCCCCAACGATCTTCGAAGACCGGCAATCCTTCGAAATAGCCCACGCATTGACGGCGGGCGAGCGGGTAGTCAGAACCCAGCATGGATCTGAGTATGGAATTGTCGATGCTTTTAACATCGGCTGGATGAACGAATACGTAAATGCCGCATTCTTGACCTGGGGCTGGTCGGGACACAAAGACTTTCCAGGGCGCTTCATCCCAGTATCCGCGCCGATGCTCGCAAGATTGAAAGGCAGATACAAAGCCCGGTCCAGGCAAATTGTTCTTGTGGGAACATCAGCTGTTCTCCTGCCGTTCCGGATAGCCTCGGCACAAAGGCCGAGTGCGATGAGCGGCTATCGATCCGACAAGGCGCTGTTCATGAATACGCTGCATCCCGGCATAAAGCGCGATCTGGTTTATCGCCCCTACAAACGCGGTCATACCGATCTCCCGGACCAGGAGTGGCTCGAAGAACATGTCGGTTCTCTGGCGATACATTCAGGTCCATTGTCGGTCCTGTTGTTAGGGTCGAGGCTCACGGTTCTTGACCACCCCGGCACGACGCTGCACATCTCCATGGCAGCGAATATTCCCACCGTCTGTTTTTGGCGGCATAGCCTTTTTGCGCCGAGCGCAGAGCAAAAACCGGTGTTTGACCAGCTGAAATCTGTCGGCATCCTCCACGACCGTCCCGAGGCCGCAGCCGAACATATTAACCGCATCGCCGCCGACGTCGGGGCATGGTGGTACGACGGGAAAACGCAGGCAGCTCGACGTAGCTGGTCCGCACAACATGCCCGGACAGATCGGATCTGGTGGTGGAGCTGGTTGACTGCGCTAGCCAGAATATAAACTGCCATGGTCAGCTCAAAACATCCTGGAGCACGTCGATCACGCGATCAACATCCCTATTCTCCATTGCCGGAAATAGTGGAAGCGACAGGCAATGCTCATAATACTTTTCCGCACCCGGTAGAGACTGAGATCCATACCGCCGACGATAGAACGGCTGTAAGTGCAGCGGAATATAGTGCACCTGCGTTCCGACTCCCCGCTCCAGAAGCCGGTTCATCACGGTCGCACGGTCCATGCCGGCCCGGTCGAAATCGATGAGGATCGTATAAAGATGCCAGCAGGGTTCCATATCGGGCATCAGGTTTATTCTCTTCGCCGGAAGGTTCTCCCAGTCAATCTGCTGATCGTAGCGTGCAACAAGTGAGCGTCGCTGCGCGATGAATTTATCGAGCTTCTTCAACTGACTGTTTCCGAGCGCACAATGAATATCGCTGGCTCTGTAGTTGAGCCCGATTTCCGGCATTTCATAATACCAGGGATTGGCCTCGCCCCGGGCATCAAAAGCCTGTTCGGGATGCTCAAAGGAACTTACTTCCCGGGTCATGCCGTGGCTCCGCAATTTTCGCAGTTTCTCTGCAATCTCGGGGTCGCGGGTTGTTACGGCGCCGCCTTCTCCCATCGCAATCGTTTTGACCGGATGGAACGAAAACGTCGCCATATCGGAATACGTCCCATCCCCCGCGAGATGATTTTGATATCGCGATCCCAACGCATGACACGCATCCTCAATTACAAGACAATCGCTACGGGCGGCCATTTCTGAAATGGCTTCGATATCTGCTATCTGCCCACCGACATGCACCGGAAAGACCGCCTGGACCCTGGCGCCGTTCTGCTCTGCACGGGAAAGAGCCTCTTTGAAGTCCGAAGGACGCATCAAGCCGTTTTCGGGATCGACGTCAGCAAATACTACCTCCGCGCCACTAAGGATGGCCACATTCGCGGTCGCGAGGAAGGTAATCGACGGCACGATCGTCGTCGTTCCCGACGCCACGCCGGCCGCAAGGGCGGCGATGTGCAGCGCCGCCGTCCCGCTTGAACAAGCGACGGCATGGGGTACATCACAAGCCTTGGCAAAGTTCGCTTCGAAAGTGGAAACCGCAGGTCCTGTTGTCAGAAAGTCGCTACGCAATGCCGCGGTGACCGCGGCAATATCGTCTTCATCGATCGACTGTTTACCATAAGAAAGAATAGTGGGTGCCTCCATCGAGATTTGGGCGCTCAACTCATTTCGATGAGTCGACGCATGCCAACATCATCGAGCCATTCGGTATTGATGTCGCTAGCGTAGCGAAAGTCTTCGCGGACACGGCGCCCTTCGGTAGCCAGATTGTCGTTTGCTTCCCACCAGTTAAAAGCAGGCTCTATTACGTAGCTGTCATCAAGCTCGATCGTGTATCGGGCGTCATCTTCTGTAATCAGTGCTTCATGAAGCTTTTCACCCGGACGGATACCTATCGTTTCCTGCTCAAGGTCAGGCGCGATACACGACGCCAGCGCTCTGACGCTCATGCTTGGAATTTTTGGCACAAATATCTCCCCCCCCGACATCCGCGATAGACTGGATAAGACGAATTCAACGCCCTGATCGAGGCTTATCCAGAAACGGGTCATCCTCGGATCTGTGACCGGCAGCTTGGTCACTCCAGCCGCGATAAGACGATGGTATAGTTCGACCACACTTCCCCGGCTGCCGATAACATTTCCGTAGCGGACGACAGAAAAGCGTGGACCAGCTGCCCCACTGAGGTTATTTGCCGCTACAAAAATCTTGTCCGCGGCAAGTTTGGATGCGCCATACAGGTTTGTCGGATTGACTGCCTTGTCAGTTGATAGCGCGAGGACATTTTTGACATCCGTATGAAGTGCGGCATTCACGATATTTTCAGCCCCTATAACGTTCGTGCGGATACACTCGAACGGGTTGTATTCTGCCGCCGGGACCTGTTTGAGAGCCGCCGCATGAATCACGGTGTCGATCCCGCGAAAAGCCATTTTCAGGCGTTGCGGATCTCGGACGTCCCCAAGAAAGTACCTTAGACACTTGTACTTAGACGTCGGGAAGTCGGCTGCCATGTCGTATTGCTTGAGCTCGTCGCGTGAGAAAACGATCAGCCTTTCCGGCTCATAATTTGCAAGGACATTCTTGATGAACTTTTTACCGAAGGACCCGGTCGCGCCCGTCACCATTACGGACCGTCCATCCAAGGAATGGGCATCTTTTTTATTCGTCATGGATAATTTCTTTTCAACAAAGTCGGAATTAGGCTCTGAGTCGACATGCCCACGAAAAATTTCGGACGCAACCATTTGGCCATGCTACCGCAGGGCGGGTGCCGTGATGGCGCCCGCCGGGGCCTGCTTTGGGCGGATAGATCTCAGCTACGAACTTCAATCGTATCCAGGGAAACAGTCGTCCGGACCTCACGTCCCAGCAGGTGAAGCAGGACGACGACCCGTTCATCGGCCGTGCGGCTCTCAAAAAGACCGACTTGGTCGGCCATCGCGCCGCTTGTAATCTGCACAACATCACCGCAGTTCAAATCTATGCGCTTGCCCGGACTGATACGCCCTGCAGCATCCTCAGTACCGCGGATTTCATCGATGATACCTTCCGGTATCGCCACCGGTCGCTCATCCTGACAGATCATGTATTGAACACCGACCGTCGAATGGATTTTTCGCCATGCATCAACCCCGATATCCAATTCCACAAACAGATATCGCGGGAAAAGAGGGCGCGGAGACCAAGTGACCTTTCGCGCATGGCTGATAGGGCGGCTATAGACTGGCAGATATACCTCGAAGCCCTGCCGGATCAGATGACTACGCGCTTTTTGTTCCGCATTTGCATGGGTATGTACGACGTACCAGCTTTTCATTTTCGCTACTCCCCGAACTTCGGCTGTTCGCGCGACACGTTCAAGAGAGCGATCGTTAGGATGCGGTTGTTCGGAATGCTCTTGCTAAGCGCATCGAACACCCGCTGCGGATTTTCCGTGTTCGTCACAAGAACGGCCTGCACTTTGCCGCCCAGGTCGGAGAGGTTCTCGACGAGAGGCAGGCCGGCATATTCTTGTTTTTCGTGCTCGTCCGCCCCGTCGGATGGGGCATCCACAATGCCGGCGATCTCGATTCCGTATTCGCCGGCGCACAGCGTCGCTATCTCCGCGATGTCGCTGCATCCCACGAGAGCGACACGTCTCCATCCCATTTTGGCTGCGTACTCGCATACTTCGGCGCATTGTCGCCGCGCCTCGCGGAAAAAATTGAACGAAATTGACAGGTATGTGGACGTGAGCCTGCTTTTTTCGGCAAACCCTCGCGGCGTTAAATAATAGGCGTAACGATTCCGTGGCACCTGCTGAACCTTGATAAGGCCCTTGCGAACACATCGTTTCAAATAAGCATTCGCCAGCCCAAGAGCGATATCGAGTTGGCTCGCTATAGATCTCTGAGTCAGGGAGCTATTCTCACCGACAGCGTTCAGAAGACCTAGCGTTATCTCGATCTCAGAATTGTCCTGAGAGCCGTTTCCCGGTTTGGGACCTATCTTATGTGATTCTGTAGCCATGTCAGTACCCGGATTGATATATTGTTCGTGATGTGAACGCAATCCCAATGATGCATA
>MDTB01216032.1_pt1 | contig 11448 bp, 18 predicted proteins | sample 811161 | NCBI WGS metagenome assembly MDTB01 (sample SAMN05326650, study PRJNA326480) | marine metagenome | isolation source: seawater | place: Mediterranean Sea | collected 2009
ATTAGTTTACTTGCGCCTAATGACCCAAATCCTGTAAGTTTAGACATTTGATTCCATAACCACCCTATCGGTAGTTCTTTTGATAAATTTTTTATATTACCTGTCTTATCAACAAATATACATCTATACTTAGCACCTATTCCGTCTATGGCAAGTATATCTGATTCATTATAACCAGAGTTAACGAAAGCGTAAGTAGCGTGTGATTGATGATGGTCTATATAATACACATTATCTTCAAACCAAAAGTCCCATAATTTTTTAGGTTCATATTCAAACACACCTTTTGGCACCACATCTTTACACATTCTAATACCACCATTAGTGTATGTAAATGCTAATACATCATCTGTTTTTTTCCAATAATCTTTTACAAACTCATTGTTTAATCTATAATCGTTTGTATTTAACTTATCATTTTCAGTTAAGTATGCTTCAGCGTGATAAGGTAGATTGTGTTTAAATCTGGTATGTCTTTCTCTTTGATTGTGATATACACCATCATAAGTATTTTGGTCGTGTAGATTTAAAGCCACAGCATTTATATTATACATTTAATACCCTCGCATATTTTCTCATAGGAAAATGACCTTTTGGTTGTACCCATTCAGTACAAGTCTTACAATAGTTTTCATATTTGAACAATTGAAAGTTCATCATTTTGTCAATATTTTCCTGTGTTAACTCAAACGTTTTAGATAACTCTTTATTGTTAGCAAATTTTTTACTACAATGTACAATATGTCTTTTTTCAAAATCTATAACAGGCACCATAGGAAAGGCTGCACACATTTTACGGTCTATTTCAGCTGCTTGAATAACGTCTGTAAACTCTGGTGACCTGCCGTTAAATGCTTTCCACATTGTATTTTTATGATTTAATTTTTTTACTACATCTGGATATTTGTCTTTGTATTTGTAATAGTTTGGTGTTCTAACAACAACATTATAGTTATTATAATCATTCTCTGGTACATAATCAAAGTTACCAAGTTTTTTAACTTCATCATCATACCAATCAAGTATATTGTGTTCAACATATAATATATCTTTATCTTCTAATATATGAGGATATCTTTTACGTACAAAAGAATTAGATAATACAGATACAACAAAGTTTGGGTATTTTTTTATTTCATTGATTACATCATCTAAATTTTTTATAAGACCTGGTTCTCCGCCTAATAGATTTATTCTACACTTATATTCTTTTAGATAATCTAAAGTATTTCTTAAAAAGTCCATATCTACCGTTAAGTTTCTCATTTCAAGAGTATAACTTGTACAATAGTGGCAATTTTTATTACAAGACATAGACAGAAAGAAATCTATAGCTAAATAATTTTCTTGTATTTCTTTTAATGTTTTCATTTTATCATTCTGTAAAAGAATTTATTAAACGCAATCTTTAGTTTTGTTTCATCATTAAATTGTACTTGTTCAAGGTACTCTGGTGTTTTATAAATTTTCTCAATTATATAATCGTAAATATCCTCTGTCTTTTTGTTAACTAAAGTTTCATCAAACATATTGTCGCCAAATAGTTTTTTCATACTCTTAACAAGTTCAATAGGACATTTGTTGGTAATGTTATTCATATTACCATTCTTGTCTATATAACTAAATTGTGTTAAAGATTCATTATGTTCTATCATACCAATATTAATATAGTGTTTATAACTTTATCAAGTTCTTCTTTCTTCATATAAGGCGATAATGGCAATGTAAGTATTGTATCACATACCATTTTTGTTATAGTTGTATCATCTTTTCTATGTTCAATATTATCATACATTTTGTTTTCTGAAATAGGTTTATTATAATGTACTTTTGCATTTAATTTATTTTTAACTAAATCCCTAACTTCTTTTGTTTTAAACCTTACAACATATTTGTGATAGTTATGATTTACTTTTTCCCATTGTTGCATAGTTTCCGATTGAACAATTACAACATCTTTTAAATGTTCATCATAATACCTTGCGTTTGCCTGCCTTTTACTAATATATTCATTTAGTTTTTTTAATCTAAAATTAATAATCTCGGCATTGAACAACAACATTTTTGAGTTATAACCAAGAATCTTGTGGTCGCCGTGTTTCCTCAAACGTTTAAATATTTCTGTATCGCCATCTGTTAGTATAGCCCCACCTCCTGATATGCCTGATACAACTTTGTTATCGTTAAAGGATAAGGTACTAATATTTCCCTCTGAACCGGCTACAGCACCATTATAACTAGAACCTAAAGATTGGCAAGCGTCCTCAATAAAGTGTATGTTTTTCTCTTGACAAAATGTTTTGATTTTGCTAATATCAGACATATTACCAAATAAATGAGGATAGATTATTGCTTTTACTTTTGGAGAGTACATCTTTTGAATACTATCAAAAGACATATGATAAGTTAATAAATCAATATCACAGAATACAGGTGTAGCACCTACCATTGATATTACACTAGCAGTTGATATCCAAGAAAAGTTGGTTGTTAAAACCTCGTCTCCTTTTCCTATACCTAAACTTATTAATGAAAAATGTAATGCGTCTGTACCACTATTACAAGCTACTGCTTTTCTACCAACAACTTCTTCTATACTCTTTTCAAGAAACTCTACGTTAGTATCGTTTTCTTTTCTCATTACTCTATCAAAGAGTTTTAGATATTGGTCTGTTTCTATTTCTTCGTATTCTCTAATCCAAGTGTTCATAAAATTTACTCGCAATCAATTGATGACCTTTGGCATTTGGGTGCCTATCTTCATCTGAAATATAATCATTATCTGTAAAAAAATCTTGCATATTCCAACCACCTAATGCAGGACAACCAAGATGACCTATGAAATCATCATTAATTAACTTTGCATAAGGATTTTTATAAATTATCTCATAATGTTTTTCTCTATCTAAAATTTTACCTCTTGCTTCTGGCCATACTTCACTTTTTTTATGCCATCTAGCTGTTTCATATGAATTAATTATTTGTGCTTGTTTCAATGGTATCTTTAGTGATTTACAAATTTGTTGTAAACTATAAACGTATCTTAAATGTCTTTCTATAAAGTATTTGTTGTCACCATATTTGTCCCATTTTTCATTTCTATTAAGATACATTGTATCGCCGTTGCTAATAGCATAATCACTACGACAAGCTCTTGACCAACCAGCTACAACCAATCCTATTTTATTTTTGTGTTCTAAAATTTTATCTAATAGTGATGAGTAAATAAATTCAGAACCAGCACCACTATATCCTAAATTCATAGGTTCCATATCTAACTTCTTAGCTAGAAGTTCAGGCCATTTTGGCCAGTTGCAATCTATATTTGGATGAAATATTGAGAAATATGTAGGGTCGGTATAACTACATCCGCTTGCTAATAATATCTTTTTCATTCTATACTTTCTATAAGTTTAACAAGTATATTTATATTATCAAAATACATCTGAGCCGTAGGTACAGGTCTTTTAATATACACAGGACCGCCGTCTTTTATGTTTTTGTCTCTTAAATATAATACTTTTTTATCTAACCATTTACACTCTTGTATCAATCTAGGTGCTGGGTCAAAATAGTTTTTTGTGTAAGCATACTTGTCAAAAAGACCAAGTAAATTTTTAACTGGTGCATATATGTGATTCATCTTGTCATCTAAATATTTTTCACCATAATATGTTAATATACGATAAGAGCTTTGATAATCATTATCTCTGGAAGATAATATTCTTTTTTTTGCTTCTTTGTAATAAACTTCGTTTGTTCCTAAAAATAGATATTCAAACTTTTCATTACCTTGTATAACATCTTTGTAAATACCAAAGTTAATCATTTTTTCAAATTGTGTACCTACACCTTTTGGGTAAACATCATAATCGCATAAATCAAAAGTCTCTTTTGTGTGGAAGTATTCAAGAGCTTTTGGATATTCTTCAGGATGATTTTCTGAATATACAGATATCAATTTACCACCAAACAATAGGTGTAAAGAAAGTAATTGTTCTTTATCGTATCTATGTTTGTCAAGATATGGTAGGGTTATCATACTTCTACCCATAATCAAACTTATATCATTTGAATGAGGTATATAATTATCAAACCACACATTACCATAATCTTTACGGTCATTGTGATATTTTTCAACTAAAGAATTTATATAATCTTGTTGTGAAAAGTTAGGGTGAGTTATAATTACCAAATTAGTCTTAATACCTAGTAGATTTAAGCACCTTTGGTGTTCATAACTATACATAAGCAAACCATCGCCTGGTTTGGAGGAACATACAATATTAATCATATAAATATTTATATGAGTTATAATAGTATATTATCCTACGGTGACTTGATACCCTTGAATATAGAGTGTGAAGTTGGTAAGTTATTTAGCGAAATAGAAGGATTTAAATTCGCAAAATATAATCCTAGAAAAGACATACCTAGATATGGTCTTAGCATAACTAGTTTAGATGGTTCTCTGAACGGAGTAGATTTAGATTCAATAAAAGAATATAATAAAGAGAACAATACAAACTATGATGAGTTATCTTTTTCCACATTTACAGACGTTTATCATTCTAGTCCAGAAATTAGAAAAATTGTAGAGCCCTTTAAAAATCACATAGGCAGGTCACATATATTAAATCTACCAGCAGGTGGTTATTTTCCACCTCATAGAGATTTGCCGGTCTATACAGAGGAACAAAATAGTTTAAGAATATTAGTTCCTCTTAAAAAATGTAATCCACCTCATATGTATTTTATGTATGAAAATAAACCATTACATTTTGACCACGGAAGAGCATACTTTTTAAATACAAATAAATCGCATAATCTTTTTTCATTTAAAGATAGTTATATGATAGTGTTAAATGTAAAAACAGGCGAAGACGTTTACAAGATTATAGGAAATCATTTTCAGGCTTCATAAATAGGACTATGGAATTAACAATAGCAATATTATTAGGTATAGTGTGGTCTCAAATTATTTCACATTTGGGTGCCAGCATTTTATTACACAGGCATTATTGTCATAAACAATTTAAAGTGCCTGGTTGGTTTGAGGTAATGGGTTTGAGTATGTTAATGATAGCTTGCATAAGAACACCGATAGGGTGGATTGCAAGTCACCGGATGCACCATACACATTCAGACGGACCTGAAGACCCTCACTCTTCAAAATACGTGGGTTTTTGGAAAGTATTATTTACGACTTGGGATATAAAAAAGATACCTACAAAATATGCAAAAGATTTATTTAAAAATCCTAAATTAGTATTTTGTCATAGACATTGGTTAAAAATATTAATAGCAGTATGGGTAATTAGTTTTCTAATTAGTCCTTACTTCTTTATAGGATTTGCATTAGTACCTTTTATATTCGCAAAAATAGGATTTGGATTACTGAATACCATAGGACATAGAACACCAGGTGGTGCCAATGTTGCTTGGTTAAATTTGTTTATTGCAGGTGAAGGCTATCATAAAAATCATCACGAAAATTTTAAAAGAATTAGATTACATAAGTTTGACACAGGTGGTTGGCTAGCAGAGAGATTATTTAAAGATTATGAACCAAAAAGAAAGACTACTTAAACAATCATTAGCTATTAGAACATTCCCTATTGCAAAAATAAAAGTAATATGTGATAAGTTCAAATTAGATAATCATACAGAGGTAAAGCCGTTCTCTTCAAATATAACAGAGTGGCTAGAACCTGTAATTAATCTATCAGATTTTCCTTACTTATATCCAGCAAACGGTGTAACCGAAGGCCTTAATTATTGGTATATGCAAGAAAACAGAAAAGTTTTTAGACATAAAGATGATTATGTATGGTTGCCAGAAAGTCATTCAGGTGATATAATATATTTAAGTTGTCCTTCATCTATTGATGGTAACATTGTAGATATACCAACAACAATGCCAGTAGCTTTAGATATTGCATATGTTGGTTCTCTTTCAGAGAAAATAAAAATAGAAGTACCATACAATGTTGAAAAGGTATTTTTCTCATTAAGTAAATGTTTTGGACTACGAAATTATAGAATAGGATATTACTGGTCAAGAACGCCAGATAAACAACTTGAAAGATTAATAGGTTCGGCAAAATATTATAATTATCATTCAATGCAATTAGGTGAAAAAATAATAAAAGAAGTTAGCCCTTATGCAGTACATAATACTTTAAAAAAATATCAAGATAAGATATGCAGAGATTTAAACTTTAGTGCTTCAGATAGTGTGTGGTTAGCAACAACAGAAAACGAAGAATATAATAAATTTAAAAAGGGTAATGCAAACCGAATAAGTTTGTGTGATTTAATACAAGATGAATATAACAGGCGTATCATTTAGTTATAGTAATGATTCAATGAACCATAGAGGTTTATTATTAATGAATCGTTATTTAAACTTTAAACATATTATTAAAATGAATCTACCTATTTGTAATTCAAATAAACCTGACGGTAATATACCCATTTCAGTAGAAGATTTGGATAAAAAATTAAAAGATAGTGATGTTTTAGTATTTGCAATACCAGAATATACAGGTCATTATTCAGTAGGATTTAAAAATCTTATGGACTGGTTGGTTGTTAAAGCTTATTATAATGCAGACCTAGGTCAAAAGTATTCTATATCAAATAAACCTGTATATGTAATAACGTTTACACCTGCCAAGAAAGGTGTAGGTGATAGACACTTTGATATGACAAAAGATATATTGACAAAACTAGGTAGTCAAGTAAAAGATATGTGGGCAAAAAACGATTGTTGGGAAAATTTAACTCCTGAAAACTATAAGTTTGTAGAAAAAGAATGTAAAAAAATATTAAAAAAAGATATGATAGATGAAGTAAGTGGTTGGCAACAAAAGTATGATGATTGGAATGATAAATGGAAGTAAAAGGATTATATTGGTTAAAAGATAATTATATTAAACCTTATGATATAGATGAGGGTAAAAGAATTATTATGTGTGGTGTTCCAGGTGCTTTTACAGAAAATTGTACTTATGAACATCTACCAGGTTTTGTTAGTAAACTAGATAAACTAAAAGAGTTAGGTATAGATAAGGTCGTATTTGTTTCAGTAAATGACGCTTATGTTATGTGGACTTGGAACAAAATGCACGGTCATAAAGATATTGATAGTGTATCAGACCCGATAGCAGAATTTGCTAAATCAAAAAAGAAAGACCTTGATTGGGGAAAAACTTTTGGCGTTAGAAGTTCAAGATATGCCTATCTATGGGAAAATGGCAAGATTGTAAAAGAATTTAAAGACCCTTATATTGATGGAGTGATAAAAGAATTATGATACCAGGAATAGCAGAGTACGTAAATATAAAACCAGACTATGATACTTTTAATAGATTGTATGTAGAAGTAAAGGCTACATCATCAAATACATTTGGTAAAACACCATTTAAAAGTTATTCATTAGAGGATAATAGAACAGGTGTGCCTACTGGTTACGAACAATTATTTGATTCTATATTATCAAAACATAAAGAAGTACATCCACATTATCAATTTCGTTCAACAGGTTTTAACACAGCAGATAGTACAGAAAAGGATGTATTTGCTCATACAGATATTGATTTAGATACTGAACACCCGAATGGTTATAATGTTGTCATACCTATATTTGGAAACTCAAAAATAATTTACTATGAAACTAAAGATGATGAAGTTTATTTACCTGAAAAGAATGCTCACGGTTATGCATATTATCACGAATTTAAAGCACAAAAAGAAATGGGTCAATATACACCAGAGTTTGAAAAGTTTTTAAGTGAAAGAGAGATTGGTCATATTGTAGTTGATAAACCAATACTAATACAAACTACTACAATGCATAGAGTAGTGGTGACAGAGGCACCTAGATGTGCTTGGGTGACAAGATGGAATAATATTCCTAAAGATATAAGTTTTAGTCAATTCAAACAAAAGGTAGAAAATATATTATGATAAATCCAGAGAAGATAGATGTACAAATAAAAGAGCTATCAAAAGAACAATTAATAGATATATCAAAAGGTATACACAAACAAGGTGTAGCAGTATTTTACAATCAAAAACTAGATGAATCTGAATACATAAACACATTAAAAAAATTTGGTGAATGTGAATCACCAGATTTGTTTATGAATCCTAAAGAACATCCGGAAATATTTTTAGTCACGGGCAAGAGAGACAAAGACGGTAAAAAACTTGGTATGTTTGGCGATACAGAATTAGGCTGGCACTCAAATGGTAATTCACGACACTTAATAGATAAAATATTAATTAGTTTATATTGTGTAAAAGAAGATATTAATACAACGTTAAGTGTTTGCAATACTCAAATGCCTTTCTATGATATGTCAGATGATGAAAAAGAATATTGGCGTTCAATTACAATTAGACTTAAATTTAAAAACAATACAATATATGATTTAGAAGAAGGCGACCCCGAGTTAGAGTTTATGAGTAAGAACAAAGGTAGTATTCGTAAACTAGTTGGTCAACATCCACATACTGGTTTAGAATACTTTTATTTTCCTTATCACTTTATCACGAAAGCTTGGGAAGGTAAGAAACAAATTGACGCTGAAGAAATGATTAAAAAATTAATGCCTAAAATATTTAAATCTCAATATCAATATCATCATATATTTAAAGAGGGTGATTTATTATTAATGGACCAATTTACAAGTTTACACCGTAGAACACCTGTAATGGATAATAATCGTTTACTATGGAGAATAGCTGCAGATTTTAATAATGTCTATAAGTAAAAGAATACCTTGGCCTAAAATAACAACAAAGACAGGTAACGTGCCTTTGATGAAAGAGTATGCTATGCAAGATATGTGGTATCTTGATACACCAGAGGCTAAACCTATTTTTGAAAAACAAGCTGATATAATAATTGAAAATGAATATAAAGGTATAGTAGATGTTGGTTGCAGACACGGTCCGGTAAATGAAATCTTATATGAAAAAAATTATAAAGATTATCAGTATTATGGTTTTGACACTTCATTAGAACCTATTAATATAGCACAATACGAATGGGTTGGCAACCTTAATATTGAATATGCAGTAGGTGATTGGTCAAATTTAAAACTTGTTAGTTATAAAGTAGATTGTATTATTTTTAGTGGAGTTTTATTATATGAAAAAGAACATTATAATATGTTTACAGATATTATGAAATTCTATAATTGTAATAATGCTATAATACAAGAGCCTTATCATACTCAAAAACATTATGATGAAAGATTAAATTTAAAAACTATTACAAGAGATATGCAACAATATGATTTTTGGGAAGAACATATTATTGACGCAGAAATATTTTGTGGTAGAAGATTAGTAGCACACGCAAAATTATTATGATTGTAAAAAGATATTCTGAAGACCCTAACAAATATTGGCCATTGATAGAAAAGTTTAGATTACAAACTTTTGATGAAGGTAATGATAGTTTAACTCGTAAAAAATATAATCCAGATAATGAAGATATTGAAACTTGGATGTGTTTTAAAGATGATAAGTTAATATCAATATCGGCAGCTGAAAAATCACATTACACAAATGACCCCGATATTGCAGTTAGAGTATGTCGTTATCACATTTTAAAAGAACATAGATTTACTCATTGTGGTTTAATTATGGCAGAGTATCAAATTAAATGGGCAAAAGAAAATAATTTTAAAATACTCTATATTACCCACGACATTAAAAATAAAGCGATAAATAATCTATATCAAAGAAAACGAAAAATGACCGATAAGGCATTTAAAGATTATATAAAAGGAGAATGGTACACAAAATTACAATTAGAAAATAAGTTTTTATTTAAAACTGGTAAAATGTTGCAGTATGTTTATAGCATTAGATTACAAGATGACAATTTTAAATGGCAACCAAAATCTGATTACATTATAGAAAGAGAACATAATGGACAAATTAACTAAACATAAACTACCTAGCGTAGCAGACCTAAAACTTGATATAGATTTAGAAAAATTAAGAAATGCTACAAATACATTAGCAAATGATTTTAAAGATGTAAAATCAGCAAACCCTATGTTATGTGATAATCATATGGATTTAGTAAAAAGTGTATATGATAACTTTGAACAAATTAACTTAACAACGCCTAGTGAAATATTACCATACACTTTAAGTATTAAAGAACGATTAAAAAGAAAAGAAGAACACTTATATAATGTACCAACACCAGAATATACAGGTAGTTATTTTGAACATATTGTAAAACAATGTAAAGCACCAGCTAGTAGAATTAGAATTACAAAATTAGCACCAGGTAAGATGATACCTTTTCACGTAGATTATGATGTAAATTATGGTGTTAGATGTATTGTTCCTATATTTGGTGGTGAGAACGTAGTAAACTTATTTAAAAGAGATAAAGTTGAGGCTTATACTTTAAAAGACGGTACTGCTAATTTTTTAAATATTGGCTTTAAACACGCAGTAATTAATATGAGTAATAGACCAAGAATCGCCTTGATGTTTACTCTAAATGGTACAAAAGATATAGAAAAACTATTATAAATAGTATAAAGGAGAAAATGTGATATGATTACAATTGATGGAAAAGAATATGATGAGACAAAATTTAGTCCTGAATTACAAAATTACCTAGTAGTAAGACAAGAAATTCAGGTCAATGCGACTAGACATAAACTAGAGCTTGAAAAAATTGATGTTTTGACAAATCATTATAATGCCAAGATAGTAGAATTAATAAAAAAAGAGACCCCAGCAGAGACTAAAGAGAAGAAATAGATGGCCGCAATAGCTAACTTAACAATAGACCAAGGCGCAACTTTTACCTCGGATGTGACGGTAAAAGACGCCAATGGCAATGCATTTAACTTGACAGGTTATACGGCAAGAGCGAAGTTAGCAAAAGGATATCAATCCACGCAAACTAGACAAGATTTCACAACTACAATTGCTTCAGACGCAGCTACAGGTACGGTGACATTATCACTTACAGCTGCTCAAACAACAGCCCTAGAAGACACTAGATACGTATATGACCTAGAGATTCAGACAGGAGATGTTGTAACCAGAGTAATTGAAGGAATTATCTCGGTACGTCCACAGGTTTCAACTTAATTCTAACTCGTTTTCGTTATAAATATAGAAAAGAGAGGGAGATTTATGCCTGATATTACAGCAAAAATCAACGTAAATACAAGTGCCGGTCCACAAAAAGTAGCAGTAACCTTGCCCTCAGCTCAGGCTGCCGGGAACAGCACTTTACAATTAAAATTATTAGGCGATGTTGACACTACTGATTTAAATGATGGTTCATTATTACAATACAGAGCTTCAGACGGTAAGTTTGTAACCAGAACGGAGATAGTAACCACAACCGGAACGCTCTTGTTTAATTGTGGTAACTTTTAAGGATAAAAAATGGCA
>MDTB01232931.1_pt1 | contig 11448 bp, 8 predicted proteins | sample 811161 | NCBI WGS metagenome assembly MDTB01 (sample SAMN05326650, study PRJNA326480) | marine metagenome | isolation source: seawater | place: Mediterranean Sea | collected 2009
CCGCCATCCAGCAATTTGACCAACTGAACAAGCTGAATATTCAGGCTGTCTTTTTGACCTGTGAAGGCTGATACCGCAGACTTCATGCGCTTAACATAGCCGCCATGATCAGCACCCCAGATATTAATCAATTTATCTGACCCGCGTTCCAGCTTCTCCAGATGATAGGCAATATCAGAGGCAAAATATGTCCATGTGTCATCTGATTTTTTAACAGCCCGATCAACATCATCACCATAATCGGTTGACCGAAACAGCAGCTGCTCACGCGGCTCCCAGTCTTCGGCATTGCCAGCCTTTGGCTTTTCCAAAACACCCAGATAAATCAATCCATTGTCTTTGAGTTTTCCGATCGCTGTATCGACCGCACCATTTTCCACTAATTGCCGTTCTGATGAAAAGCGATCCATATGGATATCAAGCTGTCCCAGATCAGCCTTAATCGTCTCCATCATATCATCAATGGCAAATGACCGAATAAGCGGCAGCCATTCCCTTTCGTCCATTTTCAGCAAAGTGTCACCGTGCTTTTGCGCCAGCTTGTCGCCAGTATCAATCAGGTATTCGCCCGGATATTGGCCTTCCGCAACCTCGGCGGTGCTATCACCTAATGCCTGTTTGTATCGGGTTAACACTGATCTGGCCAGGACATCCACCTGATTGCCAGCATCATTAATATAATATTCTCTAGTCACATCATAACCGCAGGTTTCAAGCAAGTTTGCTAAACTATCACCAATAATGGCACCGCGAGCATGGGCGGCATGCAATGGCCCTGTCGGATTAGCCGATACATATTCGACATTAATCTTCTCGCCTTTGCCAATATCATTTTCGCCCCAAGCAGCACCAGCGGTGAGAATATCATCAATACGGTGTTGCCACATCGCCGGATCAAGGGTCAGATTAATAAATCCGGGGCCGGCGATATTGACATCACTGACGCCATCAAGATGTGCGATATGCTTCACCAAATGCGCGGCCAGATCACGCGGTGACATATTGGCAGGCTTTGCCATGACCATAGCGTAATTGGTGGAAATATCACCATGATCAGGGTCACGCGGCGGCTCACAAGCGGCAGGTTTTGCCGTATCGGTGAGCGTTATCGTGCCATTTGTAATTAAGGTATCAGTGATATCTGTTATCTGCTGACTGAAATGGGAAAAAATATTCATTAAGTTTTGTCTCAAACTAAAGTTATCTTAAAATCGGGCCAGGGGAAAACAGCCGCTCATGTTCCATCACGGCAAAACGATCTGTCATGCTGGCAATATAATCCGCAATATGTCTAGCTTTCATGCTGATGTCTATCGCATTCAAATGGCTTTGGTCAAGATATTGCCATTCTTCGGGGAGTGTATTTGTTTCTTCCATAAAGAGGGTAAACATCTCACGGATCACGCGCTTTGCCTTGCTGGTCATCCGGTTAACCTGATAGTGCCGCCAGACATGCTGGAATAGAAACGCCCGTAGCACCTTCAAATCTGCCCACATCGCATCCGAGAAAGCCGCCACAGAAGCATCAGCCGCCCGAATATCCGCAACATGCGTTGGGTTAAGTTCTGATAAGCGGCGGCTGGTTTCTGTCAGCAAATCAGTAACCGCCATTTTGATCAGGTTTCTGGTCAATTCGTGAACAAGGCGAGAGGTTTTTAATTCATCATGCTGATCATAAATTTGTCTTAGCACCTGCCCTGCTAAAGGTAGATCAAGCATCTTTTTTGGATCAAGCAATCCTGCCCTGATCCCATCATCACAATCATGAGCAAGATAGGCAATATCATCTGCAAGATTAGCAATTTGTGCCTCTAATGACGCAAAGCTGTTCAGCCCCAGCGCCATATCGTTATCGAGCGCAATAACGGTTTGACGGCGATGCTGTGCGTCTAACGGGCCATTATGCTTAATCACGCCCTCTAGCGTCTCCCATGTCAGGTCTAATCCATCAAAGCCGGCATAACATTGCTCAAGCTTAGTGACGACGCGGATGGTTTGCTCATTATGGTCAAAACCGCCATACGCCTCCATCATCTGATCAAGGGCAGTTTCGCCAGCATGGCCAAATGGGGTATGCCCCAAATCATGCGCTAAGGCAATGGCTTCTGCCAAATCTTCATCTAAATTGAGATGCCTGCATATCGTCCGGGCTATTTGTGAGACTTCTAATGAATGGGTAAGGCGAGTGCGAAAATAATCGCCTTCATGATAGATAAAGACCTGGGTTTTATACTTCATTTTGCGGAATGCCGCAGAATGGATAATCCGATCTCGGTCACGTTGAAACACTGACCGCATCGTGTCATGACTTGATGCTTTCGTAATATGACGGCCGCGGCTTTCGCTTGCATGTGATGCATAAATCGCTAGTTGTGTCATAGATGAAAACTGGCCTTTTCATATGGATTAGGCATTGCTTTAGCCTTAAGACAATAGCGCGGTTAGGATGTTGAGGCAATGCTGGAAAAAATCAAAAACAGGCCAATATTAATGCCAATACCGCACCAATAAAAGGAACGCTCTTGATGGTGGGCGCGATGCAGATTATATTAAGTGAAAGGGGATTTGTGATGAATGATCAAACCACCACTATAAAGAGTGATACAACATTGTTTTCTGTTAGTAATCAGGCGGCAGAACGTATTGCTAAAATCATGGCAGCAGAAGGTGGCTCGTATTTCCGCGTTTCTGTCCTTGGTGGCGGCTGTTCAGGGTTTCAATATAAGTTCAGTATCGAACAGGATAAAGCCGATGACGATGTCGTTTTAGAGAATACTATTGCATCTGGCGGCAATGTCACCACGCTGATTGATACGATGTCACTTGAGCTAATTTCTGGCGGTCAGCTGGATTTTGTAACTGAGCTTGCTGGTCAGTATTTTCAGGTCGTCAATCCAAACGCAACTGCCGCTTGTGGCTGTGGAACATCTTTTGCGCTCTGATCCCTTTACTATCGCAACGTGGAACGTCAATTCGATCAAAGTCCGGTCAAATGCCGTGATTGATTGGTTAAAGCAAGGCCATTGCGATATTCTGCTCATGCAAGAGCTGAAATCTATGGATGAGAACTTCCCGCTTGAGGCGTTTCATGATGCTGGTTTTGAGGTTCATGTTCATGGCCAGAAAACCTATAACGGCGTTGCGATTGCGTCACGACTACCGCTTACTCTCCGGCAAAAAGGCTTGCCCTTACTTGATACCCAAACCCAAGATTCTCAAGCTGAAGATTCTCAAACCCAAAACTCTCAAGCTAAAGACATCCAAGCCCGTTATATTGAGGTCGAGCATGAACAATTCATCATTGGCTGCTTATATCTGCCCAATGGCAATCCAGTCATGAAAGATGGCAATCTGTCGGAAAAGTTTTCCTATAAACTTAACTGGATGGATAGATTAAATCATCATGCCGCTGCCTTAAACCGCTTAAATCGGCCAGTCGTGTTGGCAGGCGATTATAATATTATTCCAGAGGCTGGTGATTGCTATGACATCACCGCTTGGCAAGGTGACGCTTTGCATCATCCTGAGACGCTGAAAAAATGGCGGCAATTAAATTATCACGGCTATTTAGAGGCATGGCGCGCCCTGCACCCATCACAAATAGCGTATAGTTTTTGGGATTACCAAGGCGGAGCGTGGCAAAAAGACCACGGTATCCGCATTGATCATTTCATGCTAAATGCTGAGGCAGCAGACAGGCTTATCGCCGCCGATATCGACAAAGCCCCCAGAGGATTAGAACGCGCTAGCGATCATACCCCTGTGTGGTGCCAACTGGCACATGATGTGCCAGTATACGACTAATTTATTTATCAGATATCCGCATAAACATGGGTTTCCGCCTTGCCGCCCGGATGCGTTAATGCACCCTTTTCAGCCGAGCCTACTGTTTGTGCATATTTCCATAAAGTGCCTGATTGATAATCGGTTTCACGAGGTTTCCAGTCTTGGCGACGTGCTGCTAATTCTGCATCACTCAGATCAACAGATATTGTGCCTTCCTTGGCATCAATGGTAATTTGATCACCATCTTTTAGTAGCCCAATAGGCCCCCCAACCGCCGCCTCAGGGCCAACATGACCAATACAGAAGCCTCTGGTTGCACCGGAGAAACGGCCATCCGTAATGAGCGCGACCTTATCGCCCATGCCCTGCCCGTAAATCGCGGCGGTAGTGGCGAGCATTTCGCGCATGCCAGGGCCACCTTTAGGCCCTTCGTAACGGATAACCAGAACTTCGCCTTCTTTATAGTCACGGCGTTCGACTGCGGCAAAGGCATCTTCTTCGCAATCAAAGCATCTGGCGGTGCCAGTAAAGACCAGATTACTCATGCCAGCGACTTTAACAATTGCCCCTTCAGGTGCCAGATTACCGCGCAAGCCGACAACTCCGCCAGTTGGTGATAATGGCGCTGAAACAGGTCTAACCACATCCTGATCTGACGGGAATGATACATTAGCCAGATTTTCAGCCATCGTCTTGCCTGTCACCGTCAAGCAGTCGCCATGAATAAAGCCGCCCTCATAAAGCGTTTTCAGCAAAACAGGAACACCACCAATCTCATACATATCTTTGGCAACATAACGCCCACCAGGTTTAAGGTCAGCAATATATGGCGTGCGCTTAAAAATCTCAGCAACATCATGAAGATCAAACTCAATCCCACATTCCGCTGCCAGTGCAGGCAAATGCAACCCAGCATTGGTAGAACCACCTGATGCGGCGACTATTGTTGCGGCGTTCTCAAATGCTTTTCTTGTCAAAATATCACGTGGACGGATGTTGTTCTTGATCAATTCCATAACATGACGACCCGAATGATAAGCATATTCATCACGGCTTTCATAAGGCGCTGGCGCCCCTGCTGACCCTGGTAAGGCCAGGCCAATGGCCTCAGATACACATGCCATGGTATTAGCGGTAAATTGACCGCCACATGACCCTGCGCTTGGGCAAGCGACACATTCCAATTCATGCAAGTCATCATCTGACATATTGCCCGCGGCATAGGCACCAACGGCCTCAAATACGTCCTGCACCGTGACATCTTTATCTTTATAACGGCCGGGCAGAATTGAGCCGCCATACATAAACACTGATGGCACATTTAATCTGGCCATAGACATCATCACCCCGGGGAGCGATTTATCACATCCAGCCAGGCCGATAATGGCGTCATAGCAATGCCCCCGAACGGTAAGTTCAATCGAGTCGGCGATAACTTCACGGCTGACAAGCGATGATTTCATGCCCTGATGCCCCATGGCAATGCCATCTGTGACGGTGATGGTGGTGAACTCGCGCGGCGTGCCAGCGTGATCAGCAACACCTTTTTTGGCGGCTTGCGCTTGCCTGCTCAGGGCAATGTTACAAGGCGCGGCTTCATTCCATGTTGAAACGACACCAACCAGCGGCTGATTAATCTCCTCCTCGGTCATGCCCATCGCATAATAATATGATCGATGTGGCGCTCGTTCTGGCCCTACGCTGACATGGCGGCTGGGCAGTCTTGATTTATCCCATGACTGAGATGACATGATTGATCTCCTCTTATTGCAATCGCTTTATAGCCGTATCTAATTTGTCGCGCCGTTCTAACTCGGCGTCAAGTCTGCGTTTATTTTCTTCAATGACTTCTACTGGTGCTTTGCTCACAAAACCGAGATTATTGAGCTTTGATTCAAGCTTTTTTGCTTCTGCTTCGGTGGCTTTGAGCGCATCAGAAAGTCGTTTTCTTTCCGCATCAAAATCGAGAACGCCAGCCAGCGGAATGGCAATCTCAATGCCGCTTACCACCGCTTGCGCAGATTGCGAAGGCATATCGCCTTCAATGCGAATATCATTAAGCCGCGCCAGCCGCAAAATAGCCTCACGGTGATCATTGATCCAATCATGATTGAGCGTTTTGCTATCCAATATGACTAAGTCAGGCTTGGCGGCGGCTGGAACATTCATCTCATTACGGAGCGAGCGGATCGTTGAAATAATCGCAAAGATGAAGCCAATTCTTTTCCCTGCATTCGCATAATCATCCGCTTCGTGTTCTGGCTTACGTTCAGGCCAAGATGAAGAAATAAGCATCTCATCAGCATCAAAAATCTCTGTCCATAGCTCCTCTGTGATGAACGGCATGATGGGATGAAGCATGGTGATCGCATCTGCCATGACGGTTGCCGCGACTCGTGTATATTCATTATTAGACGGGTCATTGGCATCGCCAGAAGCCCCTAAAACAGGTTTTATCCATTCCAGATACCAATCACAGAAGGAATGCCAGATGAAATGATAGATGGCATCAGCCGCATCATTAAACCGATACTCAGCAATCGCAGTTTTCATCGTCTCACTTGTCCGATTAAGCTCATATAAAATCCATTGATTAATCGGGTCAGTAATGACAACGCCCGCTAATCCAGGTTTGCCCGTTGCCTTGTTCATTTCAAGGAAGCGGCAAGCATTCCAGATTTTTGTAGCAAAATTGCGATATCCTTCAATCCGGCTTTCTGCCAGTTTGATATCCCTGCCCTGTGCCGCTAATGCGGTTAGCGTAAAGCGTAAGGCATCAGCCCCATATTTCTCGGATAAATCCAACGGGTCCATGACGTTGCCCTTGGATTTAGACATTTTCTGGCCTTTTTCATCACGCACAAGCGCATGGATATAAATATCACGGAAAGGCACTTCGCCATCCATGAAATGCATGCTCATCATCATCATACGCGCGACCCAGAAAAAGATGATATCAAAACCGGTTACTAAAACATCACCCGGATAATAACGATTGAGGTGCTCGGTTTCTTCTGGCCAGCCAAGCGTTGAAAATGGCCATAAACCGCTTGAAAACCATGTATCCAAGACATCATCATCTTGTCTTAAATCTACATCCTTGCCATAATGCTGTATCGCTACTACTCTGGCTGCCGCCTCATCCATGGCGACAAAAGGCGTATTATCAGGGCCATACCATGCCGGGATTCGATGCCCCCACCATAGCTGACGCGAAACACACCACGGCTGAATATTCCGCATCCATTCAAAATATGTTTTCTCCCAGCGTTTGGGAACAAACCGAGTGCGGCCGTCTTCAACCGCTTTAATCGCTGGCTCAGCAAGGGTTTTGGCATCAACATACCACTGATCCATCAGCCAAGGTTCTAGCGGAACACCTGATCGGTCACCATGCGGAACACTATGCGTAGTCGGCTCAGTCTGTGCCAGTAAATTGTCATCTTCTAGCTGCGCGATGAGTTTTTTTCTGGCGTCAAACCTGTCCATACCCTGATAGGTTTCAGGGACGACATCATTCATTCGGCCATCGGCATCCATGACATTAATCATTTCTAAATTATGGCGCCGACCAACCTCAAAGTCGTTGAAATCATGGGCAGGGGTAATCTTGACCGCACCTGAGCCTTTTTCTATATCGGCATAGTCATCAGCAACGATCGGGATACGCCGCCCCATCAACGGTAAAATAATATATTTTCCGATCAGGTCTTGATAGCGCGGATCATCAGGATGAACCGCTACTGCTGTGTCACCAAACATGGTTTCAGGCCGCGTTGTTGCGACAATGAGATGCTTATCGCTATTTTCTACGGGATAGCGAATATGCCAGTAATGGCCGTTCACATCTCGCTGTTCAACCTCAAGGTCTGAAATAGCGGTTTGTAACTTTGGATCCCAGTTAACCAGCCTCTTATCCCGATAGATGAGGCCTTGTTCATGCATCTGAACAAAAACCAGCCGAACCGCTTTCGATAATCCCTCATCAAGAGTGAAGCGTTCTCTCGCCCAATCCGGGGACGCGCCAAGCGATTCTAATTGCCGTGAGATTGTCCCACCAGATGTGTCAACCCATTTCCAGACCTCATCAATAAACTTATCGCGGCCTAAATCACGGCGCTTAACACCTTCAGCATCAAGTTTGCGTTCAACAACCATTTGCGTGGCGATACCAGCATGATCAGTACCCGGTTGCCATAAGGCATCACGGCCAATCATGCGATGATAGCGGATGAGAATATCCTGCAACGTAAAGGTGAGCGCATGACCAATATGAAGCGAGCCTGTCACATTAGGTGGCGGCATCATGATCGTATAAGGCAATTTGAGGCTGCTTGGGACACTAGCAAAAGCGTTGCTATCAACCCATGCTTTATACCACCGCGCTTCAAACTGTTCAGGATTATAGGTTTTTTCTAGCATATCAAAAGTTGAATTAATGGTTTCACAAACTGCTTTTTAGACATTTACGCAAGATATCACAAGTCTTATGACTAAAGAGATTGCGATCAGGCTTATCCTTGCCAGTTATTTTGCCATCACCTTTATGAAAAAAGCGTTGGCGGGATGATAGATGAGGCCTATTTATCGGCATCATTATCGGGGGTGGATTCATCTTCGGATAATTGGCTCGATGGCATTTGGCTCGCTATGGTCTCCGAAAACACCGTCGGTAGCCGATTTCGGATCCAGTCTTCTAACTCTGTGATGATCACTGCTTCGATAGATGATCGGATATTATCGTTAATTGTACCCGATACATCATTGCTGTTAGCGGTTTTTGATGCCGAAGCCGTCTCAATAAGCTTAGTCACCTCTTGCAGAATTAAAACGGCCTTATCTTCCGGGATGGATGATAGTTTTGCCTCTAGTTCATGAAAAACAGATTTGAGCGATGAATTAGCTGTTTGGCCTTCTGCAATCACTTGCTTTAATTCCAGATTAGACGCCGCGTCATCTGGTTTAGCCTTCTCTTTATTCTGGTCTTTGGTCCGATCTTTATTCTGGTCTTTAGCCCGATTTTTAGTCTGGTCTTTGGTCCGATCTTTATTCGGGCGGTTTGTCATGGCTTAGTCCTGATAAATAACTTGTGATGGGAAGCCGCCAAAAGGCACATCATAACGCGGCAGTTCATCAACAGCAATAAAAGTCGGAACAAGCTCAAAGGCTTCGGCATTTAATTGCCCCATATGTGAGAGCAAATTATATCCAGACAACACATAGTTGCCTCTGGTGCTGATTAAGCTAAGCTCGGCATTGACCACATCTTGCTCCGCATCAAGCAAATCCAACAATGTTTTCAAGCCAAACTCAACCTCTTTCCTAACGCCATCACGGAAAAGGCTGGCGGCATCACGTTCCGCCTGATTAGCGTTGATCAAGCTTTTGTCCGCAATGAATTGCCGATACGCATTTTCAGCATTGAGCCGAGTCACCAGTTCAGAATCTGTCAGTCTCAGCATCATGGATTTATGATCTGCTACCAATGCACGAGATTTGGCACGCGACGTATTTGTTGCATATAAAGGCGTCGTCAAAGTGATAGCGGCTGAAATAGAATCAATATTTGATGCCGCCACATTTGAATTGGTTGTTGAACCTGTAACGCTGAAAACAATCTGCGGTCTGATCTGGGTGACAAGCGTATCAATACCAAAGCGCGTTAACCGTTCATTGACTTTAACCTGCTGATGCCCGGGGTGATTATCAAGGGCTAAATCACCAGCTAAACCAGCGCTAGTCGGCTGATTTGTAATTACTTCGGGTAAGGTTAACTGGCTTGGGATTTGACCAAAAAAACGGCGAAATGTTGCGCTTGCTATATTGAGCTGGGTTTCAGCAGAAATCAGTGACGCTTCTGCTCTGGCAAGCCGCGATTGCGTTAAGGCTAATTGCGTTGGAGTTGTATCACCAAGCTGAACTCTTAACTCACTGGCAGAAACTTGCTGCTTTAGCCGTTCAACATTGGTTTGCTCGACTTGCAGGCGTTGCCGCGCCGTCACTAAGTTTACATGCGCGGTTAACGCATTAATCAGAACATTCTGTTCAACCACGCGATAAGACAAGATCGCATTGTCTAATTTCAATCTGGCGGTATTTAGATCAACCTTCGCCTCACCCCCATCATAAATCGGTTTCGTGACAGTAAGGCTGAGGTTTTCATTTTCAGTACCTATGCTGGAGGCGCCATTAATGGCGCGCTCGCCGCGATTAATATTAGAGCTTAACGTTGTTGATAAATCCATGCTGGAGCCAGCAATAATAAGTTCCTCTCGCACTGATTTTATGGTTTCAATTTCAGCTTGCAACAGCTCACTTTTGATCAAAGCCTGTTGCAGATATGTCTGTATAGGATTGGTTTCATTATCTGCATAGGCTAATGAAACTGCCCCGATAAGACCAAAAGCCATAAGAATGCGTGCAAACATAAATATTCCCGGAAATTTGGGTTAAAATTGAAATTCAGCTTTTTTTGAAAACTCATCTAAAATTGGTGTCTGGGCATCAAATAAATACTGTTTTGAAAACCCGCTTTTACCTCTCTGAAACAGAACGGCTTTACCAGGGGCAGAATGATGCTCCCGAATAACAGTCGCAAGGCGACCCTTATCCGATAATTGCTCAAGGATAACCTCAGGCACTTCGGCGACCGCGCCCTCTATCATGATCGCATCATAAGGGGCTTCGCTAGCAAAACCAAGATTATGATCACTATGAAGTATCACACTATTATCAACAGATAATTTGATCAGATTTTGTTGTGCCACATGAGCAAGACTTTCATCCACTTCAATGCCAACAACAGACTGCCCTAATGATGATAAAACCGCCGTGCTATATCCGCATCCTGCCGCAATATCCAGAATAGTATCATCGGCTTTAATTGCTAATGCCTGCATCAATCTGGCCAGAACCATAGGCTCAAGCATGAACCGACCTGATCCAAGAACAAGGTCTTCATCAATATAAGCCAAGCCTTTAAGCTCCGGGCTAACAAATTCCTCACGCGGCATTTTCTCAAACGCCATAATGACACGATCATCGGTAACTTTGTTCACACGGAGTTGGGATTCAACCATATTTCGCCGACGACTAGCATAAACAGACATATAAAGGGACTCCACCTTCCGGGTTCCTGATAAAAGAGATGCTATAATACCCAATTGTAAGCGAAATGACTAGAATATAAAAAGTTGAGATCAATTAATATTTCTTCAGCTAATAGCATATTAAACACGACGACACTGATCATGTATGTTGCAGGATTAGTTGACGTTAGTTAACAGTTGCGCTATTCAAGTCATGCTTGCATGATGGCCCGGTGGCAGAGTGGTGATGCAGCGGCCTGCAAAGCCGTGTACACCGGTTCGATTCCGGTCTGGGCCTCCATCCCCTGAAAGCACATATTAGTTTTTGACAAGTAATTCAGGGCATTATGATTAGATATTTATATATATTCTTAGCTTTTATTAGCCTTGGCCTCGCGCCTTTAACAGCTTCCCCAGAGCAATTAGGGCAAATAGAGCAAATAGGGCAATCAGACCAGTTCAACGCTCAACACACTGCATTTTCTGTTGCCATAGATCAGATAGATGCCAATGTTGTCTTTATGCGGCATGCCCTCGCCCCTGGATATGGTGATCCTGATCATTTTGATATTGA
>MDTB01023859.1_pt1 | contig 11447 bp, 10 predicted proteins | sample 811161 | NCBI WGS metagenome assembly MDTB01 (sample SAMN05326650, study PRJNA326480) | marine metagenome | isolation source: seawater | place: Mediterranean Sea | collected 2009
AACAAAAAAGCATTAGGATTTGCTGACTTAACAGTTGGTATGTCTGAATTGAGATTAGCGGCGTAATAACCAATAATCCCAGGGGTCTGGTCCACCTTGCAACAGAACGGACCATTTTTCATTAAATATCTACATGTACGAACTATTCGCAACTTTCTGTATACTGGTCAACGGAGTGCCTGAGTGTACGACCTACACTGATACTGAGAAACAGGTCTACAAAGATCTCAAAACATGTGAGGAGAGGGCCGAATACAGGTTCTACGAGACCGCGGCCGGGTTCATACAGTACAACATACCGTTCGAATCTATAGTTATTGGTTGCAAGGGCGGGGAAGACTCCTAACTTAAAGTATTAGCAGATTCGTTGAGATCCAGTTGCTTGGCCACTTCGTCACGGTCATGTTGGTTCATGTTACGTAGAAGCGTACCACTCAAAGCAGTGATAGTCCTGTTAGCAGTTGTAATACCCAACTGTTCACAGCTCTTGGTTATCTGTTGTTCCACAGTGTACCTGTCGTAGTTGGCCGTGTCTATCCTTGTGTCACGCTGTGCCTTGGCCGCCACCGCCGCCAGGTCAGTTGCATCTGTTACATCTGGTAGTCCGCTGTCTGCCAGCACTTGATCTATTATAGCACTCTTGTCCGAGTCCGTGTCAGTGGTGTATATGGGGTTGACATTTCCTTGATTGGTTTCATAATCAGTGAAGTAACTGATCCAATTTGTATTCTGTGATACTCTTGTCATTAGTTTCCTTAATTGTGTGTCCTCTGCCAAATTAGTGAAAGCCTCGTTATTTGTAAGCGTGTCAGCGTAAGTGCTTAATGTTGAACAATTTGCTTTCTCCAGTGCTACCTGCACGTCTATCGCTTCGTTGCCTGCTATCAGTCTAGTCCTGTGTGTGAGATATGGCTCTGCCGCCAGTGCTGTGTTGAAGTTAGTGGCCGCTGTAGCAACTGCTGTAGCAAAAGTATTCAGCGTCTGTTGGAAGTCTGTTGAGTCTCCTACCAGGCTGTCAACGAATGTAGTCATGTTAGTGAGTGCTGTTTGGTACAATGTGTCCGTAGCAATGGCCTTATCACTGATAAATGCTATCGATTCTCCGAGTGATGTGAACACAGGTAAAGAACTGTCCTCTGTCTCTAGGAACTTGTTGTTTAAAGTACCAACATGATCATTAACATCTCTGTTCTTCTCATGTGCTGTTGTTCCGAGTAGTTCTGGTATGAGATCTTGTAGTAGTTGCACTTGTTGTAGTATCTCGAGGAAGTCCGCTGTCTGCGTTTCATTAACTGGTACAGGCACTATCGATCCATCCAGTATCGTCGCAGTGTGGTCTAGCATGTCGTTCATGTATCTGCCAATGTTTAGATGTGGTACGTTGTTTATGGTTAGCCTGGCATCGTTCTTCTGTGTGTCTGTGAGAATATTACTGTTCTTTATAGATGTGTCTAGGGTGAATGTCTTGACCACCCAACCTATCTTGAGGCCGTTGACCGCATTTTCTATGTGCTGATTGCTGAAGTCTGGTGTGCTTTCCACCAGTTTCTTAAGACCTTTTTTTACAGCCATGATTATCCTGCGAACACGTCGAATGACGCTCCCGTCATTGCACCTCTGTCTGCCTTGTCGCCTTTCCTGCCAACCCCTATACCTCTTACGAACACAGTTCTAGAACTACCTGAGAGTTTGGCCTTGTGTGGAATACACGGTGGCGGTGATGGAGGGAAAGAAGGGTTTTTGATCAAGTGTGGAGCAACTCTGTTGCCTTTTATTAATATTGGTTTGCCATTCGCGAACACAGTGAACTGTGAACACAACACGGGTGCCGTTCTACTACATCCGTGTCCGGTATTACATCTATCTCTGTGTCTTGATATCCTTGGCATGACAGTATTTATGGATGCCGAAAACCGCTTGTATTATAGTTTAAATTTGCTGAATTGGCCTTTTTTGACGTCTTGTTTGATACCACCGGAAATGTATGATTCCACTTCAGTTTCCTGTGGGGCTACCTGCATACCTTTTGAACTTAACCAGTGTTGTGTCCACGGTAGTGGGTTTGCTGATGCTGACACGTCATATATTGGATCCAGTCCTAGTGCCCTCATTCTTTTGTTTGCGATCCATTCCACGTAGTTTCCAAGTAATTTTTCATTTAGACCTATGATTGATCCATCCTTGAACAGGTACTTGGCCCATGCTTTCTCTTCTTCAACACAGTCTTTGAACATCTGTATGATTGTTTTTTCTGTGCCTTTCATGGCCTTGGTCATCTCAGCATCATCACCCTTCTGCCATGCTTTGATCACGTGTGTGGACAGGTTCAAGTGTGTTGCTTCGTCTCTTGCGATCAAAGAAAGTATCTTTGCTGAACCTTCCATAAGTTTAAGTTCACCAAATGCGAATGTACAAGCGAATGATATGTAGAATCTCAATCCTTCTAACAAGTTCACAGTGTTCATCGCAAGATACAACTGTTTTTTTAGATCTATCATGTCCACTTTTTTACCTACAGCATGATCCAATGCCATCTTACCAAACTTATCGTACTCTGCTGTGACACTTTTCGCTCTCTTTAATATTTCTTTGTCATCTAGTATTGTGTCAAACACTTCAGCAGGATCCGAGTATACGTTCTTCATGATGTGCGTGTATGATCTTGAGTGTATAGTTTCAAAGAAATCCCAAGTCACTATGCAACCTTCTAGTTCTGGATTGCTCACATATGGCAAGAACATCAGACTTGGTCCTCTGCCTTGCACACTGTCTAACAGTGTTTGATATTTTAAATTACTAGTGAATATGTGTTTCTGTTCAGGTCTAAAGTTCATGAAGTCTGCTCTGTCTTTCTGCAAACTAACTTCTTCTGGTCTCCAGAAGTAACCTAGCATCGTTTGATTCAGCTTGTCGAACTGTGGATACTTGAAGTCGTCGTATCTTTGTATGCCACCATCCTCGCCAAAAAACATCGGCTGTTTAGTGAAGTCAACTTTGCTCTGGTTAAAAACTGTCTTTGTCATTTTTTTTTTCTGTTGTTAAATTGTACAGGCGTCGCAATCGTCGCCTTCAATGATGTCGGTATTTACCAATTCTGGTGGTAGTTCTACATCCTCGCCGTCATCTGTGTCGATCACTGCACTCAGTCCGGCCGGCTGTATGTCTTCGTCATCGCCTTTGAAATCGTATGTGTTTTGATAATAACTTGTCTTCCAACCAAGTTTGTATGCTGTCAGCATGTCATTGGCCATAACTGATAGTGGAACTTCGTTGTTATCAAAGTGTGTAGGATTGTAACTCCAGTTGCCTGATATTGCTTGATCGAAATACTTCTGCATCATCGCAACCACATTGATATAACCCTCATTGCTTGGCATATCCCATAATAGGGTGTAATCATTTTTTAGTTTAGGGAATCCTGGAACTATCTGTTTCAAAGGACCCTTCTTGCTCTTCTTGATTGATAACAATGCTCTAGGTGGCTCAATACCGTTTGTCTCATTTGAAACTACTGAACTACTCTCACTTGGCATTTGTGCTGAAAGTGTGCTGTGTCTTAGTCCATACTTGGCAATGTCTTTCCTTAGGCTTTCCCATGCCATTCTCTGTTTGTGTGGGACAATTTTGTCTACATCTTTCTTGTAGTGATCTATTGGCAGTTGTCCGTTTGCGTATTTTGTTCTGTCAAATGCTTCACACTTGCCTTTTTCCATTGCAATGTTGCAACTTGCTCTCAGCAAGTGATATTGGAATGCTTCTGAAAGTCTGTCTACTAGATCCCATGCCTTCGGATCAGAGTACTTAACGCCATTTTTTGCTAGGTAGTGTGCCAGTCCAATATATCCAACGCCTAAACTTCTTCTTCTCTTTGTGCTGACTTCTGCCGCTTTGACTGGATAGTCTTGGTAGTCTATGATTTGTTCCAGTGCTCTAACACTTAGGTCACATATACTTTCTAGTTCACTTAAATCATTCAGGCCTCCCACGTTGACTGCTGAAAGAATACACAGTGCAATCTCTCCTTGCTCGTCATGTATGTCTTGGATAGGAGTTGTCGGCAATGTGATTTCTTGACACAGGTTACTCATTGATACTTTGTCATTAAAACTACTGTGTGAGTTACAGTGATCCAAGTTCATGATGTATATCCGGCCTGTTTCTGCTCTCTCTTTTAATAGGTCTCCAAATAGATCCTGTGCTGGCACTGTCTTCTTTGGAATAGTTTTGTCTGCTTCGTACTTTAAGTACAAGTCATCAAAGTCTTCTGTTCCAAACGCTTCATACAGTCCAGGTGCCTGGTGTGGTGATATTAAAGTTATGTGTTCCTCATTCATGAATCTCTCATAGAACAGTTTGCTAATTTGTATAGAGTAATCTAATTTCCTTACCCGGTTGTCCTCTGTACCTTTGTTGTTTTTCAATACAAGGATATCTTCTATCTCTGGGTGCCATATTGGGAAATGGACTGTTGCACTTCCACCCCTCACACCATTCTGTGTACAACATCTCACAGTCGCTTCAAACTTTTTAAGGAACGGAACCACACCTGTGTGCTGGACCTCTCCACCTCTGATTCTGCTGTTGATACCTCTGATACGTCCTGCGTTGATTCCTATGCCTGCTCTTCTGGCAACATATAATCCTATTGCCATATCGCTTGAGAATATGCTAGACAGTGTGTCGTCAGTGTCCACTAGAACGCAAGAAGCAAATTGTCTTATAGGAGTTCTTACTCCCGCCATCACTGGTGTCGGAATGTTTATCTTGTGTTGTGATATTGCATCGTAGTATTTCTTGACATAACTTAATCTTGTCTTGGCTGGATAGTCTGCAAACAGTGTGGCCGCAATCATCATGTACATGTCCTGTGGTGTTTCGTACAGTTGTCCTGTGCTTCTATCTTGTACGAGATACTTGTCACATATCTGTCTCAGGCCTGCGTATGTAAATTTAAGATCTCTATCTCTCTTGATCCATGTGTTAAATTTTTTAAGCTCTGTCTTTGTGTATTTGTCTAAAATTCCTTTGTCATATACACCAAGTCTAATATTTCTTAAAATTAGTTTCAGTAATGGAATGTATTCATACTGTCCATGTGCTTCTTTTCTTACATCATAGGATAATAATCTTGCCGCGGCAAATTGATAGTTAGGAGTTTCTAAACTTATTAGATCATTTGCTGAACGTACTAAAACATTTTGTATATCTTTCGTTGTCATGCCATCATAGAACTGTATGTTAGCATTCATTTCTATTTGTGATGAACTTACACCAGATAAACCTTCACAGGCCTCTTCAACGACAAAATGAATTTTGTTGATATCAAGGATCTCCAGTTTCCCATCTCTTTTCTGTACCTTGATTGTCGACGAGTTGGTGTTTGGCATTAAAGTTTTGTAATTTTTATTTTTGATTTTTGTTTTTGTTGTATCCATATTTATCTAATTCTGTGTTTATATAAATTTTTAGTATTTTTTGTCATTGTCGTTATGCGAAAACTACAACGTCGTTTTGCTTTTTTATAATGTACTAATATTATAATGAAAAAAGTTTTTTGTCTAGTTTTTAATGAAGATTATACCAGTATTTCTATCTGGTATTCCATAGTAACGTCAGTACTTGAGTCAGATGTTGTAACATATTTCACACGTATTGTATCGTTACCAGCAGTAGAGTCACCGTCTGATGTGATAGCTGACAGTGTAGTGCCAACGTCTGATGTTTCTTCAAAGTCGTCATTGAATGTACAAAGTTCTCCAGCCGAGCTTATAGTGAACACTCCTGTTCTGTACTTGGCACCCCTGTTCATTTTGTAAGTTATCCTAACACCTTTGTCTGAAAAACCAGGAAGATATATTCCTGTATCGGTGGCCGACGATGTGTTGTCTGATAGTGTGATCTGTTTAACTGCTTTCCTGTGTATACCTATGCCTTGCACCTCTGGTGGTGTGTTTGATGGATCTGTCGAATCACCAAAGTTCGTGTCTCTCTGATCGGTTCTCTCGAAGAAGTCAAACGCAGATGTGCATTCATCATTGTCATATTGTATGATAGGAACTTCTGATATAGATTGAACCCCGTCAAAGTTATTGCCAACTGTTTCTGCATAAAAATTGCCATGGGAAATTATGTTTCTCGGGCCTGTGCCTGCATCTGCACCTGTGGCTGGTTTTACGTAAATGGCTTGTTGTCCTATTGTGTTCCAACTGGAACTAATGAACTGTACATCTCTTGGTCCTTTAGTCAATCCATTTGTAGATCCGTCCATTTCAGCACCAAGTAAAGCGCCATAGTAGGCTGTACTGAAATCACAGTTTGTGAATCTTACATTGGTTACATCATAACTCATATCTACCAATCTAGCAAAACCTGTAAACTGACATTGATTGAACACAACATTAGCACATGGCAGAACAGTAGTAGATCTCACTGTAACACCTTTTGAATTTGCTGAATCAGTTCCACCAGAAACAAATGTTCCTTGAAACTTTACATTGTCAACAAAGACTTTTGTTGCATTATCTATTGACAATCCACCGTATGCCACTGTTGTCCTTACAGTCATGTTTGAAATTTGTATTTGTGTAGGTGTAGTTGCACTAGAGTCACCTATGTTACCGTAGGTCTGTCCTTCGTCATCTTCTGTGACCATTGCTGGAGCAGATGCTGAATTTTTGATAATTGTCTTGTCTGGGCCTTCTCCAACCAAATGTGCAAATGGTGGAATTGTAAGTGATGCATTAATCTTGTATGTGCCTGCAGGAAAGAATAAAACTCTCCTTGCTCTTGCGTCGTTGCTGACAGTGGTATCTGTGTCTCTATATAATTCGTCAATCGCTCTCTGTATAGCGGCAACATCTGCAGTTGAATCATCACCGACTGCTCCAAAGTCTTTTACTGAAACGTAATCGTCTAATCTTTGCTGTAAGGTCCTTGTGATATCGCCTGTAGCACCTGTGACAATAGGAGTTTGTTGTTCTAGGTATCCTTTGTAAGTGTGGCTTAGAGCTGTTGTAAATGCCGAACTGCCATTCGTAACAATCTCTGTGTTGCCCACTGCCGGGGCGCCATCAGACACCGTTCCGTTTCCTATAAACAATCTTTGTTCGTCAACAACCCACCCTAGTTCTCCTGCGGCTAGTTGTGGTAGATCTGTTCGTTTTCCACGTCTGTGCTGTATTCTAGATATCTGTACTATCGGCATATGTTGTTATTTATTACAGTACAGACTTGTAGTATTGTTCCAATTTACGATACCACTGGTCAGTCCAGTAGTCATAGTTGTCTATTTCAAACGATTGGTATTCGTTGGCCTGTGTGCATATGAACATACGTCCACTCTTTATGTCCGTGCCGTACTGTTTGTTGTGTGCCTCTGAATATGCCACTAACTGAAGATAGTAGTCGTCTACCCATTCTTTCTTCTTGAGCCTACGTGACTGTTTGAAATCCATAATAGCTGGCTCACCCTTGTATACACCAACCAAGTCTGTGGTGCCTGCGTACAGTTCTTCGTAGTAAAGCGATACTTCTGATCCCCACACTTCGCTGACATCTTTCAATCCGTTCTCTATAATGACATTGGCCATGCCCCATGCTTTCTGTTGTATTAGATTTGATCCAGGTGTTCGGTCAATGCCCTTCACATGTTTCTCTAGTGAGTTATGCATAACTGTCCCTATGTTCGCACTCTCGGTTGTAATCTGTTGGGCCTTATCTGCACCAATCCTCTTACGCCATGCGTGTAGATGTGTCATGTCCTTGGTGGCACTCAACACAGTGGTCACACTAGGAACTTGCCTACCGTCTGGGGTCTCATAATGCCTTTTATGATTTTTGGTTACCCTCGAAAGTTCACCGTAAGAGTATTTCTGTATGTAAGCAATACCTTTATTCACAAGGACGTCTTTTGGTAGTTTCATGCGATAATTATACACGTATATATTGGAAAAAGCAAATGAATAAAGTCACACTAGATCAAGACAATATCAAAGGATTCTTTTCACCTGTAGGTCCATTGCACAGTCACCACGAAAAATACACGTGGCCGTATGACTATGTAGATAGAAAAAGTAACACACTGCTGGTAACTATAGGAGACAGCTGGACATGGGGATCTGGCATTGACAGTGTGGATAATGATGCCTTAGATTTCTCCAAAGAGGAAGATAAGTTCAGGGTCGAACATCTTTACGGAAACCTCGTAGCAAAAGATAAAAACTACAACTGGTTGAACTTAGGTTTTTATTCAGCTGGCAACCAATGGATGGCCAACAAAGTGTTTGAACTAAGAGCGTTGTCACCTCTTTTAGAGTTTAAAGAAATAATTGTAATGGTTAATCTAACTAGCACAGGTAGATGGTTCAACACATGGCAGGATAGTCTAACCGATTACAAAAAGTATTTCCAATTTAATAAAATGTCAGAGCCAATGGATTTTGAAAACTTTTTTATTGATCTAAATAGGAAAGTTCTTAAAGATATAAAATTATTGACCAACTCTGCAGACAATATAAGATTGTTAGTTGGCACAAATGCAATTGACCATTTTGGTTTCGATGTGCTTACAGACCAGGACATTATTCCTTTGCCATGGTACAAGCTACTGTCAGGAACCGACCTGGGCGGAGTTTTTGTTGATATGGAAAGCATCAAGTATCTGCCCAACGTTGAAAATGTTTTATACAACAGCGATCAGAAACTTGCATTCCAAAAATGGATGATGGATAAGATAAGCCAGGCAGAAAGACAAAACATCATGCTGAATACCATGAATCACGTTGCACAGGATAAGGTACACCCCAACTACAATGGACACAAATTATGGGCTGACTACATCTTGAAATTTATGAGTATAAAAGTATAAAATAAATGGACAGCAAATTAAAAATATTAGTCACAGGTAGCAAAGGTTTCCTAGGTGGACACACTATCAGATATATGCAAGACCAAGGTCACACGGTGACAGGAATTGATCAAGACATATTCAAAGATGGTTTACCAAACGAAAAATTTGATGTGCTGTTTCACTTTGCGGCTTTTGTCGGAGGCCGTAAAGGCATAGACAATAATCTCTATCAAGTCGCTAGGAACATAGAATTAGATAGGATAACTTTCGAATGGGCAGAGACACACGTGAAAAAACTGATTTATCCTAGTAGCTGTGCGGCCTATCCAAAATCATTACAGACACAGCACGGAACTCCTATGCGTGAAGACATGGCAGGTGGAGAGACGTTTGACATATACGGTATGACAAAACTTATGGCGGAGGCCATGTTAAGATTCTCTGATATCACATGCCACATAATGAGACCTTTCACAATATATGGTCCAGGACAGAGCATGGATTATCCTTTGCCTGCAATCATACAAAGGGCGAAGCAGGGAGAGTGCAGTGTATGGGGAAGTGGAACACAGGTAAGAGATTGGGTGCATATCACTGACGCACTGAAAGTATTCGAGTACCTGATGCACAGAAAAGATCCTATTGTGCTTAACATCGGCACAGGTATACCTTACACATTCAAACAAGTAGCAGAAATCATTTACAAAGAAGTGAATGGCACAGTTGTGCCAGTACAAACACAGACAACACAACCCGAAGGCGCTGGCTATAGATATGCTGACATAACTCTATTGAAGAGCCTTGGACTAGAACCAGAGATAAGTCTTGCTGAGGGCATAAGGACAATGATATAATGCTAACAAAAATAGGAACAACGTTTCCATCACACTGGACTTATGGCAAAGAAGAAATCGAAATGTTTCATAAAACTGCTACACAGATCGAAAATAAATTTCCAAATGCACGTAACCTATTAATAAACACAACCTGGTTTGGCCCACAGTTCAAAGATATCAATGACGAATGGTCAAAGATAGAAAAATTATTTGCCTCCGGTGAACCTTACGACAATCTATTTCTATTGAGTCTTATTGATCCTTTCTATCTTATGGAACAAGATGTAAAATTGATATGCGATAAACTTGCAATCAAAGAAACCTATAGGATTGGTATGTTTCTAGATACACCATATGAATACAACTTCCATGCTATAGTTGGAGAGGACCTAATGCCAAAATACAACGATGACGATGTCATGCTTAAAGAATACAATAAGGATTTTTTGTGCTATCAACGGAAACCCCGTGTATGGCGAGTTGATTTTGCAAATCTAGTAAAAGAAAATAACTTGTTAGACAATGGCGTCATCACTTTAGGAGCAAAGACAGACGAGGACTTTGACTGGAGCGAAGGTAAGACATGGGAACCAATAACACTAGACGAGTCACACGAACCTTACAAACATGACGGACAGAATGATCCAACACACTATGGTGGCATACCTAATGATCTTGTAACTGTAGGGAGATTAGATATATGGAATCAATGTTTCCTTTACGTCAGTTCCGAGACTGTATTTAATGCGTTGGAGCCGTTGTTTGTAAATGAAAGGATATGGAAGTCTATGATAGGATTGAGACCTTATGTGATACAAGGTAATCCTGACACATATCAGTGGCTTGAAGGGCATGGCTTTAAAACCTTTAACAACTATTGGCCGCACATCAAAATGGAAGACTCCAAGACAGTGTTAGATGACATCATACAGGTGTTAAAGTTTCTAGATTCCAAGCCGGCAGGCGAGAAGATGGCAATGTATAAAGACATGTTACCTGATTTAAAATATAATAAAAAACGATTTTATGAATTCAGCCGTGAGCAGAAACATAAGATGGAGAACATTTTTAAAATTTAGACACTATGTCTTGGCCTGTAAGTTTCATGTAAAGATCATAGTTGTGTTGTAGAATAGGTTGCATCTGCTGATAAAGATCATTAAGCTCTGCCTTACTTAATTCTCCTATGTTATCTATTATCGCTTTGATAGATTCTACTCTTTGAATGCCCTGTTGATAGTCATAGCTTTCGTCCCAGAACTTGTTAAATGATCTAAAGCCGATCTTACGTAGATTCTTTATGTAGTTTGGTGACGCCATGATTAAGAATGGAGTCTTAGAAGCTATCGGTCTTGCTGTCTTTTCTGTTGGGAAGAATGTTTGTCCGGTAATCATTTTCTCACAGACTACGTCAATGAATATTTGATTGTACCAGGACATTATATTTTTGTCCACACAGCTTTGTTGATCAGGTAAGTTCCAATCTACTCCTTGATCAAACGGTAAGTTCTCTAGGAAGTGTGAAACTTCTTTTATGATTGTGCTATTCAAACTTTTACTACTGCTCAACATCCAAAACATTTGATCAAGTCCCAACTCGATCATGTCTGCTGGACTGTTTAAATTTTTTCTGTATGTTTGTAGTGTTGACATAGCATGATTGGAATACAAATGACTGCTTAACAATAATCTGTCCCAATGACTTCTATAAACAAAAATCCCAAATGTCTTTTGAATATTCTTGTTGTTATCTAATTTTTCAT
>MDTB01112627.1_pt1 | contig 11447 bp, 7 predicted proteins | sample 811161 | NCBI WGS metagenome assembly MDTB01 (sample SAMN05326650, study PRJNA326480) | marine metagenome | isolation source: seawater | place: Mediterranean Sea | collected 2009
TAGATACATCATGAAAAGAACATATCAACCAAGTAAGAGAAAAAGAAAAAACAAACACGGTTTTCGCTCTCGAATGGCTTCTGTTGGCGGTCGCCGCGTAATCAGGCGCAGGCGTAAAAAAGGCCGGAAAAAACTCTCTGTTTAGTTTCGACTGTTTTCTCATAAAAACCCTTTTGGGTTTGTGTGCGGTGGTTTTATACCCCGGCAAATACACGCGCCCATGCAAAACAAACAAACTTTGATAGAAAATAAGTGGACAGAAACACCCTATTAGCTTTTTTATTGATTTCATTGGTTTTGATCTTTACACCTTTTTACATGAATTTGGTTAACCCAAAACCTGAAACCGAAAATCTTGAAGAACAAATAGAGACACCCCCAACTAACCCAACAGAAGACACAACTCAAAAACAATCCGAAACGGAGGTGTTGAAAGAGCCGGCCAAATTAAAAACAGAAGAAGAGTCTTTTTTTACCTTAGAAACAGATCTTTATGAAGTTATTATATCAAACAAAAACGGGGGCTCTATTGTCTCCTTTAAGCTTTTTGAGTATCTAACCCATGACAGCTTTTATGTTAACCTTATTAACGAATTAAACAAAAACAATCTGTCGATAGACATTAGGTCAATTAGCGGAGAAGATATAGATCTAACCGGCCCTTGGTTTGTAAAACAAAAACCAACAGAGCAAGCAATAAGCGAAGCCACAACGTTGGTTTTTTTTACTAACTCAACTTTAGGCAGAATAGAAAAATCTTTAACCTTTTTCCCGGGTTCATACGTTGTTCAAGTAGACATTAACCCAGAAGGGGTTTCTTCGGGTGTGTTTGCAAACCAATATCTCTTTTCTTGGAAAGGGGGGTTGCCACTTACCGAAAAAAACGAGACTGATGATTTGTTATACACAAACGCTTTTCTTTTTCAGGGTGGTGAGTTAGAAAAAATCAAAGCTGATGGAGCCAGTTATTTAAAAGTTGATTATAATGGCTTAACAGACTGGGTTTCTACTAGAACAAAATATTTTACAGCCTCATTTATTCCAAACAAAAACACCCAGCCAAAGTCTACTGTTGTTGGTTCACAGAAAAAGGGGGCCGCAGAAATTTACGATTTTTCTTTAGCTCTTTCAGCATCTACCCCCTCAAGCGTTCTTTTATACCTGGGGCCCTTAGAATATGAAAGGATTAAAAATCTTACACCCACGCTTGGGGAAATAATGAGTTTTGGGTGGGGCCCAATAAAGCCAATATCCAAAGGTGTTCTTTGGACCTTAAAAAAAATGAGAACCTTTATACCTAATTACGGGTTTATTTTGATCCTTTTTGCTATAACTGTAAAATTTCTTGTTTATCCACTGACTAAAAAAAGTTACGAATCCACACAAGCTATGCAACGCCTTGCGCCAGAAATAAACAAGCTAAAAGAGAAATACAAAAACAACCCACAAAAACTGAATCAGGCAACAATGCAAATGTATAAAGATCGCGGAGTGAATCCGCTGGGTGGTTGTCTTCCTATGGTTTTACAGATGCCTCTTCTCTTTGCCCTTTTTGTTGTTTTTCGATCAACAATAGAGCTCCGGGCTGAGCCTTTTGTATTTTGGATAAAAGACCTTTCTTCTCCAGATGTTATATTTACCCTCCCTTTTTCCATCCCGATATACGGAAGCGGGGTAGCTGTTTTACCGATCCTTATGGGCCTATCAATGTTTGTACAACAAAAAATGATGTCCGGTGGGGTTGAGCAACAACCCCAACAAAAGATGATGCAATACTTTATGAGTGTTTTCTTCTTCCTGCTTTTTAATCAATTTCCTTCTGGGCTAAACCTTTATTACACTTTATTTAATGTCTTAACCATTATCCAACAGAAAGTTTCTCCTCAGAAAATGGTTAGCCCGGGCAAAACGACAAATCAGTTGTAGATGCCCCAAAGTGTTGACACTACAACAATTGTAGCAGAGTCGACGCCACCTGGCCGCGGGGGGGTTTCAATAATAAGGGTTAGCGGCCCTGATTCTCTTAGTTTTTTATCAAAGATCACAAAAACAAAAGAAAAAAACTTTGAACCGCGATTTGTTTATCGAAAGTTTCTTTGGAATGAAAAAGGAAATTTAACGGATGAGGTTTTGGTTACTTATTTTAAAGAACCAAAGTCATATACCGGTGAAGACATGGCGGAGATATCTTGTCACGGTTCACCATTAATAGTAGCCAAAACACTATTGCTATTGAGTTCTTTGGGAGCAACACTAGCAAACCCAGGTGACTATACCAAAAGAGCGTTCCTTAACGGAAAACTGAATATGCTACAGGCAGAAGCCGTTGGAGAAGTTATTTCCGCAAGGACAGAGAGGGCACTCCAATTAAATCTTAAAATATTGAAAGAGAACGACCCAAAGACCCTAAAAAGCGTAAGAGAAAAACTGGTTCTAACAGCTTCAAATATTGAACACGCCCTTGATATATCCGATGAAGATTTAGGATATGATTTTTATATAAAAACAATAAATTCAATAACTTACGCATCGAAAAAACTGGGTGTTTATATGAAAAAATATAAAGAGAACCTAACACACCTCCGTCCTCAAGTTGTGGTTTTTTATGGAAAACCAAACGCCGGAAAATCAACCTTGTTTAACGCAATTTTAAACAAAGAAAGAGCAATAACCAACGAGACACCAGGAACAACTCGAGACACAATAGAACAGGAAACATACATCGGTGGTCTCTGTGTTCAACTTGTTGACACAGCGGGGATAAGAACAACCACAAACGAGATAGAAGCTGAGGGTTTGCGTCGAACTGAAGAAGCGCTTTTAAAGGCAGACTTAATATTGCACGTTGTAGAAGGTGTTGATAATATTAAAGATATGGATAAAAAAATTGTCGTATACAACAAAACAGATTTGATTAAATATGAAAAACCTAAAACCGATAATGACTCTATAGTTTATTTATCAGCAAAAGAAAAGTTGGGTGTCGACACTTTAAAAGAAAAAATAAGCAGCCACCTGTTAGGCAAAGAAAATGAAACTGAAGGATCAATAATTACAACAAATCGGCAACTTCGGGCTATTACAGATTCTGTGGGCTCGTTGAAAAACGCACTTAGTCTTTTAAAAAACACAAACCCAGAGGTAGAACTTGTAGCTTTTGAGTTAAGATCTGCGATTGGTTTTTTATCAGACCTGCTTGGAACGGAAAACCCAGAAGAAGTCATGGAAAATATTTTTAAAAACTTTTGTGTGGGAAAATAGGTTTCACATGAAACAACAAAACTTATATGATGTTATAGTTGTTGGAGGTGGACACGCTGGAGTAGAGGCTGCTATGATAGCTAGAAAACTTAAACAAAAAACTATTTTAATTACGCAAGATAAAAAAGCCCTTGGACGAATGTCTTGTAACCCGTCTATTGGGGGTTTGGCAAAAGGTCAGATGGTTAGAGAAATGGATGTTCTTGGAGGCTTAATGGGCTCTATAGCAGATGTCGCAGGACTCCAGTTTAAGGTTTTAAACAAAAAAAAGGGTCGGTCTGTTTGGTCCCCTAGAGCCCAAGTTGATAAGAGACTCTATGAGAAGCTTGTACTTCAAAAAACGGTTAAAGCTCAAGTGAAGCTTTTTTCTGGGGAAGTTGTTTCAATAAAAACTTCACACTCCTCGGTCACGGGCGTTGTTCTTAGAGATGGGTCTATTGTTAAAGGTAAGTCTGTTATCTTAACCTGTGGCACTTTTGTTAATGGCCTCATTCACATTGGAGAAAGAAAAATCCGAGCAGGGAGAATGGGCGAGGCTCCAGCTTTGGGAATAACAGAATCTTTGTGCTCTTTAGGTTTTAAAATAGGCCGGCTTAAAACAGGCACACCGCCAAGGCTTATAAAAAACTCAATTAGGTGGGGGCGCGGAAAAGAAGAGGTTGGCGATGAAAGTCCTGTTCCTTTTTCATATTTTACAAAAAACTTTAACCCTAAAAACACTCCTTGCCACAGTTTTAAAACCAACAAAAAAACAAAAGCCTTAATAGCGAGTCAAATTAAAAAGTCGCCAATGTTTTCTGGTGATATTGGTGGAGTTGGACCCAGGTATTGTCCTTCAGTTGAAGACAAAGTTTATCGATTTAAAGAACAAGACGAACACACTCTTTTTTTAGAACCCGAGTGGTTTAACTCTGACCAGATATATGTGAACGGTTTTTCAACAAGCTTACCGGAGGAAACGCAAGTCGCTGCTCTTAGGACAATTCCAGGGTTAGAATCTGTTTCCTTTTTTAGGCCTGGTTATGCTATTGAGTATGATTTTTTTCACCCAGCTCAATTAAAGTCAACTCTAGAAACGAAAGAAATCTCAGGTTTGTTCTTTGCTGGACAAATCAATGGAACCTCTGGATATGAGGAGGCCGGCGCCCAAGGTCTTATCGCTGGAATTAATGCGTCTAAAAGAGCAAGTGGGGGAGAGGCTCTTGTTTTGTCAAGGAGCTCATCATATATAGGTGTTATGATAGACGATCTTATCACAAAAAATACTTTTGAGCCATACAGAATGTTTACATCAAGAGCAGAATACAGGCTTCTTCTTCGCTATTCAAACACAGAAGAAAGGCTTCTTCCTTTTGCCAAAAAGCATAACCTTTTAAACCAAAAAGAGACAGCGCTGTTAGAAAAAACAATCGCATCTAAAGAGAAAATTTTTGAGTGTTTAGACAAATCTATAGAACCTGAAAGCTTGATTAAAAAAAGCATCGTAATTAAACAACGGACGCCCGCAAAGACTGTTTTAAAGCAACCAGCCTGCCAAATTTTGGACCTTCCCACGGAACTATTCTCTTCAGCTATTAAAAACTTCAGCTTTGAACCTTGGCTGTTTGACGAGCTTTTTTTTGAGACAGAAAGTAAAATTAAATACGCGGGGTACATAAAACGCTTAAAAACTGAGATAGAAAAGCTTTCCAAAAGCAACACAAAAATTATACCTCGGGATTTTGACTATGAAACGATTACAGGTTTGTCAAGTGAGGCAAAAGAAAAACTTTCTTACATAAAACCCGAAACCCTTGGCCAAGTTTCTAGAATATCAGGGATAACCCCGTCTGATGTTTCTATTGTTTTAGTAAATATAAAATAGTTTAAAAGTGTTTCACGTGAAACAAAAAGAAAGCCTTGTTTATGAACCTCTTATCCTTGAGAGCCTTTTAAAAGGCTCTAAACTTTCTGGTTTTGACCAGTCGTCTCTGGCTTTGTTTATAAGTCAAAACTTTTCAGAAAAACCAGCTGTTTTTTTATTTGAAGACAACCGCATTGCTTTCGATTTTTATGAAACCTTTGAATCTTTTAGTTCTTTGCCTGTTTTTTATTACCCTGAAAAATCGGATAAGGCAAAGGTTCCCGGCTTTATATCAACTAATGAAAGATACAGACAAGAAACCCTCTTTAAGTCAATAGATTGTAAGGTGCCTTTGGTTTTTTCCACTACATCTGCACAAGAAAGAAACATAGAAAAAAACCAAAACCCGAAAAGTGGTTTTTTTGTTATAAAAAAAGGCACAGAACTTGACAGGGACAGTTTTTTGTCTTTTTTAGTCAAAGCGGGGTATCAAAAAGAAGATTCTGTTTTTACACCTAACTCATTTTCTGTTAGGGGGGATATAGTAGATGTTTTTCCAGCCTATTTTCAAAACCCCTTTCGGTGTTCTTTTGATTTTGATGTAGTCGGGCGACTTTCTTATTTTGACCCATCATCTCAAACCTCAACTCAAAAAACCCAACATATCGTTCTTCGGGCACCAGGCTCACAAACAACTGTTTTTATTAATCTTATAGAACACCTGTCTTCACCTTCTTCCTTTTTTGTTCAATTGGAAAGTGGCCTCTTTTCCGTTACAAAAAACAAGGTTTTTTCTTCTAGTGTAGACTTGGGTGTTGTTTCTGTTTTTGCCAGTGGTAAAAACAAAGAAGAGAGAACAAAAAGCTTGGTTTCTGTTGTTGGTTCTTTAAAACCAAAGAGGGTTTTTTTTTCCGGTAATAAAAAAAGGAGGAGTTTGGGTTTAGGTCAAGTGGTTTGTGTTTTGCCTCCTGTTTGTGGTTTTAGTTTTTATATAAAACATAATGGTTCTTTTGTTTTTTCTGAAAGAGACATTAACAAAGAAACCCAAAAAACAGATAAGTGGGTTCCAAAAAACAGAGCCTCGCCCGATCTTCTGTCGTTACAAGATATATCAGAAATAAGCCTTGGTGACTTTATAGTCCACAAAAACTTTGGTGTTGGAATATACCGTGGACTAATCGTAAAAGAGACTGAGCTGGGCATGCAAGAGGTTATCAACATAGAGTATGGAAACAATTCTTTTGTTTCTGTGTCTGTTGATAACATAACGTTCGTACACAGGCATCTGGGTTCCGGAAAAAACCCAAGGGTTGCGACGCTGGGTTCAAGCCGTTGGAACCTTGAACTTAAGAAAGCTCGTGCATCTGTGGTTTTAGTTGCAAAAGAACTTGTTAAGCTGTATGTAAAAAAAGAGCAAGAAAGATTGTTTTCATATAAAGAAGATCAAGAAATGGAGCTTGCTTTGAAAAACTCTTTTCCTTTTGTTGAAACACCAGACCAAAAAAAAGCGATAAAAGACTCTCTTTTAGATCTTCTGAAAAAAAAAACCAGCAGATCGCTTGATCTGCGGTGATGTTGGGTTTGGTAAAACAGAAGTTGCTTTAAGGTTAATGATGCGAGCTGTTTCTTCTGGGAGGTCTTGCGTTTTTCTGTGTCCAACCACTATTCTTGCGGATCAGCATTTTATAACATGTTCAGAGCGTTTTGAACCGCTTGGTGTTAGGGTTGATTTGCTATCTCGGTTCAAAACAAAAAAAGAGCAAACAAGTATATTGAACCGCTGTTTGAGTAAACAGGTTGATATTCTTGTGGGAACCCACCGTGTTTTATCAGATGATGTTATTCTGCCTTCTTTAGGTTTGTTAATCATAGATGAAGAACACAAGTTTGGTGTAAAACATAAAGAAAAAATTCGCTCTCTTAAATCACACCTTGATGTTTTTACGCTGTCAGCAACACCTATACCAAGGACGCTTCAGCAGAGTATGGTTGGGATACGTGACATATCAAAAATACAAACACCACCCACAACAAGAAAACCAATAGAAACGAGCGTCGATTATTTTAGTTGGTCAACAATCAAAGAAAATATAGAACGTGAGATAGAACGAGGGGGTCAGGTTTATTTTGTTCAAAACGATATACCCTCCTTATCTCAAACCTCAAAAAAAATAAGTGGGTTTTTTCCTTCTTTTTCTGTTGATTTTATACATGGCCAAATGCCAAGTCGAGATCTAGAAGAGCGTGTTTTGTCTTTTTTTAAGGGTGGAATTGATATTTTGATTTGTACAACAATAATTGAATCTGGTTTAGATATAACAAATGCCAACCTGATAATTATTAACAATGCTCAAAACTTTGGTCTTTCGCAACTCTACCAAATGCGGGGCCGTGTTGGTCGTGGCAAAAAAAGGGCTTCGTGTCTTTTGCTAATACCAAAAACGAAACTTAAAAAACACGCGTACCAAAGATTAAAAACTATTGAGAAACACACAACTCTCGGTTCAGGGTACGATATTTCTATAAAAGACTTAGAAATTCGCGGTGCTGGTTCTGTTTTTGGTTATAAACAAAGCGGTCACATAAGCTCTGTTGGCTTTGAAATGTATTGCCAACTTCTGAAAGAAGAAATTGATCGAATTAACAACCCTGGTTCGACAAGCGGTTCTGGCGTTAATGTTACCCTAACAAAAAGCGCATATATACCCGAAACGTATATTAAAAACAAAAAACAGCGGATAGGCTTTTACAACAGGCTTTCCACAGCAAAAAACAAAAAAGAACACAAGAAGATACAGAAGGAGCTTATTGATCGCTTTGGTCCAATAAAAAAACAAACAAAAAACCTCGTATTAAAATTTTATATAGAAACGGTATTTAGAAAAACATCCGTTAAACAAATTGTTATTTCTTCAAAAAGCATACTTTTTGTTTTTAGTGATTTTTTACCATTTAGTTCTGCAGAAAAACTTATATCATCATTAAAATATTGGGCAAAAAAAAGAGGTTTTTCTTATGTTTTTGGAAAAACAAGAAACGATGAATTAAAATTTAATGTTGAGTGCTTTGATATAAACTATGCTTTCAATATTGCAAAGAAATTTTCTTCCTTCTTTAATTAAAAAAATGAAAAAAGTTCTTTTTGTTTCTCTTCTTTTTTATTACTATAGTTGTGATGAAGACAATAACTCACCTGTTTTAGTTCTTGCTCGGGTAAAAGACAAGGAGCTTTCCATTGATGAACTTGAAAAAGATTTAAAACCAAAACAAAGAAATGGAAACCAGATAAAGAATTATATTAATGATTGGGTTAATCAAACCCTTTTGTTTGAAGAAGCAAAGAAGGAAAACCTACATAACGATCTTTTTTTAAATGAAATGAAAGATAAATATTTTAAAAGGTTGGTCAGCGAAACTTTTTTAGAAACTAAAACTTTTTTGCCGGACTTGATTTCCAAGGAAGAAATAAAAAAATACTATGATAAAAACAAACTTTCTTTTTCTCGTTTAAATGATGAAGCTTTAGTTTATCACTTTTCTGTTTCTTCAGATAATGAAGCTAAGGTTATCCAAAGGAAGCTCAAAAAAAAACAGTCTGGGGTTGTTTTAGATAGCCTTTTTGTAAAACATAGTGTTTCTTTAAAAAAAATAAAGAAAGGTCGTGTTCCTAAAAAAATAAACAACCTTATTTTTGATAATCAAAAAACAGGTGTTTTAAAGCCGTTTGTTTTTTTAGACAAGTTTCATGTAATAGAAATAGTGAAAAGGTATAAAAAGGGGTCTGTTGTTGGTTTAGATGATGCCTATGATGAAATATATCAGAGAATAATAAAACAAAAACAACTAACAAAAAAAACAAAAGTGTTAGATAGTTTAAAAAACGCATATAATGTTTTTATAAACTCGGAGTATAATTAAAATGAAAAAATTTCTATTTCTTTTTTCTTTGGTTTTTTCCAACCAAAACGAAATAATTGATGGTGTTGCTGCTGTTGTTGAAGAGCATATTATTTTAAAAACAGACCTTGCCCAGCTTATTAACATGACACTCGTTCAGCAAAGAATAGATCCGCAGAAAGACCCAAACCTATTCATTTCTTTACAAAAAAACGTTTTACAATCAATGGTAGATCAAAAAATTTTATTAGAAATGGCCGAAATAGATTCTATTGTTGTTTCTGAAAAGGAGGTTGATGGCGCAATTGATCAACAAATTCAAAATCTTATAAACCAAGCCGGTGGTGAAATTGAAGCCGAACGGGTTTTAGGTCAAAGTATAAAATCTTTTAGAAGAGAATATTGGTATGATATGCAGGAGAGACTTATATCAGAAAGATACCAACAACAATTAATAAATGATATAACCATATCAAGAAATCAGGTTTTAGAATTTTACAAAACATATAAAGACAGCCTTCCTTCTTTTCCTATGACCGTAAAAATTAGGCACATACAAATTCCCATTGAACCGACAAAAGAAAAGGAAGAGCAAACTGTTTTTTTATTAAATTCTATAAAAAGCAGGATTGTTGAAGGTGAATCCTTTTCTGATTTGGCCTCTGCTTATTCAATTGACCCCTCACGATCAGCGGGTGGTGAATTGGGTTGGGTTAAAAGGGGGGAACTTGTAAAAGAATTTGAAACAACAGCTTTCACTTTAGAAGAAAACACAATCAGCGAACCTATAAAGACCGTTTTTGGATATCATTTGATTGAAACGCTTGAAAAAAAGGGGGAAAAAATTAGAGTTCGTCACATACTTGTAAAACCAGAAACCGACGATAATGATAACGAAAGAGCCTTTATATTAGCTAATACAATAAAAGACTCAATTAAAAACATCACCAATTTTAAGGAAATGGTAAAAAGACACTCTTTTGATAAAACAACCAAAGAGATTGGTGGAAATCTTGGTTGGATAACTCCAGAAAACTATCCTATACCAGAAATTGGAAAAGCAGTAAAATATATAGACTTAAATTCTTGCAGTCCACCAATTAACACCTCTTTTGGTTTTCATTTACTATGGATGGAAAACATAAAAAAAGGCGGACGACCAAACCCAAAAAACAATTGGCCCCAGTTAGAAGAAATGGCATTAAATAAGAAAAAGATGGATTGGTATCAAAAGTGGATAGAAAATGCTAGAAAAAACTTTTTTATTAAAATTATTAATAGTTAATTATTTGTTAATAAAAATATTATAAAAATTATTTTTTTATATAGTTAATAATTACACAGTTTTTAATATTTTTAAAAAATAATTAACATAAAGTTTTACATTATATATAACTCTTAAAAGAACATATATTATTGTTTTAATTAACTGTTTACTTTTTTATTAACATATTAACAAGGTATAATAATAATAAGATTAATTAATCTACTTTTATATTTTATAGAAAACAGTTTTAAAGAATTTTTGTTTTAGGTATTTTTAACTATCTGATTAAAGAATATAAATAAATGATTTTTATATAGGTTAAAAATGAAATTCTCCACATCCAAATCTGAACTACAAAAAGCATTACAAAAATTAGCAAAAGCTATCCCAACAAGATCAACTCTTCCAATATTAAACTCTGTCTTTATAAAAATAGAAGAAACAGAAGCTTTATTAAAATCAACAGATTTAGAAATAGCAATAGAATCAAAAATACCGGTGAGTGTTGAAGAAAAAGGGGCAGTTTGTATTCCTTTGAAAACGCTTTTAAGCATAACATCTGAGCTACCAGAGACTAGAATAACGATTGAAACAGATGAAAAAAACAAAACAATAATAATAACAGATTTTGGAAAATACGATCTCATGGGAAACCCAGCGGAGGAGTTTCCACAAGGTATACAGCATGAAGAGAAAAAGAAAATGAATATTTCATTAGATCTCTTCAAAGAAATAATAGAAAAAACCCTTTTTGCTGTTAGTAAAGATGAATTAAAACCATCTCTTTCTGGTGTTTGTTTTTTTATAGAAGACAATACAATAACAGCCGTTTCCACTGACGGACATAGGTTAGTAAAACATATTCAAAAAGAGACAAAAACAAAAGGAGAATTAAAAAATATAATTATTCCTAAAAAGTTTTTATCTTTTATTTCCGCTCAAACAGGAGAAGACAGTATTGTTTTAAGTTTTGGAAATACAACGCTCAGAGCAACACAGGGAAAAGAGACAATAACTACAAGATTGATTGATGAGGTTTTTCCTGAGTACGAAGCTGTTATTCCAAAGGATAACAATAAAACAGTGGATATAAACAAAAATGATCTTTTAGGTGCTATTAGAAGAGTTTCTATTTTTTCGAACAGATCAACGCACCAGGTTGCTCTAAATCTTTCTTCA
>MDTB01155799.1_pt1 | contig 11447 bp, 11 predicted proteins | sample 811161 | NCBI WGS metagenome assembly MDTB01 (sample SAMN05326650, study PRJNA326480) | marine metagenome | isolation source: seawater | place: Mediterranean Sea | collected 2009
AAAATCTAGCAGAAAAGATTGGGCTTGAAGTTAATTTGGTAAATGCACAGGATAGATTTCTTAGCACCCTTAAAGGCATCAAAGATCCAGAAGAAAAACGAAAAATAATTGGCAAAACATTTATCGAAGTCTTTGAGGAGCAAGCAAAGAATTATGAGGATATTGTTTGGCTTGCACAAGGTACAATTTATCCTGACGTCATTGAGTCTGCTGGTAATTCAAAATCAAAAGCTAAAGTAATAAAGTCCCATCATAATGTTGGGGGTTTGCCAGAGAGGATGAATCTTAAATTGCTGGAACCATTTAGAATGCTGTTTAAAGATGAGGTTAGAAAAATTGGCAAGGCATTTAATCTACCTAATGAAATAATAGGCAGACATCCATTTCCCGGACCTGGTTTAGGCATAAGAATAATCGGTGAAATAACCGAGGAGAGATGTGAGAAGTTAAGAGAAGCAGATCATATCTTTTTATCTGAGCTTAAAAAGTATGGTCTTTATGATCAAGCTAGCCAAGCATATGCTTTTTATTTACCCATAAAATCCGTTGGGGTAGTGGGAGATAATAGAATTTACTCAGATGTAATTGGATTGAGATCAGTAGAAACAACAGACTTTATGACAGCAAATGTCTCTAATCTACCAAATGAATTCATTCAACATGTCTCAACACGAATAGTAAACGAAGTAGGTGGTATAAGCAGGGTTGTGTACGATGTTACTTCAAAACCACCAGCTACTATCGAGTGGGAATAATTTATGCATAATGATGTTCAGCTTAAATCAAAGCTTTCAATAATCTCCCATAAATCTTTTTCTTCATCAACATAAACATAACAGACGCTTTTAAAAGTGATTTTCTTTAAAGTAAGATTTGTTTCTAATAATGCTTTTTTCTTTTCCGTGTATGTTTTGTCTCCATAATAAAGACTTATGTGAGGTATATATTCTGATTGTTTTGTAATTGGCTTAATTTTTTTGATTAAATTTGCCCTTAAATCAAGCAATTTATTTCCATATTCAGGCACTAAATAAATAGATTGGTATTTGTTAGTGCCTATTTCTAAATTTTTTATCTTTAATTAAAATTTTTTTATTTCACTGCATATTTTTTCTATATTTTTTTTATCAACATTATCAAGACTCTTAATGGGCCCATATAAAGTTAAGTGCGGATGAAATGAAGGTCCAATTAATATTGAATTTAGAATTCTATTTGCATATTTAAGGTTTTCTGTTTCCTTTTTGCTGAATGCTCCCCATAACCAAAAACCCTTATTACTAATATTTGTCATTACATATATGTTAAATTATGCATATTTATTATGCCTTATTAAGCAAAAAGAAAAGTGGATGCCCTTAACAAAATAATTAATAAAAAAAATATTAGTACGATCTTTATAGATATAGATGATACTCTTTATGACTATGAATATGCTCATGCAAAGTCTATTAAATGCTGTCATGAGAACACAAAAATTATTAATAAAGTTGTAAATTTTAAGTGCTTCAATCAAGATTACAGAAACTGTAGGAATCTAATAACATCGAAGTTCAAGAATAATGGTTCCTCAAGATCAAGAATCCTTGCCTTGCAAATGCTTTTTGAGAAATACAAAATAAAAAAGGCATACATGCATGCTTACAGCTTTGAGAATCTATACTGGAAGACACTTTATAAATTCATGGAGCCAAACAACAGTTTGATTGAAGCTTTAAAAACGTATAAAAAAAATGGAATAAAAGTTTGTGCTTTAAGTGATATGCAGATGCGAATACAGGTTGAAAAGCTAAAAAAGCTAAAACTGAATAAGGTTATAGATTTTCTCGTTACCTCAGAAGAAGTTGGAATAGAAAAACCAGCAAAAAAAATATTTAAACATGCATTAAAAAAGCTTTCTGCTGAACCAAGCAGGACTTTAATGATAGGTGATAATATAAAAAAAGATATTGATGGAGCTTTGGCGATTGGTATTAATGCTTTTCATCATAAATTTAAAAAAAATGTTTAGTTACTTTAAAAATATGTTAGGAATAAGCGGCAGCAATAAGCAGATTCAATTAATTTTAATTGGCATAGCTGTAAGATTATTCCTTGGTATGTATTTCTTGACAAACAGTGAAGTAATTGAAAATTATCTTATGTTCGCAAATAATCTTTTTGCTTCAAATCTTGATAATCCTTATTCAGATGAGTTTCAAAATACTTACAAATTTCGCTATCCATCAATTTTTTTATATTTATTAATTTTTTTGGTTTACACCGCGAATTTTTTAGATATTGATGTATTTATTTTTTGCATTTCATTATTATCGATATTTTTTATCATTTTTGATTTGATTACATTAAAAGTAATGTCCGCTTGGGTGGGAGAAAAAAATAGAACGCGATTAATACTTTTATATTGGTTTTCACCAGTTTTAGTGTATTTATCTTATGTCTCTGGATCGTTTGATGTATTAGTTCTGTGTCTATTTTTCCTAGGGCTTGATTACTTATTTAGGCGTAAATTTTTTGAGTCTTCAGTATTAATGGGATTGGCAATGTCAACTAAAACCTTTGTCATTCTTGTAATGCCATTTATCATTCTTTACTTGTTTTCTAATAGGTATAGATTTAGTAAAATTATAAATTACCTAACCACCCTCCTTTTTACTTTTATATTCGCTAATATTCAGTTCATAAGTAGTGATGGGTTCTTTGAAACAATCTTTATTAATTCAGGACAAACAAGAGTTTTTGACTCATTCATTCCTATTGGAGATTCAAAATTCTTCTTAATTCCTGGTATATTGCTCTTAATACTTTTCAGAGGATTCTTAATAAAAAATTTCAATAAAGATTTGTTTATTATTTATTTAGCTTTTACATTTGGACTTTTTCTAATTTTTATAGAGCCTGAAAAATATTGGTACTATTGGCTTTTACCTCTCTTGCTTTATTTTTACTCCAAATTTCTCGTTAAAAGCGTATATCTTTTCTATGTACTTCAGATTGCATTTTTTGTTTATTTTTTGAGTAGTGGGGACTACATATTAAATGAGATTATTTTTGCTGATTTGCTAAATATGTTTTCATACACATTTTTGCAGTTTATTTTGCTCTGTAATATTTTTTGGGTGTACTACAATGGGGTTCAGGTCTTACAGAATAAAAAACTACATTCACAACCATTCATCTTGGGCATAGGCGGAAACTCAGGCACTGGCAAAACAACACTTTCAAATTCTTTCGAAAAAATATTCTCAAAGAATTTTTCTTGCTCAATTAAGGGGGATGATCTTCATAAATGGAAAAGAGGAGATTCTAATTGGAATGAGTACACGCATTTAAACCCAAAGGCAAACTTAATACATGATGAGATACATGCCTTAAAGACACTAAAAATGAGCAAAGAGATTAGAAGGAATATATATAATCATGATACTGGAAATTTTGATAAAGACATTTTAATTGCCCCAAAAAATTTAGTTATTTATGAAGGATTGCATCCATTTTTCTTGGAGAATCAAAGGAGTGAATATGATTTAAAATTTATGGTCATGCCAGATGAAGACCTTAATCATCACTGGAAAATAATGCGAGACAAAGCAAAAAGAGGTAAAACAAAGAAAGGGGTTCTTAAGCAAATTCATAAAAGAGAGAGCGATTTTAAAAAATATATCATGCCTCAAGTTGAATTTGCAGATGTTGTTATAAGACCATACACTACAAAGAAAATTAAAGATTTAGGCAATAGCAATGAGATCCTAGATATTTGCTATGAGTTAACTGTAAATATTCCGATTTCTCTTGATCCTTATTATGAAATAATAAGTCAATTTAAAGGAATAAAACTAGATTATAAATACACTGAAAACGGTTCACAAAATATTGATATCAGCGGAGAGGTTACCCCTGAAGAAATTGAACAATTAAATACATTTAATAAAAGATTTCTTGATGATATAGGTATTGTTTCGCCTAATTTTCCTAAAGGTGTTTATGGTCTTGTAGTTAGCATATTAATATATATCGTTATAAATAAGGATTTATATTAGATGGAGAATTTAGAATTAATCCAAAACTTATTAAATTTCTCAAAGCATATTGGGGCAAGAATTAGTGATGTGCAAGGAGGTGGTGGCAATACTTCTGTAAAATATGGTAAATACATGTCAATAAAGGCTTCAGGTTATGCATTAAAAGATCTGACTGTATCGGCAGGCTTCTCTGTCATGGATCTAGACTCCCTAAAAAATTTTTTAAATGATGTAAATCTTACACAGGATAGCTTCGATAATTCTCTAGGTTCATTTAATACCTCTAGGAAATATAGCAGACCATCTATGGAAGCTGGCCTACATGCAATTATTGATTATGCATATGTGGCACACACACATTCAGCATATGTAAATGTTTTTACTTGCTCAAAAGAAGGAAAGCAAATTTTAACAAACCTTTTCCCAGGGTCTTTATGGGTTGCTTATGCTACACCAGGCTTAGATCTATTTAAAAAATTCCGCAAATCGATAGAAAGGGAAGCTGTTACCCCAAAAATCATTTTTTTAGAAAACCATGGCTTAATAATTTGTTCAAATGATCATGAAGAAATTATGTCTTTGAACGAAGAGGTGAATAATAAGCTAATAAATGAATTCAATCTGGCAGAGTTTTGTTTACAAGATGATCTAAGAAGAGAGAATGTCAAACATCTTTTATTTCCCGATCAAGCTATATATCTTGAGAAAATAAAAAACATAAGTGATGAAGAGCTAAGCTCTGCAGCAAAAGAAACAGTCTCAGTTATTAACTACATAATTAGCTTCATGAATGCACTAAAACTAACTCCCAATTACTTAAGTGAATCAGAGCAGATAAAACTCACTAACTTGGAAAGTGAAAAATACAGGAAAAAGCTTGAAAATTAAAAACTTGCAAAGTGGCCTACATTCCTAAAAGATAAAGATGTTATGAAAGAAATCGAAAAGAACTATATTCTTTTAGATGATGAAAAACTTCCTTCAAGTTTAGAAAACCTTTTATTGATACCGGTCGACGATAAATAATGCATATAGTTATTCCAATGTCAGGTATTGGCAAACGTTTCCTTGATCAAGGCTACGAAAAGCCAAAGCCATTAATAGAAATTGGAGGCAAACATATCATAAATCATGTCTGCGATCTTTTTCCAGGCGAAGAAAAATTTACTTTTATTTGCAACTCCAAGCATCTTGATGAAACTAACATGAAAAAAATCCTGTTGGAGTTGAAGCCAAAAGCAAATATAGTCGAAATTCCAAATCATAAAAAAGGGCCGGTTTATGCTGTATCGCTTGCTAACGATTTAATTGATGATGATGAAGAGGTAATAGTAAATTATTGTGATTTTGGTACCTATTGGGATTATAGAGATTTTTTAAAACATACTAGAGAAAGAGACGCCGATGGAGCAATCCCCTCTTATAAAGGCTTTCATCCGCATATGTTAGGAAGCACAAATTATGCATTCATGAGAGATGAGAAACAATGGATGATTGAAATAAAAGAAAAAGAACCTTTTACAAATAACAGAATGAATGAATATGCCTCAAATGGAACCTATTATTTTAAAAAAGGCTCTTATATAAAAAAATATTTTAAACAGCTAATGGACAAGGACATAAATCTTAAAGGTGAGTATTATGTATCTTTAGTTTACAACTTGTTAAAAAATGACGATTTGAATATTTCAATATATGAAATACAACATATGCTTCAGTGGGGAACGCCTGAAGATGTAGAAGAATTCAATTCTTGGAATAGCTATTTTCAAAATGTATTATATCAGAAGCAAAAACCTGAACCTAAACAAGGCAGTACAACTCTAATACCATTAGCGGGCAGAGGAAGCAGATTTGCTGATGTAGGTTATGATGATCCGAAGCCACTAATTGATGTAAGTGGAAAGCCAATGATTATACAAGCTTCTAATTCGCTTCCAAGAAGTGAAAAACAAATTTTTGTGACTTTACAGGAACATTTAGATAAATATTCTCTGAAAAACGCTTTAAAAAAAGAATACCCTAATTCTAAGATTGTTTCTCTGAACAAGGTAACTGAAGGGCAAGCAATTACTTGTAGTTTAGGTTTAGAGGGCGCATGTATAAGTGACTCATTGCTTATTGCAGCCACTGATAACGGGATGATATTTAATCATGATGATTTTACAAAACTTATTGAGGATAAAAGTGTCGATGCAATTATCTTTACATTTAGAAAGCATATAAGCAGCAGAAATAATCCTCATATGTATGGATGGGTGGACATTGATAGTCAAAATAATGCTGTATCAATCAGTGCAAAAAAACCAATATCAGATGATCCTTATAATGATCATGCAATTGTAGGAGCCTTCTGGTTTCGTGAGGTTAACACATTTAATAAGGCATTAGAAAGATTGGTTAATAAATCAATCAGGATCAATGGGGAGTATTATGTAGATAGTCTAATGCAAGAATTAATTGAGCTGCAATTTGATGTTAAAGTTTTTGAGATTGAGGACTATATATGTTGGGGGACCCCCAATGATTATGAAACATTTTGCTACTGGCAAAGTTTTTTCCATAAATCGCCTTGGCATCCTTATTGTATGACTAAAGACCCTACTGTAAATAAAGATAGAGTAAATGAATTAAATGACAAATATAGAACTTTTAAACAAGAATATAGATGAATAAAACTTCAGCAGAATTAAGCAGATTTGTCGTGTCAGGTATTTTAGCTATTACAGTAGATTTGCTTGTATATTACATTTTGTCCAACTACTTAAGTTATGATTTAGCAAAAGCAATTTCATTCATATGTGGAACCATAGCAGCATTCATTGCAAATAAATATTTTACTTTTAGAAAATACAAAAAAAGTAATAAAGAGATTTGGCAATTTGCATTGCTGTATTTGTCAACATTAACAATTAATGTTGTTATAAATAGCCTTGTTTTAGATGTTTCACAAATAGTAATTTTAGGATTTTTAGTTGCTACAGCATGCAGTGCAATATTAAATTTTCTAGGTCAAAAATTTTGGGTATTCAGATAAATATATAAGATGAAATTTTCAATAATTATACCTTGCTACAATGAATCTAAAAATATACCGTTAATTCTTGAAAAGTTTTCAAAAATTATTAACAGGCCAGACATTGAAGTTTTGTTTGTTAATAATGGGTCTCAAGACAATTCAAAAGAAGTGTTAAATCAATTAATACCAAAACATAATTTTTCAAAAGCTATTACTATTGATAAGAACATAGGCTATGGGAATGGAATAATTTCTGGACTTTCTGAAGCAAAAGGAGAGTTCTTGGCCTATACCCATGCAGATTTACAAACAGATCCTGCTGATCTTCTTAAGGCATTTTCGATAATTGGTGAGAGCACTGATCCTGCTAAATGCTTTGTGAAAGGCAATAGAAAAGGAAGACCTTTCTTTGATCAATTCTTTACAACAGGCATGAGCTTTTTTGAATCTATATATTTGGGAAAGTGGTTATGGGATATAAATGCTCAGCCTAATGTTTTTCACAGAAACTTTTTTGATCAGATAAAAAATAGATGTCCCACTGATTTTTCTCTTGATTTATTTTTTCTGTATATGGCAAAAAAAAATAATCTTAAAATAAAACGGTTTAATGTGGAATTTCCCCAAAGAATTCATGGCAAGTCAAGCTGGAATGATGGGATAAGTTCAAAATGGAAGTTTATTAAAAGAACGTTACAGTATAGTTTTAAGCTTAAGAATGAGTTATAAAAATGGAGTACATTTCACACCGCATAAATAACATTAGTGAATTACTGAAAACACCCTTCGAGTTTGGTGTAGAAGTTGATCTAAGAGACTTTAACGATAGGCTCATTTTGCAACATGATCCTTTTATTGAAGGTGAAGATTTTGAAGAGTACTTAAAAAACTACAATCATGGCACTATGATACTTAATATAAAAAGTGAAAGAATTGAACATAGAGCACTAGAGACGATAAAAAAATTTAATGTAAAAAAATACTTTTTTCTGGATAGTTCTTTTCCAATGATTCACCAGTTATCCAATGAGAATCAACGAAATATAGCACTGAGATTTTCAGAATATGAAAGTATTGAAACTATTTTGAATATGCGAAATAAAGTTGACTGGGTATGGGTTGACTGTTTTACTAAATTACCATTAACCCAGGAGAACTATCAAACTCTTAAGAAAGAAGGTTTTAAAATTTGCTTAGTTTCGCCAGAACTGCAAGACCAAGAAGAGAAGATAAAAGAATATAAAAATTACTTAAGTAAGTGTGGCATACAACCTGATGCTGTATGTTCAAAAAGAGAAAATTTTGATATGTGGAAGAGCATTTGATGATAAATGATATTCAAACTTGAGTACTTCTTTTGCTTAAAACCAACAGTCCTGCAAATATGCCTAAATTTTTTAAAAAGTTTTGAGTTTCATGTGCTTGATTAGTGTCACCAGACATATTCCAAAAATTATGAATATAAAAATTTATTAAAAGATATTGAAGAGTTTAATCGTCTACTCAATGATAAAAGTTCATTAAAGAATGTAAACGATTATTTAATAATGCCATGAGAACTCTTGCAGAAATATTAGATGCACATGAGGCATTTAATTACGATTACAAATTACAGTTAAAGAAAAAACAATATGTCATTGATGGATTAAAGAAATTTATTGATGATAAAGAAGCTTTGGATGCAGAAATACCCTCTGATGACGATGAAGACGAGACTTCTGATGAAAAAGAATTAAAGAAAGAGACTGAAGAGTATACGCTAATAATGGATCAGTGGTGGCTTTGTAGGTGAAGATGTTATCTTTGTAATTAGTGGTTACTTGATTGCAACCATCATTATTCCTGAGATGGCTGAAGAAAAATTAAGCATCGTCAACTTTTATTAACGCCGTGCTAGCAAAATTCTAACTTATAGTATTTTTATAGTACTTACACAATTAATTTTACCAATTATTTTATGTATTATTGTATAAACATATCTTAAAATGAATGATGAATATAACTTATAAAGGCACAAATATTCTTTGTTTTTTTCTTTTCAGCATTTTAGCTTTTGCCTTGTTCATAATATCTGGACCATCTGTTCCTCAAATTACTCATGATTTGGCTGCAGGAATTAATTTAGGAATTTGCGCCAACTGCGATCTGGGCAATAAGTCGAATAGCCTTATTTCAAATCCAGTTTTTTATTTAATTAGCCCTATCATAAATAATATTATTTTATTTTATATATTTGAATTTATTGCTTTTGTAACAGGGATGTGGATTTTTTTTAAATTATTAAGTCTATCAAAAATTTATACTCCTAATTTAACTATTTTTCTTATTTTTTCTTTATTGATTTGTTTATTAGTTATATATCCTTATGGATTTATTAGGCACAGTTTAAATATTCCACTGGATCTTTTTAATTTTAATTTCTCTAGCAGAACATTTTTTTATATTTTTTTGATGTGTTTTTTTTATTTCTTTTTAGAAAAAAAATATACATCATCTGGCGTATTTATTTTTCTTACAATAATAAGCCACGCAACTGCAGGCATACCATTAATATTAACGGTATTCTCTGCTGTGGTTTATTTTTTTTTATTTAAGAAAAATGAATTAAAAGGAGGGCTAATAATCTTAGGTTTTTGTTTAATTTCGTTAATTCCTTCGGTTTTTACAGTTTTAGAAATCAATTCATATTTTTCTGGCATCACCTCCCAATCTAATCAAAGCTATATTGTTGATATGTATAACAATGAAATTGATGACTTTTCAGCTATTCATTTCTTATTTAGTTATAAGGAATATTTAATTATTTGGATTATTTTTTTATTGATACCCTCTTCATACCTATTGCTCGCTAAGAATGAAGATGCTAAGTACAAATTTAATTTGATCTTTTTTTTGCTAGCGCCATTATTTATATATTTATCGTTTCTTGTTATTGAGATAATATTTTTTTTTACAGGGTACTTAGAATCTGCAATTATATTTAATATTAACTCTCAAATGGCTGATAGAGGACGTCAGTTATCTTTCATTCCTGCAGTAGTTGTATATTTTTCTATGATCAGGAGTTTATTCAAATTTTTAATTATCTCCAGATTTCGCCTGATAAACTTATTTTCCTTTTGTTTTATTATTCTAATATCCACACCTTCACTAGCTGAATTAAAAAATAAAGATATAAATTCTGTATTTTCAATGTTTTCAAAAAATTATGTTTATATAGAACAAGGATTTAATGGATATTTAGAATCTCAGTACTTATCACATTTTGATAAAAATAAGATAAATGAAATATTTGCAGGTAAATGTGCTGCAGATTTTTTTTATAAAGCAGATTCTTCAATATTCCAAAATAATGAAAATCAAGAAAAAAGTTTAGAGATGAAAAAAGTTGTGATAAGTAAATTTCTTAAGAATCAAGATCTCCAATGGCATTTACGAAAAAATCTAAACTATGAAACTGAAGAATTTCACAATAATATCAAAGATTTCTTCATTTTTACTGACATAGTAAAAAATGCAAAAAACTATCTAGATATCAATGCGGGGATAGTTGTGCCGCCATATATTGGTTGTTGGCGAGAATCATTGGTTAATTACAGAGTTTGGTTTCAAGAGCACCATGATGCAAATTTTATGATGGGTTCAAAAAAAATATATGATGCTTTTTTTCCGAGGATGGAAGCTGTGAATGCAAATACAAAATTTTCTAAAATGGGAGGACTTGATAATTCTGCTAGGCGATCAAGTTGGTTAAGTCTTAAAGAGTCAGAATTTATAAACATAAGCAAAATTGATACAAAATTTCGCTATATTATTACCGAAAATTCTCATAAACTTAATTTCGAAGAAATCTACAAAAATCAATTTTATAAAATTTATAAGATTAATTAGATATGCAGATCATCATATCCATGTCAGGTTTTGGTAAAAGATTCCTTGAGGCTGGATATGAAGTTCCAAACCCTTATAAACAATGGGTCTTTTTGAGTCAACTATTGAGTGGTATTAGTTGCCCATTCAAAGCATACAGTAGAAATCAAAATCTTTTAACACCATAACAAAAGACATACTAAATATGAAAGATATTTCTTATGCATTTACTACAAGATCAAGACTTAAATATAATAATAATACTTTGCTTGAGATAGGAAGAACAGGAGTTCATAATATATCTTCAAAGTATTACCTTCGAGGTTTAACGAATGGAGCATTTGAATTATTTGATCGCATATTAAATAGATAAAACTAATAAAAATTTACCTATAACATGCAGAGTCTTTTTCTTTCAGAAACTTTTGTATTCTTTTCATAAAGATTTACAAAAGCAGAAAATTCTTTTTCATCTTTTTCTACTTGTTCAGAGCTTCTATTATCCAAATATTTTTGAAATTCATTTCTAGCACTAT
>MDTB01225417.1_pt1 | contig 11447 bp, 15 predicted proteins | sample 811161 | NCBI WGS metagenome assembly MDTB01 (sample SAMN05326650, study PRJNA326480) | marine metagenome | isolation source: seawater | place: Mediterranean Sea | collected 2009
CGACCTTCAGGTTATGAGCCTGACGAGCTACCAGACTGCTCCACCCCGCGATAGTTTAAATTCTATTTCTAAGTTTATTAAGCTTTTTGACTCTCTTAATATTCTCTTGAAGAATTCTTTTTTTCTTCTCTGATGGTTTTTCGTAAGTATTTTTAAGTTTAATGATTTTAAAAAAACCATCTCTTTGTAATTTACGTTTTAAAACTCTAAGAGCCTGTTCAACATTATTATCTTTAACTTCTATTTTAATAACAACCTCCAAAAAAACGTGTAAATAACATTTTTATAATTTTATGTCTATTAATTTTAATCATATTTTTAATCTTTATTATTTTGTTTGAGCTTTTCTTTTTCTTTTTTTTCTCTCTTTATTCTTCTTTCAGCTTTTTCAATTGCTTCAATCAAGTCTTTTTGTGTAAATAAGTTTAAAGCCACTGGATCTTTGGGGTTTAAATTATTATAATTCCAATAACTTTTATTTCTTATTGATGAAACAGAATTTTTTGTTATTCCAACAAGTCTGGCGATTTGAGAGTCTTTGAGAATATTATGATGTTTTAACAACCATAATGCAGAGTCTGGTTTATCTTGTCTTTTTGATAGGGGAATATATTTTTTAGTCTTTTTTTCAGAATTTGAAATTTCAATATCACTACTTTTGATCTCCAAAGGTCTACTTTCATCTTTTGATGATAGTTCAATTTCTTCTCTTGAAAGTTGACCAGAAATAATAGGGTTATATGCCTTGATGCCTTTTGCTACCTCACCATCTGCGATACCTTGAACTTCAACTTCATGCATTTTGCAAAAATCAGCTATTTGTTTAAATGTAAGAGTTGTGTTTTCTACTAGCCAAACAGCAGTAGCCATTGGCATTAAAGGTGCATTAGACATTTAGCTTTTCTTTTCTGATTTAAAATTTTGAAATTTTTTATTAAACTTACTTATTCTTCCTTTATCCATTAGCTTTTGTTTTCCACCAGTCCAAGCTGAATGAGATTTTGGATCGATTTCTAGTTTTAATATTTCACCTTCTTTACCCCAAGTTGATTTAGTTTCAAACTGGGTACCGTCTGTCATCTCAACTTTTATATTGTGATAGTTTGGATGTATATTTTTTTTCATGTCGAGACTTATAGCAAAAGAAATTCTTAAAACAATTAAAAGTTATTCAGTTTATCAAGTAATTTTGCATTAATATTGGCACTTGAAGCTATAATCTTTATATTTTTACTAGAAGATATATCTATTTTATTAAGAATACCTCCAGCTTCACCAACTAAAATAATTCCTGCGGCAATGTCCCAGAGGTTTAAGTTATTTTGAAAATAACCATCATACCTTCCTGACGCAACATAAGCCATATCTAAAGCTGCACATCCAGTCCTTCTATATTGTAGCTCTGGTTCTTTTTTAATTTTTCCACCTGTTACAAATAAACAATCATTGATATTATTTTTTTTTGAAACTCTTATTCTTTGATTATTATAAAAAGCACCATTATTTTTTTCTGCATAAAACATTTCATTTTTTATTGGGTCAAAAACTAATCCAGATACTATTTCATTATTCGATTTTAGTGCTATTGATATTGCAAAATGAGGAACTCCATGTAAAAAATTTACAGTTCCATCGATTGGATCAAGAATCCATGTATTATTTTTATCTTTATTACTTTCACTTCCATTTTCTTCACTAATAATTGAAAAGTTAGGTTTTGCTTTTTTAAGTTCTTCAATAATTATTTTTTCAACTTTTAAATCAGAATTTGTAACAAAATCTGATGGACCTTTTTTTGAAACTTGCAATTTTTCAATTTCACCAAAGTCTCTAATCAATATTTTTGAAGCTTTTTCACTAGCTTTAATCATGATATTTAAATTTGCAGATATTGAATGCATAATATTTTATATTTTTTTTACATATTCTAAGTTTCGAGTATCAACTACTATTGTATCACCTGCTTCTATGAAAGGTGGTACTTGAACACTTAAACCATTATCTAAAATAGCTGGTTTGTACGAGGATGAAACTGTTTGACCTTTTAAAGCAACATCAGTAGTTTCCACTTTACAGTTTACTTGATTTGGTAAATCTACAGAAATAGGCAATTCATTATAAAAACTTACAGTTACTTTCAAGTTTTCAGTTAATAATCTACCTTTTTCACCAACCAGATCTTTTTTAATTTCAATTTGTTCAAAGGATTTTGGCTCCATAAAAAAATACTTGTTTTCATCTTCATACAAAAAATTATAACTTATTTCCTCTAAAGAAGCTTTTTCAACTGTTTCACTTGATCTAAATCTTTCATTCAGTTTAGTATTTTTATTTACACTTTTCATTTCCACTTGTGCAAAAGCACCGCCTTTACCAGGTTTAACATGTTGAGTCTTAAGTACTTGCCAAAGATCATTTTTATGTTCTAAAAGCATACCAACTCTTATTTCACCTGCATTTATCTTCATATTAACTTTTTTATTGCTTCTTCTGGTTTTAATTTATTATTATTCCAAATGTAGCCTGAGATAGCTAAAAAGTTAGCTTTATTCAATAGAAGTTTTTTATAATTATTAGAATTAATTCCTCCTATTGCAACAATTGGAATTTTTGTTAGCTTTTTTGCTTTTTTCAATAAATTAATTGATGCTTTATATTTTATTTTTTTTGTTTTAGAGTGATTGAAGGCTCCAAAAGCCAAGTAATCAGCTTTATATTTTATACCTATTTTTGCTAATTTAATTGAGTTATGACAGGTAATTCCAATTATTTTATTTTTAATTAATTTTCTAGCTTCAATAATACTCATATCGTTTTGACCTAGATGACAACCATCAGCATTTAATTTTTTTGCTAGAAAAATATCATCATTAACTAAAAATTTCACATTAAACTTTTTGCATATTTTTTTGATTTTTAATCCAATTAAAAACTTTTTTTTAAAGCTTTCTTTTTTAAGTCTTAGTTGAAAAAAACTGACTTTTTTTTCCTTAAAAACTTTAATTAAATTATCATAAAAATTTTTATTTATTTTTAATGGTGAAATGAGATAGACAAATCTTTTTCTATTAAATTTCAAGATCTTTAGACCATTTTCCTTGAGCAGCTAATGTATTCATTTTTGCTCGGTGATTAAAGATCTTCTGAGTACCCTCAATATTTTGTATATCCTTTGACCAAAACTTTAAGGCACTTTGTTGAAGAGCCCTTCCATACGAATAACTCATTATAAAATTTGTATCATTATACTTATTTATTAAATTTAAATTTTCTGTCGCTTCTATTTCTGATTGGCCACCAGATAAAAAAGCAATTCCTGGCACCTCTGAAGGCACAGAGCTCTTCAAACAGTCTATAGTTAACTTTGCTACTTCTTCATTTGAAATTTTTTCTTTTGATTTGTTACCAGCTAAAATCATATTGGGTTTAAGAATTATTCCTTTTAAATCAACTTTATGTATAATTAATTCTTCAAAACATTTCTTGATTACTTCTGAGGTTTTTTCGTAACACTTTTTTGATGAATGTTCACCGTCCACTAATACCTCAGGTTCAACTATTGGAACCATATTACATTCTTGTACTAATGCAGAGTATCTTGCGAGTGCATGAGCATTAGCATGTATTGAAAGTTTACTTGGATAATTTTTAGATATACTATAAACCCCTCTCCATTTTGTGAATTTTGCACCAAGTTTATAATACTCTTTTAGCCTATCTCTTAATCCATCCAATCCTTCAGTTATTTTCTCATCTGGAGATCCGGCCAGGACTTTAGCACCTGTATCAACCTTTATACCTGGTATAGATCCCATTTTTGAAATTAATTCAGTCACTTTATTTTTTTTTGATGACTCTTGTTTTATTGTTTCGTCATATAAAATTACTCCCCCAATGCATTCTGTCATGCTTGAGGCACTAAATAGTGTTTCTCTGAATAATAATCTATTTTCTGCTGTTGAAGGAACTTTTACACCATCTAATCTTTTGGTCATTGTTCCAGTACTTTCATCAGCAGCTAAAATACCTTTACCATTTTCTAAAATTTTAAGTGCTATATTGTTTAATTCTGTCATTTTAATTTAAAGCCTTTATACCAGGAAGCTCTTTTCCTTCAAGGTATTCTAAAAAGGCTCCACCAGCAGTTGATACAAAATTAAATTCTTTGATTGCATTAATTTGGTTTATTACCGCTATTGTATCTCCTCCCCCTACAACAGAATAAGTTAACTTTTCTTTATTTTGTTTGATTATCTCCTTTGCAATTTCATAGCTTCCAATAGCAAAATCAGGATTTTCAAAATATCCTGCCGGACCATTCCACAGAACAGTTTTACTAATCTTAATAATATTCTTAATAGTATTAATTGTTTTTGGTCCAATATCTAATATTAAATCATTATCACTTATTTCATTTATTTTTTTTACTTGCGATTTATCAGTCATATTTTTTCCAATCAAAACATCTTCAGGATAAATAATTTTACACGAATAATTTTTTGAGATTTCAAAAATTTCGTTAATTATTTTTTCACAATTCTCCTCTTTGATTGATTTTCCAATTTTATTACCTTTATAAAGTAAAATATTATTAGCCATTCCTCCCACAATGATGATATTATCAAATTTAGGTATTAAATTTTTTATTATGCCAATTTTCGTTGAAATTTTTGAGCCTCCGATAATACATGTAATTGGTTTTTTAATTTCAGTTGTCACTTTTTTTAAAGCATTTATTTCTGTTTGTAATTGTAGTCCAGCAAAAGAGGGCAAGAACTCAGTAATTTTGCTTACAGATGCATGAGCTCTATGAGAACAAGAAAATGCATCATTAACAAATAAATCACCAAGACTTGCTAATTTTTTTGCAAAAGAAATATCATTTTTTTCTTCATGTTCATAAAATCTTATATTTTCTAAAAAAACTATTTGAGTTTTAGGATCTTTGAATAAATCATCTTTATTTAAATTAAAAATATCCTCAATAACTATTTGAATTTTTTTATTAATTTTTTTTTCTAAATTTTCACAAATTGGTTTAAGAGAAAGAGATTTGTTAATTTTTCCTTTTGGACGACCTATATGAGAAATTATTATAATTTGAGCATTTTTATTAAGCAAATATTCAATTATAGGCAAGATCTTTTTAATTCTTGTTTCATCTGTAATCATCCCATCTTTTAATGGAACATTTAAATCCAATCTTAACAAAACTTTTTTTTTTTCTAGATTTTCGCAGTCTGTAATATTTTTCATTAAGAGATTTGGTGAAGGTATTCTGAAATATCACACATTCTATTTGAAAAACCCCACTCATTATCATACCAGGCTGAAATTTTACCCATATTTTTACCTATTACATTTGTTAAACTAGCATCAACAATTGATGAGGCTGAATTGTGATTAAAATCTATAGAAACAAGTTTTTCATTTGTAATTTCAAGAACTTTATTTTTTTTGCTATATTTTTGAAATGCAGAATTAATTTTTTCAATACTCAAATCTTTTTTTGTACAAAATACTAATTCTACCAAAGAAACATTTGGAGTAGGCACTCTCATAGCTATCCCTTCTAATTTTCCTTTAAGGGAAGGTATTATTTCTCCAATTGCTTTAGATGCACCAGTAGAAGTTGGTACAATTGATTGACTTGCTGATCGAGCTCTTCTTGGATCTTTATGAGAATTATCCAAAATTCTTTGATCACTAGTGAAAGAATGAATTGTTGTCATAAAACCTTTTTCGATTTCAAAATTTTCGTTTAAAACATGAGCCACAGGAGCAAGACAATTCGTTGTACATGATGCAGCAGAAATAATTTTGTCACTTTTTTTTAATTGATTTTCATTTACCCCAAATACGATAGTTTTATCTACATTTTTGCATGGTGCAGAAACAATAACTTTTTTTGCACCATTGTTTAAATGAGGTAATAATTTATCTTTTGAATTGAATTTCCCAGTGCATTCAAAAACATAATCTACATTGTAGTTCTTCCAATTAATGCTATTTAAATTTGTCTCTTGGCTAAATGTAATTTTGTTTTTGTTAATTATTAGATGCTTTTCATCACAATCTATTTCAGCATTAAATTTTCCATGGACAGAATCATATTTTAAAAGTCTTGAGCATGTTTCTGAATTAGTTCGATTATTTATATGCTTAATTTCTATGTTCTTTTTATTACTTTCTATAATAGATCGAACAATCATTCTTCCTATTCGGCCCATTCCATTGATACCAACTCTTATTTTCATAATCTTTCTTTAATCTTTTTTATAATATTTTCTAAGTTTAAGCCAAAGTGATCATATATTTTTTTGTATGGTGCACTTTTTCCAAAATCATTTATTCCAAAATTTAATCCATCTTTACCAGTATATTTTTTCCAACTATCAGTCTCAGAAGCTTCTATTGATACAACAAGATTAGTCTCAGCTAAAATTTTATTTTTGTAGCCCTCACTTTGTTGGTCAAATAATTCGTGACAAGGCATTGATATCACTTTTGAATAAATACCATCTGTGGCTAATTTATGTCCAATATCATTTGCTAAATTAGTTTCTGATCCTGTAGCTATAATTGTTAAATTTATATTGTCTCCAGTTCTTAAAACTTCATATGCACCATAAGATGACTGATTTTTTAATATATCTCTTTTTCTAACTGGATTTACCCCTTGTCTAGTTAAAGCTATTACACTTGGAGTTTTTTTGCTTTCAAGTGCCAATTGCCAACATTCAAAAGTTTCAATTAAGTCTGAAGGCCTAAAAACATTTAAATTTGGTATGGATCTTAAACCTGTCAATTGTTCAACAGGCTGGTGTGTTGGGCCATCTTCACCTAATCCTATTGAGTCATGAGTAAGAACATAAATGACTCTTTGTTTCATCATAGCAGCAAGTCTAATTGATGGTTTACAATAATCGCTGAAAATTAAAAAAGTCCCTCCATAAGGTATAAGATTTCCATTTAAAGCGATACCGTTCATAATCCCACACATTGCATGTTCTCTAACACCATAATGAATATAGTTTCCTGAAAAATTATTTGATTTTATTATCTTGTGACTTTTAGTTTTAGTATTATTTGAACCAGCTAAATCAGCTGATCCACCAATTAAGTTTGGAAGCTTAGACACAATATTTAAAAACATTTCTGATGATTTTCTAGTTGCTAGTGTATTTAAATTTTTTAAGTAATTTTGTTTTGTTTTTTTTATTAAATCATTTAATGAATTTGGAATCTTTTTATCTAAATTTATATTTCTTACTTTAGCTTCATTTTTTTTTGCTTTTTGGGCTGCTTTTTTTCCAATAATCCTCCATTCATTTAGTAAGTATTTTGGAATTTCAAAAGGTTTAAAATGCCAATTTAACTTTTTTCTTACCAGTTTAATTTCTTCCTCGCCTAAAGGACTTCCATGAGAAGATGCTCTGCCACCTTTGTTTGGAGAGCCATAACCTATTGTTGTTTTGCAAGAAATTGCAGTTGGTTTTTTTGTATTTTGAGCTTTTTTTAGAGCCTTGGATATTTCTTTATGGTTATGACCATTAATCTTGATATAATTCCATCCATAGCTTCTAAACCTTTTTTCATGATCATCAGAAACAGCTAAACTTGTAGGTCCATCAATAGAGATAGAATTATTGTCAAAAAGCAAAATTAAATTTTTGAGTTTCAAATGTCCTGCTAAGCTTAGAGCCTCGTGGCTAATTCCTTCCATTAAACATCCATCTCCAACTAAGACATAAGTTTTATGATTAATTTTATTCTTTCCAAATTTTTTTTTAAGAATTTCCTCTGATATTGCGAACCCAACTGCATTTGATATTCCTTGTCCTAGAGGACCAGTTGTAGTTTCAATTCCTGAGTTTGGATGAAATTCTGGGTGACCAGCACAGATAGAATTTAATTGTCGAAAATTTTTAATATCATTTAAAGATATACTTTTATAGCCTGTTAAGTAAAGAAGTGAATAAAGCAGCATAGATCCGTGACCAGCTGAAAGAACAAATCTATCTCTATTAACCCAGTTAGGATTTTTTGGATTAAAATTTAAAAAATCTTTAAAAAGAACTGTCGCAACATCTGCCATTCCCATTGGCATCCCTGGATGTCCAGAGTTAGCTTTTTGTACTGCATCAATTGACAAAAATCTTATACAATTAGCCAATTCTTTATATTTTTTGTTCAAAAAATTATCCTGTGTAGACTAAGAAGATTCTATTTAATATATTTATATATATATGAATTCTGTAATCGAAAAAGAAAAAAAATTAAATTTAGCTTTAACTCAACTAAAAAAGTTAAATCTTAAAAACCCTGATATAAAAAAGGATTTAGAAAATTTAAGTATTCAAAAAAATCAATTAGAAATTGAAAAACATGATTTAGAGGAGAAATATAAAAACTTATTGGAAAATTATAATAAATTAAGTGAAAAGTTTGAGCAAATGCACGAACGGGAAAAGATCGAACAAAAAAAGCAAATAGAGTTTTCTGAAAAAATTGATGAATTAAATCAAGAAACAGATACTTTATTAGAAGAAATTGATAAATGGCAAACGTAACAATCACATTTAATGGAAAGGATTTTTTGCTTTCATGCGAAGATGGGCAGGAAGAACATCTTCAGGAATTGTTAATTCAAATTAATCAAAAATTTAACAAGTTAAAAAATGATCTAGGAAATTTGGGAGAAAACAAACTTTTATTGATTACAGCAGTAAAAGTGATGGATGAATATTATGAAACATCAAAAAAGGTAGAACAAAAAAAAAATGAACTCAGAGAGCTCTCAAGTAAGTTCAGAGAATTAAAATCATTAATTTATGATTATAAAGATAGAAAAGAGCAAGAAATTAAAGAATTAAGTGATAATCATAATAAAATGAAAAATGAAATTGAAACAAATCAGAAAAATTATGAAAAATTAATAGATGAAGCTGCTGATGAAATTTCAAGTTTTGTTGAAAAAGTTAACTTAGAAAATTTATCTTAATTAATTTTTGTGAAAAAATCGCTTATTAGAAAAAAATTACTTAAAACAAGAAAAAAGAATTATTTTAAAAACAATCAAATAAATATTAGTCCGATAATAAGAATTTTAAAAAAAAGAAAGTTAAAGAATAAAATACTTGGAGGTTATTTTCCTTATAATTATGAAATTGATATTATGCCGTTATTAGAAAAATTTCAAAAACTAAACTATTCTATTACACTTCCTAAAATTGGAGTGAATTCAGAGATGAATTTTTTCCAATGGTCTACAAAAGATCCGTTGAGTATTAATAAATTTGGAATTCCAGAACCAATATCAAATAAGACTAAATTTCCAGATATTTTACTGGTACCCTTGTTAGCTTTTGACAAAAATTTTTACAGAATTGGTTATGGAGGTGGATTTTATGACAGATATATAAATAAATTAAAAAAAATTAAAAAAATTATAACTATAGGAGTAGCCTACTCATTTCAAAAAATTGAAAAAATTCCAGTAGAAAAATATGATATTAAATTAGATTTTGTTTTTACAGAAAAAGATAGTTAGATGAAAATATTATTTTTAGGAGATATTGTAGGAGATGCAGGTTGTAAAAAAATCATCAATGATCTTTTAAATCAAATAAAAAAATATCAAATTGATTTTGTAATTGTAAATGGTGAAAATGCAGATAAGTCAGGCGTAGGATTAAATGAAAAAACATGTGACAATTTTTTTAAATCTGGAGTTGATGTAATTACAACTGGTAATCATGTTTGGGATCAAAAAGAAATTATGGAATATGCAAATAAAGAAAACCGACTTTTAAGACCTAAAAATTTATTTGAACCAGCTCCAGGAAGTGGCTTTAAAGTTTTTACAGCTAAGGACAATATTAAAATTGGAGTTCTTAATCTTATGGGAAATGTTTTTATGAAAAAATGTGAAGATGTGTTTGAAACCTCTAAAAGGTTTATAGATAAGTATAAATTAAAAAAGGATTATGATTTTTTAGTAGTCGATTTTCACGGAGAAATCACAAGTGAAAAAAATGCTATTGGACATTTTTTTGATGGAAAAGCAACTTTAGTAGTTGGTACCCATACACATATTCCAACTAATGATGCAAGAATTTTAAAAAATGGAACTGCATATCAAACAGATGCTGGAATGTGTGGTGATTATGATTCTGTCATTGGTATGGATAAAAATAATTCTTTAAATAGATTTATGAGATTGAATTCAGTTAAGCATTTTCCAGCTGAAGGTGAAGCTACTTTAAGTGGTGTTATAGTTGATTGTGATATAGAAACTGGACTAGCAAATAAAATTGAAAGTTATATTTTTGGAGGTCAATTAGATAATAATTAATTTATGGCAGGGCATTCACATTGGGCTGGAATAAAACATAAAAAAGGCAAAGCTGATAAGTTGAGATCAAAAATTTTTTCAAAATTATCTAAAGAAATTACTGTCGCTGCAAAATTAGGAGATAAAGATCCAACAATAAATCCCAGATTAAGATCCGCAATTCAAGCAGCAAGATCGGCCAATATGCCTAAAGATAACATTGATAGAGCTATAGATAAATCATCAGCAAGCACCGAGTCAAATTTTGAAAATTTAAGATATGAAGGATTTGGACCAGAAAAAGTTGCAGTCATTGTTGAGGCACTATCTGATAATAAAAATAGAACAGCATCAAATATAAGAACTATTTTTCAAAAAGCTGGAGGCAGTTTAGGAACCCAAGGTTCAGCTTCACATAATTTTAATCAGCTAGGAGTAATTAAAATTGATAAAAATGAAATCTCTGAGGAGGGTATTTTTGAATTAGCAATTGAAGCTGGGGCAAGTGAATGTAAAACTAATGAGTATTATTATGAAATTCACTGTTCAAAAAATAAAATTTATAATGTTAAAAAAGAGTTAGAAAAAAAGATTAGTAATTTTATTTCAACTGAAATTGAATGGTTAGCCCTAAATAGTGTTAAAATTCCAAAAGATAAGAATGATGATTTAAATAGTTTTTTTGAAAACTTGGAAAATGATGATGATGTTCAAAATATTTATTCTAATGTCGAGTTTGAAAACTAGATTATGCTGATTATTGGTATAGACCCAGGCATATCCGGATCAATTTGCTTCTTTGAAGATGGTAAAATTCTTGATGTTATCAATATGCCAACAATGACAGATGGAAAAAAAAATAAAAAACAGGTAAATGGATCACAAATATATAATGAAATTTCAAAAAGAATAAAAAAAACAGGGGATCAAAACATTCGTGTAGTTATAGAACAAGTTTCAGCTATGCCAGGCCAAGGTGTTACAAGCATGTTTAATTTTGGTCAGTCATTTGGAATTTTAAAAGGTATTTGTTCTGCCATGCAATTACCAATGTATTTTGTACGACCCGCAAAATGGAAAAAATATTTTAATCTCATAAACTCTGAAAAAG
>MDTB01021637.1_pt1 | contig 11446 bp, 11 predicted proteins | sample 811161 | NCBI WGS metagenome assembly MDTB01 (sample SAMN05326650, study PRJNA326480) | marine metagenome | isolation source: seawater | place: Mediterranean Sea | collected 2009
CCCTTCTATAAAAGTTTTTAGCGAAAAGAATATATTATTAAATTATTTACTCCAAAAAGAGTATAAAAATTTTATTTTAGTGATGATGAGTTCAGGTACTTTTGGAGATTTAGATTGGGAGCCATTAAAGACCCATATTTCAGATTTTTAATTACTCCTCAAAAAAATTATATTAAATCCTTTTATTAAAAAAAAATTTCTCCTTTTTTTTCTTAATTATATTTACTTTCACAAAAATGTATTTCTTTTACCTTAAAAATTAAAATTATAATACTTTTCATTAAGCATACATAGATTAGTGATTAATACTAAACCAATAACCGATATTTTTTTTGACTTAGATCATACTTTGTGGGATTTTGAAAAAAACTCTGCTTTAACATTTAAATTAATTTTTGATAAACTTAATATTTCACTTACGATTGAAGATTTTCTTAATCATTATATACCAATAAATCATGCTTGCTGGAAACTATACAGGGAAAATAAAATAAGTCAAAGAGAACTTCGCATTCAACGCTTATTTAAAACTTTCAAAAGAATAAATTTTAAAATAAAAAAAAATAAAATTGAAGAAATATCTAGTCTTTATATCTATCATCTAAGCTCTTTTCCTTATTTATTTAATGGGACACATGATCTACTTAAGATGTTAAAAAATAAATATAAATTACACATTATCACTAATGGTTTTGAAGAAGTGCAGCATTATAAAATAGTCAATTCTGGATTAAATACTTACTTTCAAAATATTTTTACCGCTGAAAAAATTGGGTTTAAAAAACCAAATCCACAAATTTTTAATGTTGCTTTAAAAATGGCAGAAACATCCGCTAGAGCTTCAATTATGATTGGTGACAGTCTCGACGCCGATATAAAAGGTGCATTAGATGTAGGTATGCAAGCGATTCATTTTAATTCACATAATGAAAAAAAACACAACCATTGTCCAATTGTATATTCTCTGGGGGAAATTGATCAGTTTTTTTTCTAAAATTAATTCAGATATGGAATACCAACATTAATTCTTATTTTTGAATATGGAATTAGAAGGAGCTCAAAAAGCAGTTGACGATTGGATTAATGCTCATGGTGTAAGATATTTTAATGAGCTCACAAATATGGCCCTATTAACAGAGGAAGTAGGTGAAGTTGCTCGCATTATTGCCAGACGATATGGTGAACAATCTAATAAGTCAACTGATATTGATAAAGATCTCGGAGAAGAATTAGCTGACGTAATTTTTGTGACTTTATGCTTAGCAAATCAAACAGGAGTAGATTTAAATGCTGCTTTTAAAAAAAAACTAAAATTAAAAACGGAACGTGATCATGATCGACACCACAAGAATCCTAAGTTAAAAAGATGAATTTTAAAGTTTCTCAGAAAAATCGAATCTGTAATGGGGAAATAATCATCACAGGCTCTAAAAGTGAAACTAATAGATTATTACTACTGCAGGCTTTTTATAAAAATTTTAAAATTAGAAACAAATCTAATTCAGATGATAGTTCCGTGATGCAAGATGCATTAAAATCTAATTCTGATTTAATTGACATACATCATGCTGGAACAGCTATGCGGTTTTTGACAGCTTATTATTCACAATTGGAGGGGAGAGAGATTGTTTTGACGGGTTCTTATAGAATGCAGGAACGACCTATCAAAATTCTTGTTGATGCTCTTAGGTCTTTAGGTGCTTGTATTGATTATATTAAAAAAGAGGGTTATCCACCTTTAAGAATTAAAGGTGGAAAATTAAATAGTGGAAATTTAAGTCTTCCAGCAGATGTTAGCAGTCAATATATTTCAGCCTTACTAATGTTGGGTTCAGTCTTAAAATCTGGAATTGAATTAAATTTAACAGGAAAAATAACTTCAATTCCTTACATAAATATGACATTGAAATTGTTAGCAAATTTTGGAGTCAAAACTGAGTTTAAAGATCAGTGTATTAGTATTAAAGAGAATCCTAAACCAAAGAGTATTGATCAAGTTGTTGAGTCAGATTGGAGTTCAGCCTCTTATTTTTTCAGTATTGCCTCATTAGCTGACAAAGCTAAAATTCATCTGACTAGTTTTAAATCGAATAGCTTACAAGGCGATTCTATTTTGAGGGTTATTTATAAGGAATTGGGTGTAAATTCACATTTTGAAAAAGATAATTTAATATTGACAAAGGAAAATATATCACTGCCAGAAAAAATACAATGGGATCTATCTAATTCCCCCGACATTGCACAAACCATTGTGGTGAGTTGTTATGGTTTGGGAGTTGGTTGTGATCTAGAAGGTTTACATACTCTGAAGATCAAAGAAACAGATCGTTTAGTTGCTTTGGATTTGGAGCTTAGTAAATTAGGAGCTAAAATTTCAGTTACTGATAAAAGCCTGCATCTTTCCCCAGGTAAAAATTTTAGAAAAGACGTTTCTATTTCCACTTATAATGATCATCGTATGGCAATGGCTTTTGCTCCTTTAGCTCTTAAAATACCATTATATATTGAAAAAGCAGAGGTGGTTTCAAAATCCTATCCAAACTTTTGGAAAGACCTAAACAAACTTAATTTTAAAATTGAATAGAGATAATGAATAATTTACTTGACAAACCCTAGTTCAAGATCTTATATTTACATACCTAAAAATTTATTAATGAAACTTTCTGATTTTCGATTCGAACTTCCCGAAACACGTCTTGCTCAAAGACCTGCAAATGATCGCGACGAGTCACGCTTAATGGTTCTAAACCGAAAGGAAGAAACCATAGAACATCATACTTTTAAAGATTTAATAAAGTTTTTCGATGAGGGAGACGTTATGGTATTAAACAATACCAAAGTTTTTCCAGCTCGCCTTTTTGGAAATAAAGAAAAAACAGGGGCACGTATTGAAGTTTTTTTACTGCGTGAATTAAATCAAGAGCAGAGGCTTTGGGACGTATTAGTTGATCCTGCACGTAAGATTCGAATTGGAAATAAGCTATACTTTGGAAATGATGATAGTTTAGTTGCTGAGGTTATTGATAATACTACATCAAGAGGAAGAACTTTACGTTTTCTTTTTGATGGGAGCTACTCGGAGTTTCGTTCGAAGCTTAAAGAATTAGGTCAAACACCATTACCAAAATACATAAAACGCCCGATAGAGGAAGAAGACCAGGAGAGATATCAAACAATTTACGCTAAGCATGAGGGAGCTGTTGCTGCACCAACTGCTGGGCTTCACTTTTCAAAACATTTGCTTAAGCGTCTAGAAATTAAAGGGGTAGATATTGCAGAACTTACCCTTCATATTGGTTTAGGAACTTTTAGTCCTGTAGAAGTTGAGGATTTATCTAAACATAAAATGGACTCAGAAGAGCTTATCATTGATCGTATTGCTGTTTCAAAAGTAAATGATGCAAAACAAAAAAGAAGAAAAATATGTGCAGTTGGAACAACTGTTATGCGAGGACTTGAAAGTTCTGTTTCTTCTTCGGGCTTATTAAATGAATATCAAGGATGGACTCATAAATTCATCTTTCCACCTTATGATTTTTCAATTGCCAATACCATGATCACTAATTTTCACACTCCAAAATCCACACTTTTAATGATGGTATCTGCTTTTGCTGGTCCAGATTTCATAAAACATGCTTACAAGGTTGCCATAAAAGAGAAATATAATTTTTACTCTTATGGAGATGCAATGTTAGTTTTATAATTAAATTGTAACCTTAGTCGCTTATTTTTTATAACCAAAAGTGATGAAGACAAAAAGGGATATTCGAGTATTGAGTAAGAAGGAAATACAAGAATTTTTCTTGTCCCATAACGCTCCATCATTTAAGGGTGATCAGGTTTATCAATGGCTTTGGAAAAAAGGAATTCAAGATCTTGATTTGATGACCAACCTATCAGTAGAACATCGTAAATTATTAAAAACTTATTTTGAAATAAAACATATTAATATTGATGTAAAACAATGTAGTAAAGATGGAACCATTAAAAATGCTGTTAAATTACATGATCAATTCATTGTAGAATCTGTATTAATTCCAGCTTTAAATCGAACTACAGCTTGTGTTTCTTCACAGGTGGGCTGTAGTTTAGATTGTATTTTTTGTGCTACAGCAGCCTTAAAGAGAATGCGTAATCTAAATGCAGATGAGATTTATGATCAAGTTATTGCAATGGATCACCAAAGTAAATTATATTTTCAGCGTCCTTTATCCAATATTGTTTTTATGGGTATGGGCGAACCTTTAATGAATTATAAAAATGTTTTATCAGCAATTAATAAAATAACCGAACCAGAGGGTTTTGCAATGTCCCCAAGGCGAATAACAGTTTCTACTTCTGGAATTCCTAAAATGATATATAGAATGGCTGATGATAAGGTTAAGTTTGGTCTTGCAGTTTCACTCCATAGCGCTAGACAGGAATTGAGAGAAAAAATTATGCCTTTTACAAATAAGTTTCCTTTAACAGATCTTTCTAAAGCATTAGATTATTGGTATAAAAACACCAAAAAACAAGTGACATTTGAATATATAGTTTGGGATGGAATAAATGATAAAAAAGAGGACATTCAGTCTTTGGTAAAGTTTAGTCGTCAAATACCATCCAAGATTAATTTAATCCAATATAACTCTATTGATAATTCTTTAATGAAAGAGGCCCCTAAAAAGACTATAGAAGCCTACTTGAAGGCACTTAAAAAAGCAAGAATTAAAGTAACTTATAGACGTTCTAGAGGAGAAGATATTGATGCTGCATGTGGACAACTAGCTAATAAGCTATAATTTGAGGAAAAGAGATAATGAAATATTTTGAGTACTAATAGAATTGGTATATTACCGTTATGAAAGTTGTTGAGAAAATAAAAAAGCCAATATATCGCGAAATGGAGCTATTTGAGGAAAAATTCACTGAATCAATGTCCTCTAAAGTTGCTCTTCTCAATAGAATTACTCACTTTATTGTAAACAGAAAAGGTAAGCAAATGAGACCGATGTTTGTTTTTCTTGTAGCAAAAATGTTAGGTAAGGGAAAAATTAATGAACGTACATATAGAGGAGCCTCAGTTATTGAATTAATTCATACTGCTACTTTAGTCCATGACGATGTTGTAGATGGAAGTAATAAACGTCGTGGCTTTTTCTCAATAAATGCTTTATGGAAAAATAAAATTGCTGTTTTAGTAGGAGACTATCTTCTATCTAAGGGGTTACTTTTGTCAATTGAAAATGAGGATTTTGATCTTTTAAAAATCATATCTGTTGCTGTTCGAGAAATGAGTCAGGGTGAACTCTTACAAATTGAGAAAGCTCGTACACTAAACATTACTGAGAAGGTTTATTTTGATATTATTCGACAAAAAACAGCAACTCTACTCGCCTCTTGTTGTGCAATTGGAGCCCAGTCTGTTAGATGCAGTTTTGAAGAAGTAAAAAAAATGCACTTGTTTGGAGAGCTTTTAGGAATGGCTTTCCAAATTAAAGATGATCTTTTTGATTATGGAGAAAAAAAAATAGGAAAACCTTTGGGTATTGACATAAAAGAAAAGAAGATGACTCTTCCTTTAATTCATGCCCTAAATGTCGCTACTTCTTATGAGAAACGTTGGATCATTAATATTCTGAAAAATCACAATAAAGAAAGAAAAAAGGTGCATGAATTAATTCAGTTTGTTAAAGAAAAGGGTGGCTTAACGTTTGCTAAATCTCGTATGGAAGAATATCGAAAGCAAGCTTTGGAGTTATTGTTCGAGTTTCCAAAAAATGAATATAGAAATGCCCTTGAATTAATGGTTAATTTTGTTATTGAAAGAAAGATATAAACTCATTAATTCTTCTTTGGGTTTAATAAGAAAGTTTTAAATTTATAAAAACACCAATCTTTTGATTTCAAGAAATACCATTGATCAAGTATATGAATCGGCTCGTGTAGAGGAGGTAATTGGAGATTTTGTAGCTTTAAAAAAGTCAGGATCAAACTTTAAAGGCCTCAGCCCATTTTCTCAAGAAAGGACTCCTAGTTTTATGGTTTCTCCTGTCAAGCAGATATGGAAAGACTTTAGCAGCGGTAAAGGAGGGAATGTTGTGGCTTTTCTAATGGAACATGAACATTTCACATACCCAGAAGCAATTGAATTTTTAGCAAAAAAATATAATATAGAAATTCAAAAGACTGAGCTTAGTTCAAAAGAAAAAGAAAAGATGAGCAAAAGGGAAAGTCTTTATCTTGTAAATAAATTTGCTCAGCAACAATTTTCAAAAGATTTATGGGGGCTTTCTGAAGGTATTGCCATAGGCTTAAGTTACTTTAGGGAAAGAGGATTTTCAGATAACACTATACGTCTTTTTGGACTTGGCTTTGCTTCAAAGCAAAGTGATCATTTTTTTAAATTGGCTTCTAAGGCAGGCTATTCAGAAAAGTATATTATTGATACAGGTTTAGTGATTAAAAATGAGCGAGGAATAATCGATCGTTTTCGTGGTAGAGTAATATTTCCAATAAGAAGTATGGCTGGTCGTATTCAGGGTTTCGGTGGTAGAGTTATTTCATCTTCATTAAAGACTGCAAAATATCTTAATTCTCCAGAGAGCGATATTTACCATAAAAGTAAAGTTCTCTTTGGAATTTATGAATCAAAAAAAGTGATAGCCCAAGAGGATTCTTGTTATTTGGTTGAGGGATATACAGATGTAATTCAGATGTATCAAAAAGGAATAAAAAATATCGTTTCCTCATCGGGTACTGCTCTTACGCCAGAACAGATTAGATTGATAAGAAGGTTAACTTCTAATATAGTTATTCTTTTTGACGGCGACAGTGCAGGACTTCGAGCAGCAATTCGAGGGATTGACCTTATTCTTGAACAGGGTATGAATGTTCGAATATGTTCTTTTCCTAAAGGTGAAGATCCAGATAGCTTCGCAAAGTCAAAAAGTTTAGAAGAAATTAAGAAATATCTAACAGAGCACTCTAAGGATTTTATTCAATTTAAAACGGACCTTTTACTAAAAGAAGCAGCAAATGAGCCTGTAAAAAAAGCAAGAACAATTCGAGAAATTGTCCAAAGTATTTCAAGAATTCCAGATGTAATTAAACAAGAAATATATATTAGAGAATGTGCTTCTCGAATAGATATTTCAGAAGAAATTTTGTTCAATACTCTTGCTCAAGAAAAAAATAAAAAATCTGCTCCTATTCGAAAGATAAATACTTCTGAGGTTAATCAAGAATTTCCTAATCAAAAAAGGGATATTAAATCTAATTCTATAAATCCACTTTTAATTCTTGAAAAACAAATTATTAGTATTTTGCTACAATATGGAAATGATGATGCTTTTTTTGATGAGCTATTAGTATCTTCAGATGAAGAAGGGAACCTTATTGAGGAGTCTAAAATAGTTCAGTCTAAGGTATATGAAAAAGTATTCTTAGATCTTCAACAAGATGAAGTGGAAATGATTCAGCCTGAATTCCAATCTTTATATACTCAATTAATTGAAAAGTTTCAAATTGAAGGTCTAGTAAAGCCTGAAAAAATAATTCAACAAGAAGATCCTAGTTTGGGTAAAATCCTGACAGATATTTTAATGGCTGATGATGAATATCAACTACATAATTGGGAGAAAAAGAACATCTTCGTAAAAGATCGAAAAAGTGTAGTTGGGCAATTAGTAAGTGAGACAATTTTAACTTTTAGGAGATACTTAGTGGATCAAAAAATACAAAACCTTATAATATCTGCTAAGCAAGTAAAGCAAGGTAATGATAATTCTGAATTCTTAGAAGAAGTAATGCAATACCAAGGTCTTAAAAAATTATTATCTAGAAAATTGAATAGAGTCATTTGAAGTAGTCAAAATATTTTTTGAAAAAAGTGATATCATCTCTCAAATTGAGGTTTGGTATCTTGATTTAATGCAGTAAAGTGTTAGGTTGGTAAAATATTCTAAATAAACTCTTTCGGAATTTGGCAAATAGGAATGGGTGTCATTTTATGTTGATTTTGCTTATTTAATTTGTTATATATCTCATAAATAATTTTTTCACGATCAGAAAAATGATTTTTTGGACTCTGGTTTAAATGAGCGTCCATAGCCCATTCAATTTCAGCATATGAGGCGCCTAATTGATCTTCGTCAGTACGATCATCTCCCCAAAGGCCGTCTGTAGGTGTCGCATTTTGAATCTCTTCATTAATGCCCAAATGTTTAGACAAAGCATAAACTTGTGTTTTATTTAAATCTGCAATTGGACTTAAATCAACCCCACCATCACCATATTTGGTATAAAAACCAACACCAAAGTCTTCTACTTTATTTCCAGTACCTGCAACTAGATATTTATTTAATGCTGCAAAATAATACAAGCTAGTCATCCTTATCCTTGCTCTTGAATTAGCCAAACTGTGAAGCTGCTCATCTTTTTTTTCAGTATATGGCAGTGATTTCAAAAAAGATGAAAATACATTGTCAAGTGATAGACGATATGAAGATACACTTGGGAATTCCTTTTTAAGCCAGTTAATATGATTTTTAGCTCGATTATCCTGATTAGATTCCTGATATATTGGCATTTCAAGGCAAAGAACTTTATTGCCTGTTTTAGCACAAAGAGTAGAAGTTAAAGCTGAATCGATACCACCCGAGACTCCAACTACAAAACCATTCAAACCTGAATTATTAAGATAGTCTTTTAACCATTGAATTATATAGTTTTCTACTTTTTCGGCAGATTTAATCATTTATAAAATTAAATTTGAACAAAAATACATTTTGTAAACATGAAAACAAATCTTAAGATTAGACTTAGAACTTTTTTTTCTTTTTCTTACTTATTTAATATATTTTTTGCTTTTTCTATATTTTTTTTATCCTGTGAAAATAAAATTAGTAAAGAAGCTCAGATAGAGGCTATTCCTGTCGATTTGAATTTTGAGCGTTTTGATCTAAAATTCTACGACCATTCTGCAGAAGTGATACCTGAATTAAAAGAACAATACCCTTTTTTATTTCCACGGCAATTTTCTGATAGTGTCTGGATAAAGCGACAAAATGATAGTTTACAATTATTACTTCAGGAAGCAGTAAAAAAAGTATTTATTGATATTAGCTACTTAGAGGTAGATGTTTCAAACTTGTTCAAACATATCAAATATTATTTTCCTAAAACAAAAATCCCTCGAGTCATCACACTCACAAATAATGTTGATTATCAGATTAAAACTGTATACTCAGATAGTTTACTTTTAATTTCACTTGATACTTTTCTTGGGCCAGAACATCCGCTTTATGTGGGAATCCCTAATTATATCCGTAAAGAATTAGATAAAAAATATATTGTATCTCAAATAGCCGAAAAATTTAGTGCTTATGTAATTCAACCACCACAAGACAGGACCTTTCTGGCACAAATGATTTATGAAGGAAAGAAACTCTTTTTACAGGATTTACTTATGCCCAATGAAAAAGATATTGTTAAAATTGCTTATTCTAATTACGAACTAGATTGGGTAAAAAATAATGAAGTTTATATTTGGCAATTCTTTATTGAAAAGAAGCTCCTATATCAAACTGATTCTCAATGGACAGAACGCTTTATTGAACCTGCTCCCTTTTCAAAATTTTATTTACAATTAGACAACGAATCTCCAGGAAGAATTGGGCGCTGGGTCGGTTGGCAAATTGTTCGAAGTTTTCACGAAAACAATCTTGATGTTTCTCTTCAAGATTTAATGGAGGTTGCTGCTCAAGAACTTTTTAAAAAATCAAAATATAAACCAAAACGCTAATGGCTATTAAAAAGAAAACTCAAATTTCTATAGACGTTAATTTAGACGAAAACAATATTCCTGAGGAAATGAAATGGACAGCATCAGATGGTGGAGTTTCAGAAAAGAAGACAAAAGCTGTTTTACTTTCATTTTGGGATTCAGAAAATCAAGAAACTTTAAAAATGGATTTATGGGTAAAAGATATGCCTGTAGATCAAATGCAGTTATTTTTTCATCAAACTTTAATGTCTTTAAGTGAAACCTTTTATCGAGCAACTCAAGATGAAAAGATGACAGAAACTATGAAGGATTTTTGTGATTATTTTGCAGAAAAACTTGAAATAAATAAGCCTTAATCGTGATAATTTTCTACGACAACCTTGTTAAGCTTATTTATGTAATTTAAAATTTCCTCAATTCCAGTATGATGGATTGATGATGTTTTGAATATTGGAGGAAGTTCTGCCCAGTTAGAAGAAAGCATTTTATCTTTATAAAGATTTATATTATTTTCCATTGAACTTGGTTTTAACTTATCTGATTTGGTGAAAACTATCGAAAAAGGGATAAGGTTTTCTACAAGCCATTCCATAAACCCTAGATCAATATCTTGAGGTTCATGTCGAATGTCAATAAGTAAAAATGTATTTACTAGTTGAGAACGTTTTTTTAAATAATTAATTATAAAAGACTGAAATTTTTTTTTTCTGGTTTTAGAAACTCTAGCATAACCATATCCAGGTAAATCAACTAAATGCCAATTTCCATTAATTAAGAAATGATTAATTAATTGTGTTTTTCCAGGTTTTGAGGATGTTTTAGCTAATTTTTTTTTACAAATTGAATTAATTAAGGAAGATTTTCCCACATTTGATCTTCCAATAAAGGCATAATCAGGCAATGAATTTTTCGGGCATTTCGTCACTTCAGTATTACTAATTATAAACCTAGCAGATTTTATATGCATCATTTCTAGAACTTTCTAGTGTCAAGCCAACCTTTAAGAATTAAGTTAAATTCATTTGGGTGTTCCATCATCGGTGCATGTCCACATTTGTCAATCCAATATAAATTTGAATTTGGGAGTAAGTTATTAAACTCCTCTGCAACATTAGGGGGTGTAACTGTGTCTTGTTTTCCCCAAATGATAGCTGTTGGAGTTTTCACACATGGTAGATCATTTGCCATGTTATGTCTGATTGCACTTTTAGCTAAGGCCAAAGTTCGAACTAATTTATTTCGATCATTAACTGATTCAAAAACTTCATCAACAATTTCTTTGGTAGCTGTTTTAGAATCATAGAAAACAGCTTCACTTTTCTTTTTGATATAGTCATAATCTCCACGCTTAGGATAGCCATCTCCCATATTGTTTTCGTATAGACCAGAGCTACCAGTTAGTACTAGACCTTTCACAAAATGGGGATGATTTTTAGCAAACAGCAAACCAACATGGCCACCAAGGGAATTTCCCAATAAAATAAAGCTTTTCAATTTTCTAAAAGTCACAAATTTGAAAAGAAATTCTGACAATGATTTAACTGAAGTATTTACGAGCGGCAAACTGTATACAGGGAGTTCAGGAATTATAATTTGATAACCCATTTTCGGAAAATAATTCATGACCCCCTTAAAATTACTTAAGCCACCCATTAGCCCATGAAGAATTATTAAAGG
>MDTB01137814.1_pt1 | contig 11446 bp, 8 predicted proteins | sample 811161 | NCBI WGS metagenome assembly MDTB01 (sample SAMN05326650, study PRJNA326480) | marine metagenome | isolation source: seawater | place: Mediterranean Sea | collected 2009
CTTACAAGGCGAGGGTCACAGGTTCGATCCCTGTACCACCCACCAAGATAGCAAAAAGTAATGTTTCGGACCGGTAGTTCAGCTGGTTAGAATGCCGGCCTGTCACGCCGGAGGTCGCGGGTTCGAGTCCCGTCCGGTCCGCCACTTTTTGCGACATTGAATGAGTCCCGCAGAACTACCAATTCTGGCTATGTCAGTTGTTGTTTAAAATAGTGTGCGAGACTGAGTCCATGAGAGAATTGGTTTCTAACTCAAACTCACCATCATGAATCTTTGACAAGCGTATCGATCTTTTTAAGCACCAAGGATTAATACAAGTTACCTAAGGCACTTAGATGAGTGTGAGCGCCAATTGGCCATTCAAACCCAGCGCATTCAAGCTCTATTATGGTTGGATAATCTGGATTGCAAGTGCACTTGGGATTCTATGCACCATACCCGGGCAGACTATCGGTATTGCCGCTTTTACTGACTCTTTGATTACAGCGCTGAGTATCTCGCGTACTGAATTATCTTTGGCATATCTGATTGGCACCATCATTTCTTCATTTTACCTGACTTGGGCGGGAAAATGGTTTGACATACTTGGTGCGAGGATAATGATCAGCACCGCCTCCATCTGTTTTTCACTTTCCATCATATATTTGAGTTTTGTAGATACCATAGGAACTCTTTTGGGGGGCTCAAACTTCGGAAATTTGAGCGTGATAACCCTTGGTTTTTTTCTCATCCGATTTCTTGGCCAAGGCGTTCTTACAAATTGTTCCAGGAATTCTCTGCTACTTTGGTTCAATGAAAAACGTGGATTGGTCGTTGGTATGCGCACCGTTGTCATTTCTTTTGGTTTTTCAACTGCCCCACTAGTTTTGGGAAATGCTATCGGGATTTTAGGTTGGAGAGAGACTCTTTGGTTTCTCGCGCTATTTATAGGATTAGGTTTCTCGACGTTGGCTTTCATATTTGTTCGGGATAATCCTAAATCATGTGGCGTGGAGATGGATGGTTTGATATCAAACTCTGAAACTAGCACTAAAAAAGATGTCGAAAGTGCAACTCTTTTGCAAGCGAAAAAGAACCCTATTTTCTGGGTCTATTCCTTAAGCTTTTGCGCGCATGCGATGTTTGTCACTGCGGTAATATTTCACATTACATCAATTTTTGCGGAGGCTGGAAAAAGCCCGATCGAGGCCTTCAACTACTTCATCCCAGCAGCTATATTTTCAACAACAACAAATATGGTAACGAGCTGGCTTTCCGATAAAATTAGCCTGAAGCCATTACTTGTCTTGATGCTATTTGTATTCGCAGTGGGGTGCTTGGGTGTCATTAATCTTGGAAGGGAATGGGGATTCTGGCTACTGGCCTTTGGCTTCGGGACAGGGAGTGGACTATGGGGAGTTTTAACAAATTTAACATTTATACGATTCTTTGGTCCCAACCACATCGGGGAAATCAGTGGTTTCAGCGCCTCGCTTTCTGTATTTGCGAGTGCGATAGGACCCGCACTATTCAGTTTAGGTTATGATTTATTTGGAAGTTACACCGCTCCCGCAAAACTAAGCTTGCTACTAATCATGTGCCTCCTAGTCGCTTCCATTTTCATAAACCAAAAAGAACCAGAGAGAACTATTTAATCCTTTAAAATCGAATACCGCGGCATAAAAATCAAACTTATCCAACTACAAAACTGAGTGAAATACGTAGATCGCATGTAACTCTTTTACCTCGTCAACCTCTATTAAACAAGGAATTAACTTACTAACCGCCTCACACTTCAACGAAGTTAACTTGAAATAATTTCCATTTGGTTTCAAAACCTTTGAAATGGTGCAACCCAGAATCGCTGAATTCTATATTCGAACCAAATACAAGGCTTTTTAGCACCTCAGATACCAACACTTGACCACCTTTTGCTAAAGCCTGAATTCGAGCCGCGGCATTAACATTTATCCCACTAATGTCGCCATCAATTCTTTCGATTTCTCCTACATGAAGTCCGCTCCGAACCGTCAGACCTAGAGATCGGACTCCTTCGTTTATCCTACAGGCGCAATTTATCGCTCGCGAGGGACCATCGAAGGTTGCGAGGATACCATCGCCCATACTTTTCACAAAAATTCCATCGCAACTGGCAATCTGCTCTTTGCATAAACTATTAAATCCCAATATTTTTTCTTTCCATTGATTATCTCCAACCTCAAATTGAAGCTGTGTGGAATTTACAATGTCGTTGAAAAGGATAGTCGACAAGACTCTACTGTTCTCCGTGTCTGATTCCGACGGCTTATACTTACCCACAAATTCTAGTATCTTTTCCATAATCAACTGCGATTCATTCATATAAAAAAGATGACCTACACCATTAAGCTCAATAAATTCCGAGTCCCTAATTCCATTCTTCAACTCACAAGCCCAGTCAAAAGGAACACGATTGTCATCTCTGCAGTGAAGGATAAGCGTCGGGCATTGCACATCTTTTAAAAAGGGTCTTATGTCTAGTAGTGCCGTGAGATACATCATTTCTCCGATTTTCTCAGGTGACGAAGATAGATTTTCGAACTTTTGAAGTTTCGTCCTAAGATTACCGTCAATAATAATTCTAGGCGGCAATGCCGTTCTCGCGAAGTCACCATTGCCCCAATTAATCTCGTACTTACGCGTAAGCTTTCGCAAAAAGAAATCAATAGCCATTTTCCGAAAAAACCCGGGAATTTTATTACTAAAATCAAGATCTGGAACGTGAGCAAAACCACCAAAAATAATCAAGCGATCTACTAGATCTGGATACATTGCAGAAAATAGGGCGCTCAAGGAACCTCCCTCTGAGAATCCAAATATTATCGCTTTCCGAGATTCCAATGATTCCATAATCAAACGTAGGTCATCCATACGCTGCTCAAGAGTCGCAGCCTTGTCAATTTTTCCAGACATACCGTTTCCACGTTTATCAAAGGTAATCACCCTAAAGTACTTAGCGAGTTCATTAATAAACGATGAATAGCCCGGCATCTCATGAGAAAACTCAATGTGAGACACAATCCCGGGCACGATAATAAGATCTTGCGCGGCATTTCCAAAAATCTGATATGCAAGCGTAAGATCGCCGCTTGTCAAAAACTTCGTTTTTCCATCCACATTCATTTATAGTCTCCTGAAATATCTGTAACAAAAATTGTAGCTCAGAAAAATCAAAAAGAAACAATGACAACAATAGTTTTTATCGCTTTAATCATCACGCTGGAAAGTGGTAACGACTTTTTGCTGCGTCGACCGATTAAGACCTATGTAGTTTGAAAAAGGAGCGGACATGTTTACCCGAGACGGACGTAACCCCATTGTATTATTTTTTTCGATACTAATTTTTTCTGCATTGGTGAGCTTCACTAATGCAAAAAAAGCACCCTCAGAATATAAGGGCCGAGTCGAAAATAAAAATTTTCACATTCTCCGACTCGATGGTCGTTTAGATAAAATTGTGGATGAAAAAGCGGTAATATCAAAGATAGCCGAAGGCTTTGTCTTTGCTGAGGGTCCCGTTTGGGATCGCAGATTAAAAAGGCTCCTTTTTTCTGATGTGCGAGATAATAAGGTTTATGAACTCAAAGATAATGTGCTCAACAAATTTTTAGATCCGGTTTTTGAGGGGGAAATACCGAAAGGAATGAGAAATGTCGGCGCTAATGGGCTGACATTTAACGCTGACGGAGACTTAGTAATCGCTGAACACGGCAATAGAAGAGTTTCGAGCATTTCGGTTAATGGTAAAAAAAGCGTCCTAGCCTCAAAAATAGATGGTCGTCGCTTTAACAGCCCAAACGACCTTGTGTATGATTCTCGAGGGAATCTTTATTTTACCGACCCACCCTACGGCCTTGAGGGATATGATTCATCAAAAATGAAAGAGATACCCTATAATGGAATTTATAAACTGACGAGTGAGGGTGATGTTATTTTGCTGGATAATCAGCTTACTCGCCCTAACGGGATAGCGTTGTCTCCAGATGAAAATACCTTGTACGTGGCAAATTCAGATAGAGAAAATAAAGTGATCATGAAGTATAGTCTTCATAATAATTATATATCTAAGACGGCAATATTTTTTGATGCTAATCACCTCAAATCGCGAGGTGTGCCAGATGGCTTAAAAGTGGATTACTTTGGTAATGTATTTGCAACGGGTCCAGGAGGTGTCTTAGTGCTATCGCCAGAGGGAGATCACCTTGGAACAATTCGTACTGGCGAGATAACTGCGAACGTAGCTTGGGGCCAGCCTAAAGGTGATCACAAATGTAGCAGTAATACATTAATTATGACGGCAAGCACTAGCGTTTATGCCTACGAATTGCTCACCACCGGTTGTGTTCCTTAATCACAGATTTATTAGGAAATGTCCAAAATTAACAGAAGAACATTTTTAAAAAAAAGTACACTTGCAGCCACTGCCCTTGGGGGGTCTCAAGGATTAATAGCAGCCGCTTGGTCTAAGCGTGTTCAAAATTTAAAGAAACCAGATGCTGTAAAGATGGCAATTCTGGGACTCGGAAGCTATGCGACGAACTGGATAGCACCTGCAATCCAACAAGCAGAATATGCTAAATTGACGAGTATTATTTCGGGATCACCAGAAAAATATCCAATCTGGCAAGAGAAGTATCAGATACCCGATGCAAATGTTTACAGCTACGATAATCTTGAGAAAATCGCAAATAATCCTGAGATAGATTGCGTTTACGTGGTCACTCCGCCCGGTAACCATGCCGAATTTACAATAAAGTGTTTAAATGCTGGTAAGCATGTAATTTGTGAAAAACCCATGGCACGCAGCGAGGATGAGTGCTCACTAATGATCCAGACGGCCAAAAGCGTCAAAAGAAGCCTTCAGATCGGTTACAGATTATACTGGGATCCATACACCGTAAAATTTATAAACTCTATGCGAGATTTAGAATTCGGCGCCTGGGAGACCATGAAAACTGGCTTCTCATTTCGACCTGACGATTCTAACTTCCAAAGAAAGAGATGGCGGATAGATCGTGAAATGTCTCTCGGTGGGGGGCTTGGTGAATTGGGCGTTTATTGCGTGCAGTCCGCGTTTTACCTTGCTCAAAATTACCCTACTCTTGTCGAAGCAAAAAGCTGGACAAAAAGAACCAACATCTTCAAGGGAGTTCCTGAACACTGGGAATGGGAATTGACTTGGCCGGGCGGACGAAAATCAAATCACAATTCTGGATGGGGACAATACAGCCACTTTATTTACATGAAGACAAGGGATGGCGCCATGGAGCTGGAACCCGCTTATAGCTATTCAGGGAATAAGGGTCTCACCCCGAAGGGCCAATTGACATTGCAAAATATCTTTCAACAAAAATTACAGGTAGATGGGCAGTGTCTGGCTATAAGAAAGCACCGACCAAACATCACTTCAGGTGAGATGGGAAGAAGAGATGTGAGAATCATCTCAGCGATCATTGAGTCAGCAGAATCAAAAAAGGCTGTCAAACTAACTTGAGTTAAAGTACTAATGAAAACTAACCCCTACAATCAAGCTAGACTATCCCTAAAATTGATCTCAATCGCTGTGCTCATTGGCACAGCGATGTCTTATGGTAACGACGATAACTACACAATTATTGATGTAAGAACCAACGAGGAATGGAACACCGGCCGCCTTGAAGACGCGAAACATCTTCCGGTAAATGTCCTCAAGGATAAGATCAAAAAATTAGTTCCAGACTTCCAACATACTATCTATCTATATTGTAGAAGCGGGAACAGGTCAGGAAGGGCAAAACAAATTATGGATAGGCTCGGCTATAAGCACACACAAAATCTAGGAAGCCTCAATGAGGCTAGTCATTTTCTCAAAAAACCAATAGAGAAATGATGAGATAATGGGCGATGATTTTTAGCGGCCAAAAAATATTAGGTCAAGTAAAAGCTCACTTCCGTATTAGAGACCTAATGTTTAAAACTTTCAAGAGTTTGTCTCGCAGGAGTATCTTTTGAGAAGTAAGTTTGTTGCGGTCGCAATTTTATTAGCTTCAGTTGCTATCGGCCTCTTTATGAATTCTCTCCGCGGAACTCCTCCAAAGGTGCCCGCACCAGAGGCCGCCATTGCTGTAAAAACTGAGAGGCTTCATAGCAAAGATATTGAATTGTATGTTATATCTCAAGGCACTGTGCAGCCCAGTGCCCGCACAACACTGATTTCAGAGGCTACAGGAACCGTTGTGCAGATATCAGAGCAGTTTGTTGTCGGCGGGACATTCGTTAAAGGTGATATTCTAATGCAGCTTGATACCACTAATTATGATGTAGCGCTTCAAAGAGCAAAAGCGAAGCTAATTAGCGCCCAAGGCCAGCTGGAACTCGAGAATGCAAGGGTATTCCAAGCTAAAAAAGAATGGGAAATCACGGGTCGCCCCAACAGCGAAGCACCTCCACTGGCACTACGAAAACCGTTTCTTCTCGAAGCTCAAGCGAATAATCTTGAGGCTGAAGCAGAAGTGAAATATGCCACTATCAAGCTGAATCAAACCACCTTAAGGGCACCTTATTCTGGAATGGTTTCACGCAAACTGGTGGGCATTGGTCAATATGTAACGCAAGGGTCACCGGTTGCCGAGCTCTTTGCAACAGACTTCTCAGAGGTAAGATTACCCCTTACTGAGAAAGACTTATCCACGATGGGGGGTATTCCAGAAGGAGTAGCCTCGAAGCGAAGTGTTGTGGCACTCCGCGGTTCTATAAATGGAGCCAACGGACAATGGAACGGCCAAATCGTAAGGTCCGAGGGTGTTGTTGATCAAACTAACCGCGCTCAATATTTAGTAGTTCAGGTAGACGACCCCTACAACCTTAAGCCACAAAATAAGAATTCTGGTTCGCTTCCGTTATTGGTTGGAACATTTGTTGAGGTTACACTTCCTGGGAGATTGTTAGAGGATGTTTTTTTGTTGCCGTCGGGAGGTCTTCGTAAAAATATTCAAGTCGCGACCGTAGACTCCGAAGACAGGCTGAGGTTAAATCCAGTCTCTATAGCGTTCAGCGACGATAACTACTTTTACGTGAGCTCTGGTCTAGAAGAGGGTGCTGAAGTAATCACCAGTGCGCTAGGCGTGCCTATTGAAGGTCTCAGAGTTGCCGTAACTAATAGGGCCTCCTCAGATTCTGGAGACAGAAAGTGATTACAGGTGCTGGCCTGATCAACTGGTTTGCGCGGAACTCAGTTGCTGCCAATTTAATTATGGTCTTTATTTTCTTGGGGGGTGCTCTTTCGCTATCAAAGGTAAGTAAGGAGATGTTTCCCCGATCTGACACCAATATGATCACCATAAGAGCCTTCTACCCGGGTGCTGCTCCAATAGAGATAGAGAAGGGCATCATACTTCCCATCGAGGCGGCACTGGAGGGTTTACAAGGAGTCAGGAAGGTCTCGTCCAGAGCGGGTCGAGATTTTGCTTCGATCACGCTTGAGACTGAGTCGAATCAAGACGTCAACGAAATAATGTCGCTTGCCGAGGGCAGGATTGACGGAATCGTCAACTTCCCTATGGATATGGAAAAGCCTCAGATCCAAAGAGTCTTAAAAAATTTCTGGGCTGTTGGTCTTTCGGTGCATGGCAACATGACCCAGCGGGAGAAAAAGATACTAGGCGAAGAGATCTATGATGACCTTCTGCAGCTTTCTGAAATAAAAGAGTTGAAACTCTGGGGTGCTGGTAAGCTCGAAATTTCCATTGAGGTGGAGGAAGCAAAATTGAGGGCTTTCAACTTGACCTTACAAGAGGTTGCGGAAGCCGTCCGTGCATCTTCACTGGACCTTCCTGCAGGCGTAATAAGAACCGATAACGGAAACGTTCAGCTGAGGACCGAGGGCAAGTCCTATTTTGGCGAAGATTTTGAAAAAATAGTTATTCGCGGGGCAACCGATGGAAGCGAATTAACCATAGCAGACATTGCGAATGTTAAAGACGGTTTCATGGAAAAGAATATCGATAACCGCTTCGATCGAGAAAGTTCCTTCACTTTAGGTATTTTCTCGCTTGAGGGCCAAAATCTGCTAAAAATCAGTGACCAAGTGCACAGGTATGCTGAAGAAAAACGAAAAACACTTCCCGACGGCCTGAAAATGAGCGTTCATAATGATGAAGCATATCACCTCAACGGTAGGCTTCAAATGATGTCCGAAAATTTATTTTTGGGAAGTATCCTTGTTGCTATAGTCTTGGCACTATTCCTTAATTTGAAAATCGCTATGTGGGTTATGGTAGGAATTCCGCTCAGTTTCGCGGGTGCTTTTTGGCTAATGCCTCTTGGAGGCGTTACGGTAAATGTGATGAGCCTCTTTGCCTTTATCATGGTACTAGGGATCGTTGTCGACGACGCAATTATCATCGGAGAGAGTGTTTACCGTGAGATCACTGAAGACTACAAAAAACAACAGTCTCCAGAAAAACTCCACCTGACTCCATACAAAGCGTCAATAGAAACAGTGGTCAAGGGAACCCATCGCGTAGCAATACCATCCACCATCGGACTGTTGACAACGATGGCAGCGTTCTTGCCAATGATGTTCTTAGGCGGTACCTTTGACGGAATCTCCAGAACCATCTCAATAGTGGTTCTTTTGTGCCTTACTTTTTCCCTGATTGAGTCAAAATTAATACTTCCCTCTCACCTTGTAGGACTTAAATTAGGTGAAGAACATGGTTCATTTTTATCTCCATTACATTCTTGTCAACGGTGGGTTTCAAATGCGCTTTATCGTTTTGTTAATGGCGTATATGATCCCGCACTCCGGAATGCGCTTAATCACCGCTATGCGACACTAGCAGGCTTTCTGGGTACATTGATTATAATTGTAAGCTTGATCACGAGTGGAATTACAAAATTTGAATTCTTCCCCAATGTCCCCGGGGATGACGTACGCGCAGAAATAACCATGCATGATGGAGCCTCTCGGGAAAGTATCTCAGAAACAATCAACATCGTGGAAAATGCAATTTACACAGTTAATGAGGAGTACCTCTTAAACAACCCAACCTCTGCAGGCCTCATAGAGCATGTATCTTTTCATGTGAGAGATGATTCTGAAATAGTATTTCGATTGGCATTGACGAAGTCAGAATTTCGTGAGATTACCGCAAACGACGTTGAGAGATTGTGGCGCAACGAGGTGGGCCTTCTACCGGACGTCCGAAAGCAAAGATACATGGCCAGCGAGGGTCCTGCAGGACCTAAAATCTCTCTTTCGCTTTCTGGGCCAGATCCGGATGAACTATCACTAGCCGGTCTTGAACTTCAGGAATACCTGACACAATTTCAGGGGGTATATGATATATATAACTCTCAAGGCTCGGGTAACAAGGAACTACTGATTACGCTAAAACCTTATGCCTCTCAGGTTGGCATCCGTCTGGTGGATATTGCTCGGCAAGTGAGGCAGGCCTTCCACGGTGAGGAAGCTCAGCGAATCCAACGTGATTCTGAAACCATCAACGTGATGGTACGGTTTCCGTATGTTGCGCGTCGCTCTATTGCATCTCTTGAAAATATGCTGATACGCACGAGTAGTGGAGAGTCCATCGCAATAGGAGAGGTTGCAGACATTAAAATGGGGCTCGGTGTAACCGAAATTAATCGACTAGATCGTAAACGCACAATTACCATAACCGCGGAGGTTGTTGAAAATAAGATCGAGAGCGGTGACGTGGTACGCGACGTTAAGGCGTCATTTGTACCAATTTTACTGGAGAGGTATCCAAGCGTTGAATTCCGCCTCACAGGAGGTACAAAAGAGCAGAACGACTACTACTCGAAAATGATCATTAGCGGCCTTACATCTCTTATACTAATGTATGGACTGCTGGCTGTACCACTAAAATCATATCTTCAACCGGTGCTAATCATGTCGGTAATCCCATTCGGTTTCGTAGGCGCCGCAATAGGTCACATGTTGCTTGGCGTAACCATGAACATGCTATCGATTATTGGGATCATGGCTCTTGCTGGGGTCGTGGTGAACGATAGCCTGATCATGGTAGACTTCGCCAACCGACAACGTAACGGTGGCCTGGCTCCGAATGACGCGATCATAATCGCCGGCAAAAAACGCTTTCGTGCAATCCTCCTCACGACGCTCACTACCTTCGTAGGATTATTACCCTTGCTATTCGAAACGAGCGTTCAGGCCCAATTTGTCATACCGATGGCATTATCACTGAGCTTCGGCATTCTTTTTGCCTCCACTATTACCCTGATATTAGTGCCCTGCCTGTACGTCTTCGCAGAGAAAAATCAGCGATTCCTCAGTGCCTTTCTCAGCGTCCTCTTAGCTATTGCCATCAGTTACTTCGCTACTTTTCTAGGCCTCATAAGCCCGGAGATAATGAAAATCATGGTAGTTATGTCGGCTTTCCTAATGACTATCCTTTTGTTAGCAAAAGCATTTAATCGCTTACCGGAGCGAGATATAGCCTAAGTTCTGGGTGCTTCCTTACTTACATACAACCTCCTAGTGGTTCCCCATTACTACCCACAGTGTCGGTTCTCACCCACTTCGCCCACTAAACCAAATTAACAGGCAAGGATCTCATTTACGACTGACTATATCGCTCAAAAGTGCTTCCAAACTCCCTACCTGCATCCATTAACCAACGAACCACATAGTCGGCAAAACTTCGTCTTATAATCACATCATAGGATTGATCACTCCGGTTTGCTATCAGGGCAGAGGCCTTGGCAAATGTAGTTCGCACGCACCTTCCAGCTCCTCGATCGGCATCCACCCACGCGCCAAAGTCATAGACTGATGACTTTTTCAAGACCGCTTCTATTGAACTCAGTGCTCCGGAGAGATTCAGCACTGTTTGACCTCCAGATACGTCTGTAATTACGGCAGGCGCCTTCAACCTATCTCGAAGCGTTCTTTCGAGAATCGACTCACTAACGCTAACCAGTAACCACTCGTCTGGTCCGAGCCAATATAGTTGACTCTTTGAATTATACCTATAGGTACATGGCTCCAGTGGGAAAGCCATTTTAACGTTTTGATCAAGTGACAGACCAAAACTCTCATCCCCGCGATTGCCGCGAATAATAAACTGAGCCGAGGGCACGACCTCCCGAATTGTAAGCAATGAGCGCGCATCGGAAATACCTGAACTATCAATCTTCTCCTCTTTCGAACTCGCCAGAAATGCACCCTCTGATATTATCGGAGAACCAAAGTGATATTTGTTAGACATTCTGGCGCTCTCCGCCTTTGTCATAGAATACCGAGTCAACGATCTCTGCAGCTATGACTTGACCGTCTGGCAGAGGACAATAGACAATCTCTCCAAATCGTTTTTGCCCCCCCTTTATGACTGCTAAAGCAAAACCAAAACCCAGGTTAGAACTAAAATAACTTGAGGTAACATGACCCTGCATAGACATCGGA
>MDTB01219548.1_pt1 | contig 11446 bp, 14 predicted proteins | sample 811161 | NCBI WGS metagenome assembly MDTB01 (sample SAMN05326650, study PRJNA326480) | marine metagenome | isolation source: seawater | place: Mediterranean Sea | collected 2009
AACCCAGATTATAGATAAATTACCAAGCATTCAAGGAATAGATTTAAAAAAGAAGGAAGATAAAGAAAAGGAAGATAAAGAAAAGGAAGATAAAGAGAATTTTACAGGATTTATACCCGATAGAATTACCAGTATCTATATTGGTTCCCTCTCTTTAGTCGGTTTATTTATATTATTTCGTGCAATGAACAAAACAAAGTAAATTATATAATAAAAAATTTATTATTACATAATTTTTGTACTTATAATTGATAACGTTTGTATAATTGAAGGGCTGTTAATCCACCCATGATTTGTGCTAAACAATATGGCAAAACTTCATCTATAGGTAATTTACCAGCAGAAGCCATCGCGATTGTTACTGCAGGGTTAATATGACCACCAGAAATATTACTTGTTACTAATATAGCAAGGGCTAAGGCAGCACCAATTGCTAAAGGATTACCAGTTGCAAATATAACATAAATAAAGAACGCAGCACCCAAAAATTCAACTAAATAACTGTACATTACACAATATATTGTATATTGTGAAAAAAATTGATATTAACTGTTTCAACTTATTATTATTTACTTCAACATGATGTTTTATTTATCCATCTGTATTTATCTACTATATTTGTATTTCATGTATGATTATACAAATAATATAACAGATGGATATATCGTCTATGAACAAAATAACAATAATATTACTTATTCATTCAATAATACTAATCATCGGTTGTTCATGCCGATGTAGATTTAAACAAACACTTATTCTTAATGGTAACTTACTGGTGCATTATTACCATAAAAATTCTTAATATAATTATTACTTACCGTTCCATTTACATTGGAATATTGAACAGGTGAATATGTACGCGTTAAAGCATTCCTTGTTTGTGCTACTGTTTTTGGGGCTGAACCAGAACCACCTGAACGAGCACGTCGTAATGCAGTATTCTGTACATTTATTTCATTATATGCAGTAAATGAATATAATCCAGCACCTTCATTTAATGATCCTTTACCAACTGCTACATTACGACGATTTGCTACGATTTGGGATGCATCACGATTACCTGACCATTTTTTTTGTAATTTTATATCATTTGTAATAGGTGTTGATGGAACTGTTTCCAAATAAGTTTGTCTTGACATATTAAATCTACTTTCATTAGTACTTGTACTATCTTTTAGAGGCATTGGTTTGGCTCCTGATAATGCACCATTATTTATATTTTTCTTACTATACATCATTTTAAACATATCACAATGATTCTATAACATAGTGATATAAATTATATTGTTTATCTTGCAGCGTAATTTTTATTCATAGCACGTAATTTACGAAAACGTACATAATCAGAGGAATCGGAAACAAATTTGGGGTTGCATGATGCACCTTCTACGCCTGAATTATCACAAGCACTTAAAATAGAACCAATAGATGTTTTTGTTCCTGTTTTACCAGGGTTTATTTGATTAGGTCCACCACATACATAATTTTTACGTATAAGAAAATCACCTAAATTGTTTGCTGCCCTAAATGGGGTTAGTATACGGGTTTTCTCATTAGCTTCTCCGGCATTAACTTTACCTATTACGTTTTCTTGGTTCCATGATTTGCTTAATATTTTACGAGAGTTGGTTTGATCGCCATTTTTTTGAGGTATTAAGGTAGATGACATGTAATCTATTATATAGTATAGCACAATATTATTATAGCCATGAAATTATAATTACTAAATAAAATAAATAAAAATAATACTCTTATAACATATATATTTCATTAGTATGCAAGAAGATACTACTCCAGATTCTAATGATAAATTATTAAACGAAGATAATAACTTAGATAACCGTGTTAACAATACAGATATGGATGAATTAACTCTTGCATTATTAATGAATAAAAATCATTATCGTAAATATGTTGCACAAACCAATCCAGAACAAGCTATTCTGGATAATCAAACTATTAATGATATACATAAATATCGTAATAGAATACTAAAAATTACTTCTGATATGATTGATTCACCAGATATACAAATTTCTACAGATATTAACCAAATATTTAATACGTATACTAAACATCTCATACGACATTTTAAAATGAAAGATGATGAAAGACATCATAATAATCAATATAATGAAGAAGATGACACCTTATTTGGTAATATGAACGACGACACCGATACTTCATCTTACTCACAACCTACCAATTCATTATGGGGTAAAGATCGTGTTATTAAGAAAGGGAACCTACCTATTGCTAACTATGATATGCGTATGTTTTCTAAACGTTAAATTTTCTAACTACTATATAACTAACAATGGTATTTAGGAGTAAGAAACCCTATTCAAATAAAACAACACGCAAAAGAAAATCTAATTCTAAATCTACTAAACCTAAAAAACAAACATTTTATTCAAAAAAGAATAAATTACAAAAAGGTGGAGAAGGTGGAACAGAATATATAGTAACTATCGCAATTATTACTCATGGTTGTATAACTGATACTGACTCACTACCAAAATATAATATAAGATTGTATAATGCAACTGGTGATAATATGCAATCTTGCGATGGGAATCTATTAACACGTTCAACTCATCATGAAGAATTAAATAAGTTTTTTCGTAAAGACCATCCTATCCCTGACCTAACAAATGCAACAGTTAAAAGTATACCTCATTATTTTGATACAATGCCATATGATAAAATTCTTGGACATGAAAACCCAAAATTTGTTGATTATATTATAGAAAAAGGTTTATCTCTTTTTACAATAGACCCCCCAGTAGGTATATGGTTAATCTCTGTTCACGATATGAATCATAAATTAATATTCCCACAAGACCCTTATAAAAAAGAAGACCCATTCAATTTATTAAACATAAATTTGTTAAACACATTAAACTATAAATTTAATAAAGAACTATTTTTTAGTGACCATAACCATATAACAGAAACCCTTATAAAAAATGATAAAATAATACCTACTAAATCCAGAAATTTTCATAATTGGAATGTTAATTTAAATGATAAAAAAGACCCTACTCATATTACGTTTATTCGTCTCAGTTATTTTTTGGATTTGTTGAAATATATTTTTGGTAATAATGTTAATTTAAATGTATATGATTATTCTTGTACAATAACATGTAATACAGTTAAAGAACAAATTATATCACCATTAATAACTGATATTGAAATGGGTTCACCACCATTTATTAATACTACTATAGGCGGAACAAAACACAAAAAGAAAATTAAAAAGAAAAATAAAAAGACTATTTAATCTACGTAATATATAACTAACCATGTCAACAAAACGTAAAAAACAAAAGACTACCAAAACCAGAAAATTAAAACCAATGAATTGTAATCCTATTACAAAAGGTAAAACAAGTGTTGGTATTAGTTGTTTAACGGATGATGTGTTATATAAATTAAAACATTCTTTCAATACCCAACACCAAAAAAATACTATCAAATCTACCAGACCTAAACAAATATGGGATGATTTGAAAAATAATTTGAAAACATGCGATAAAGAAGATTGTTGGTTGGAATCCATTACAAATACTCGGGTAAAAAATAAACTTATTAAGGAATCTTTTGCACCTAAACACCCAGATTCATGGAAGAAAAACCCTGATCAATGGCTTTCCAATTTTGATATTGCAGCGGTTCTCAAACAGTATGAAAAATCTCATAAAAACTTTAGAATTATTGGACCAACACCTATTGATTTTGATACACGTCCACCCGAACATGATGGCACATGTGTTTGGGAAGAACTCTGTACATTTGATTTAAAATCATATGTTGATACTGGGAAAACAAAAATAGGTATTGTATTTAATTTAGACAATCATAAACTAAATGGTTCTCATTGGGTTTCTTTATTCCTTGATTTAGAAGACCAATATATTTTTTATATGGATAGTAACGGTGAATCTATACCAGATGAAATCAAATCATTAGTTACCCGTATTACTGACCAAGGATTGTTATTAGAAAATCCATTACATATTCATTTTTATGAGAATTGTCCTATGGAACATCAATATCAAAACAACGAGTGTGGTATGTACTCGTTATTCTTTATTATTACTATGCTGACCAACAAAACTGAGAAAAAGAAATTTAAGAATTATACAGAAAAAATAGACTTTTTTAAGAATAAACGAATACCAGATAAACATATGCATAGTTATAGAAAAAAATATTTTAATTCGTAATTTTTTATCATTATAGTATAACTTATATAATATAATGGGAACCATGTTTAGTGCTGCTTCTGCTGATGTTAATACAGATGATGTTAATAAATCTGCTGGTGCGGGTAATGATACTGAACCGACTGATGGTGCGGGTAATGATACTGAACCGACTGATGGTGCGGGTAATGATACTGAACCGACTGATGAACCGGTTGCTGACCCTTCCCAATCGGGAGGTGAACCACAAGTCACCATAGATATATTTGGAAGTGAAAAAAAAAATAGCAAAGGATTCTTAATCAATGATATTAAAATTACTCCACAAAATATTAATTCTACTTTCTCCTCAAAAGACCAAGTAGAGCACTTTTTAGAAAACGTATTTGGTTATGTTAGAAATAGTAATTTACCAAAAGATGAACAAGAACCTACTACCAATTTTTTCCATTCTTATAAAGAAAACATTAGTCTTAAACCAATGGGAGGCGGTAAGAAAAAAAGGTCAAGAAAACATAAACTAAAAGACAGACATCGTAAAACAAAAAAACATTAACTAATTAACAAATATAGATATAATGACATACTTTTATACATCATGTCATTATATGTTGTATCTGAAAATCAAGAATTACTATGGAATGTTATAAGTAAAAACTCATATATTCAAACGTTTTTTTCACAATATAACCCTGATACAAAGGTTGATTGGTTTAAATCTATCGTTAGTAAATTTTACGACCAATACAGAAACCAAAAATTAACAGTAAATGATTTAAACCGTGTTAATAAAGAAACTATTTCGTATATGATTCAAAATATACGAGAACAAACGAATACCCTATCTAACCCTACATCACCTGTCAATGATACTAATGCGGTTCAACCTGTTAATTCATATAATATAAACACTCCTCCTATTGTTACCAATAATCGTCAAGAACTTTATGCAAACCAATTTGAACAACGTCAAAGTGAATATGCTGCTATGACAAAACGCAATATTCCTGATGATGTAAATTTTGCAGAAAATAATGATGACGGAGTTATTGAAAATATGGATACATTGGTTCAACAACAACTCAAACAACGAGAATATGATATGAATAATATTCCACCACCTATGAGTTCACAGATAAATACACCTACTATTCATTCTAATGAAGGTGAACGACCAAAGCTGAATATAGATACTAATTCTAATATTAATATTTCAATTCAAGAGATTAAACAACCTATACTTGATAAAAAATCTGTTTCATGGAAAGATGAAGAAGATAATCAAGATAATGTATTTACTTTATTAAAAGAGAATATTAAATCAATTACACAAAATATGAATGAATTAACACAAACAGTAAAGACATTGCAAGATGATATGAAATTATTACAAAAAACACATAGTGATTTACATACACAAATTGTTCGTAATGAGTCTAAGGCAACTATTGATAATATGGTTGAAAAAATAGAAATATCACAATAATATATTTGTGGAAACATTATTAAACATAAATATTATGAATTATATATAATATAAAAATCATAAATGGAATTATTTGAACATACATTTTTTATTAATTTAAACCATCGTACAGATAGGTTAGAACATATTACACAAGAATTTAATAAAATGGGGATTACTGCTGAAAGAGTTGAAGGTATTCAACCAAAAACACCAGCAATTGGATGTACACTTAGTCATATAAAATGTTTGGAATTAGCAAAAAAACGTGACTATGAACAGGTTTTTATTTGTGAAGATGATATTACGTTTACCAATCCTGAATTATTTAAACAAAACCTACAAAAATTTGTTGATAACGATACCATTAATTGGAATGTATTAATTGTTAGTGGAAATAATTGTCCACCATTTCAAAAATTATATGATTATGCATGTCGTGTTTTTTATTGTCAATGTTGTACTGGATATATTGTGAAAAAAGAGTATTATGATACATTACTCGCAAATTTCAAAGAAGGATTGTCAAAATTAATTCAAGACCCTTCTAATAAACCACAATATGCGGTTGATAGATACTGGTTTAAATTACAAATGCAAGATTATTTTTATCTTATTACACCATTAACTGTTATTCAATACGATAATTATAGCGATATTGAACAACAACAAGTATCTTATACAAACGTTATGTTGGATTTGGATAAAGAATGGATAACCAGACAAAGGTCTGTCAAGAAAATGAATTTAACGTAGGTTATCTATTTCTTTTTTGTTTTTCTATGACGTTGTGTTTTGTTACAACGTCTTACATATTGTTTTTTGGTTCTTCGCTTTTTACGAGTTCTTTTTCCTCCTTTTGTTGTTGGATGTATTTTTTTTGAATAAAGTGTTAATCTTCGTATTGCTTTCATTATATGTAATAATTTAATATATTTCATGTTACCTTCTGCTTTATTATATTTGTTACTTACATGTTGATATTTTTTGGAAACATCTTCTGCTTTTGTTTCAAATTCTTGAAAATGGTTTACCAAAACTCCTACATCCTCTCTGTCTTCTGTGCCTTCACGTAATCTGTCCTTCATTGGTATTAATCTTAAAAGTACCTTATCCTTATAAGTAAGTTTATCATTATTAGGTGGAAATTTTTTGGTGGATATCTTATTTCTAACCTTTTCTCTATCATAAGGACTATTTAAATCCAATTCACATTTCACTTGATTACAATCCCTACATGTATATGCAAATTCATATAACCAAAATGTTATTAATGATTTACAATATTTAAAAGTTACATCATTACCATTTTCTTTATTATCTATATCAATGTTATTATTTTCTTTTTCTTGTATGTGTGTTTTAAACATATCAAATATATTATTTAATTTTTTATTTATAGAAGGTGGAGAAAAAGTATTACCATTAATAGATTTATATAATTTTTTCATAACTGCATAATTAGTTTCTATAAAATCTTCCCATAATTCTATGAGATTTTTTGTATAATTTAGAGAATAAATACCAGTTTCTTGTGAATCTTCTTGAGAATTGTTTTCATAATTTGTCTTTAACGTAAAATTTTTTAAAGTATCATAATGAGGATATTTACCAAAAACTATAGAAGCAGGTTTTTTATGTTCCATTTCAGAAGGTATACCTATATTTTTTTTCGGTTTATTTATTATTTCTTCTCCACATAAATAACATATAAATGGAGGAGATTTTGAATCCTCAGTTAATTTTATACCCCATATAGATTGCATCTGTATTTGTTCAGAATCTTTTTTTGTATTTTTTTTGTTTTCTTTATTGTCAGTAATGTATGATGAAATTCCTAACTCGTCACGTAAATGTTTTTTTTCTATAATTTTATTGTCATTGGTGTTAAGTGCTGTTTTTATATTCATTTTGGTTAAAAGTTCTATCATCTTCTCATTAAATTTTCTTGAATCAGTTATTGACTCAAGCTCAGTTAAGTCTAATGAATCTTCTAATTCCATAGCCATATCTATTAATATACCACTCATATTTGATGTTTCACTCATCAAATCTATATCATGCATCCTTTTATATAAAGTGGCAACATCATATATAGCAGGTACATCTTCTTTTGGTATACCCTTTTCTTGTAACTTATATATATCAACTTGGTTCTTTTCTAATCCCAGTTCAACAGATATTTTTTCAGCACCTTCAATTAATTCTTTGTCTTCTAACGGATCAACTGACTTATTTTTTATATCAAATGTAGCCATCTTTTTAATCAAATCTTCATCCAAATCACTCTCTTTATCAAAATCTGGTTCAGTCACACCAGATATTTGTGAATCAGGGGTATCCTTCAAACTTTCATCATCACTATATGAAGAAACCTTTTTTGGCAAAAAATCTTCTGTATCTGTACTAACCAATGAATCAGGAGTATCCTTTAAACTTTCATCATCACTATATAAAGAAAACTTTTTTGGCAAAAAATCTTCTGTATCTGTACTAACCAATGAATCAGGAGTATCCTTTAAATTATCATGTTCTTCTTTACCTGATGTATAACCTTTTATATCACCTGAATCTACAGAACTCATACTATATATAATCATAATATTTAAAATTATATACTAAATTAACTATCATTCTTCAATAGCATAAATGTAGCAAGAACATTTTTATTCTTTTCTTCATATTGCATTGTTTTTAATTTATCTGCATATTCCTTTTGCATCATTTGTTCTCGGTATTGTGTATTTTGTTGAGCTAATATACGTTCAGATTCTTGTTTCTCAAGAGGGGTCAATGATTGCTTGCCACGTTCTCGCATCATATGATCAACAGAAGAAAATTGTTGTACTTTATGAATATCTTTCTCACTAACATCAAATACTGTTTGGTCTTTGTGCACTTTACGTAAATCATCAAATTTTAATTTACTAAAAGGATCACTTGTGACATATATATCATTACTTTCATCATCATAAATAGAATTACCAAATTCACTGTTCACATATAAGTTCTCAATACCACGATGTTTAACCAAATTGGTTTGGTTATCTCGCATGTTATCAATAATTTGTCCCATATTTTGACTATTCACTTTTTCATTTGTTTCATATATAGGAGCTTCATTTGTAAACCATTGATTCCTTTCAGTATTTGGTTTATTTACCATATTTTTATCAAATAATTGATTAAATGTATCATTAAATTGTTGTTTATTCATTGATTGAATATTTTTACTTACCTGTTGGGTAGTTTCTTTATCATAGTTTTGATGTCCTACTTCATAATTCTTTTTCTCGTTTGATATTTTTGCATTTTGTTTATTCTGGTTCTCATAAAATTTAACTACAATATCAAATGCCTTCTTATAAAACAAAAAATACTTTGGGTCTAATTTGGATTTGTCAGGATGTGTCATTAATACTTTCTTTTTTGCACGTTTCATATCTTCCAAAGTAATTGAATAGGTCAACTCAAATAACCCAAGTAATTCTTGTAAACTATACATATGAATGTCTAAGTTATAATCCTCTTGTTTTTGCATATTATAACTTAATTGAGATAATTATATATATGTTCTTACATAAAATATATATAAAAATAAATCTAATTATTATAGAAATGGGACTACCTATTATAACTCACTATGAAAATAGACAACAATTTTTATCTTCTCTTGGTAATAATCCTGGTTTGATATTTGTTAAATTTGGAGCCGAATGGTGTGAACCATGTAAAATTATAGAAGATGATGTTAGTCGTCACTTTCTTTCTATGCCAGATAACGTACAATGTGCTATAATTGATGTTGATAATAGTCTTGATGTATATGCATTTTTAAAAAGTAAAAAAATTACACAAGGAATACCTACTATTATTTGTTATAATAAAGGTAATACTCATTATGCACCTGATGATGTTTTTTCAGGTACCGATAAAAAACAACTTGCACTATTCTTCAAACGTTGTTTAGATGAATTATAAACCGGATTTACATATATAATGTATATTTCATTGGATATGCTATTGGATTACAATCCATTTCTATATCTACACAACATGTTATATCATAAGAATTATGTAACAATCCTTCTATTTTGTTACATGGTGTCTTATTGTGCATTTTTGTTATTAAATTTATATATCTAATTAGATTCATAGTGGTTTGGTAAAAATATAAATCTCTTTTTGAAAAGGATACATTATAAATACAATCATATAATCCCATTTTATACCCATACCATTCATAATAAGTATTTTCATATTTTGTTTTGTATAATATATTTTGTATAGCCTTAGGTATCATTAACTCATCTTCATATTCAGTCATATTTGGTTCATTCATAAATTTTATATAATTGCATAACATCATATTTAACGGAAGAATAGATTGTTTGCTTACCAATTCCATTATTGTCCCAACGACCGTTTGTATATTTCTATATGTACACTTCATATTTATTAATATACAATCCATATTATCAGTAACTACCTCATTTATTAATCGCGTATTCATATCCATATCTGCCTGTGTAGGAAAAATATCAATTATTATATTTAATATATGATATTTTTCTGGTTTTGTTCGTAAAAACATAGGCACCATCTGTGCAACTGCATTTGTATCTACACGAGTTGTTAATGTATTTGAACCTGCATTGAAATATACATCTTGGTTATTGAATTTTGAACCGAATGATACATACCCATACTGATATGGAAGGGTTGTTTTTATAAATGTTGTGAGTGTAGTCACGAAATTATTTTCATTTGTTGTTATTATCATGTTGGTATAATATTATTATAATATTATATCAAATTATATCAAATTATCAATTTTTTATTTTCGGTTTGTTTTTGTTTTTTGTTTCTTAATAGGATTTTTCTTATTTTTTCCTTTTGTTTGTTTTTTCTTACCACCATATGCAGGATTTTTGCTCGGTAGTGATTCAGTTGTTTTTGGTTGTATATCAGTTGGTTCTGTATCTGGTGTTACTGGAACTGCTACTGGAATATTTTTGTCATTTTCATTAAATGGGTTCAACGATTTTATACTATCTATAGTTCCATTTACGGATGGAATATTCAATCCATCTATTACACTTGACGTTTCAGTGGATTCTGGAGGTGCAAGTATTATTTCATTATCCGTATCTGCAATTGTTGCATATGTTAATACAAGGGTTGTCACTCCTATAAATACATAAGACATCATAGGCATATGAAAGTTATTCATGCTAAAGTTATACTATTGTGATATTTTTTATTCACTATTATTTTGAATTGTACGGTTATACTTATTTTCCCATGTTTGTTTTGCCGATGTCCTTAATCTACAATTCATATGTCTTTCAAATTGTTCAGGGCTATCATAATACAATGTATCTGGAATATTACCACTATCATTACCAGCATAAATAACTTTAAAATATAGGTTTTCTGACATATCACTACCTACTTTATTGTATTCTGGGATACCAGTAACCGCGTTGCGAATAGTATTACCAGGAATAATACTTGTTGCAAAATATTCTAATTTATTTTTCTTTGTTCCAATACGTTTATGACCAGGGTCAGCACTAACAAATTTACCTTTTTTCTTCACCTTTATCTCTGTAAATACAGTTGAATCATCTGTAACGGTTGACTCATTATATTGATACGATGTGTTATTATATTCGTCATTGTTATACTCATCATTGTTATACTCATCATTATTATACTCATCATTATTATACTCATCATTGTTATACTCATCATTGTTATATTC
>MDTB01171983.1_pt1 | contig 11444 bp, 11 predicted proteins | sample 811161 | NCBI WGS metagenome assembly MDTB01 (sample SAMN05326650, study PRJNA326480) | marine metagenome | isolation source: seawater | place: Mediterranean Sea | collected 2009
CTTTTATGATCTTCATCGCCCTTCTTAATTGGAACATAATCTCTGTTTGTACTCAATGAAATAAAATCACTTGGTTTTCCTTTGCGAAATTCCTTTGTTTCAAAATCAATAACACCATTATCAAATCCCAACAACATTGGGTTCTGGTCCAATTTTTGGATAAAATTACGCTGATAAAATATCTCTCTTGCTTCCCTCATAATGGAGTCCTTTGTACTAGTTTTTTTGCATTTTTCAATAATATTAATGCAATTTGTTATGGACGCTCGTGCGCGGGTCGCTTTTGTATCCTCACCTTCTGTTGTTGACGAATTTGATTTAATTACAGGACCCTGCGGAGCATCTGATAGAACGGTTACAAATTGTGACACTTTTTTACTGTACGCAGCGGAAACGCTTGTAGAAAGTGACTGACGAAGCGTAGTTCCACAGTCATCTTCAATCCATCTATGATTTTCAAATTTATACCAAGCATTTTGCTTTACGCTAACACAAACATATTTGTCTTTGTAAAGAGCGTGCAAAACACTAGCAAGATCATAATCTGTACTTCTAGACATTCCTGTTTTTGCATCATTATTAATGGTCATTTCAATATAATAATCTGTTGACTTTTCCTTGATCTTTTCATATGCTTGAGGATTTTCTTCTTTCAACCACCAATGAATAGAACGATGAGATAGTCCTCGACCAGCTGTCATTTTATTGCACCATTCGTCCCAGTAACCAGGAACATCTCCAAAATCAAACTTAGGCGATTTACTACTGAATAGCATCCATGTAAGAAAGCATCGATCGTCACTATTATGCAAAGCTAATCCTACGTTTCTCCATTCTCTGTAAGGTTCAAAGAACTTTTTAGACAAACACATAGCACATTCATGTACTTCTCTCAACCAATGATCTTCTGGTTTCAATGTTTCTTGATAAAACGCTTCATCAATCATTTTTTCCAATTCCTCCTTATTTGTGAATGTATTAAACGCAAGCAAACTATTGCTTTTAGATTTAAATATCGTTTTTCCTATTGTAGATTTACTACTTGTATGAAAACTATTATACTCCGACAATACATCAGTTTGCATGTCAAATTTTACATTATTTTTATATCTTATTGATACTCTTTTGAAAATCTCTTCACCTGAAAATGGTATATCCGAAATTTCAATATCTTCTGTCGTTATTTCTTCTGCGCCTTTCTCTTTAACAGACTCATAATAATATTTTAATCCATATGCTTCATTATTTGGCTTTTTTGAACCATACAATTGCCAATTCGTTGTACCTTTACTAATACAAGAATCTAATACATCTTCCCATGAATTTGTAAGTGGCAAATCAGACCAATAATCACCAATCTTTTTCAAAATACGATTTCGCAACATTTGTTGCAATGTGTGGTCAGCTTGAATACCAATTATCATATGAATACCATCCTTTGTATACTCACTTGATTGACAATTTACATTTGGTTTTTCAAACACCCATATTGGAAATGTTTTTCCCTCCTCAATAATTACCAATTCAGACAATGTTGCCTGATACAACTGAATCATATCTTGAATATGTTCTTGATTGTGTTGTCGTTCTTGAATTTCGCTTGAATAGCGAAAGTCAAAATCAACAGCAATTGGACCAGTTCCGTCTTTAAGTTGTTTTTCGGTCAAATACTCTGCCTTTCTTTGAGTAAATACATTTTTATAATACAATGTATTAAAAGCCTGCATTTGAGACTCAGGGATACTATACTTACCACCTTTTATAGGAGGTTTCGCATTAGAATCACCTATTCTTGTATGGGTTATATTATGATTTTCTTTTGTGAAATACTTCTTTAAGAAAGAAGATAAAACCCTTGGAGTTGTTGATGCCATGGATGTATATGAATATATATTATCAAGAAATTTTTATCTCAATTTTTTTTTGTTTCTAATAGTTTTAATTAAAAACGTAGACCTTTTATAGAGTTAAAATAATATATATTATACTGATATAAATACATCTAAAGAATGCTATGTAATCCAAAACTATGACTGATGAAAAAAAAAATAATATAATTATTTCAAAAGAGACTGCAAGACGTCTCATTAAAGACGTTCGAGATATAATTAAACACCCCCTTACTGAAAATGGTATATATTATACACATCACGAAACTGATATTATGTCAGGGTATGCTCTTATTATTGGACCGGAAGACACACTTTATGAAGATGGATTTTACCTTTTTGAATTTATTTTTCCTCATGATTATCCACACACACCTCCCAAAGTTATATATCATACCAATGATGGCATCACACGTTTTCATCCTAATTTATACCGTAATGGTAAAGTTTGTCTTTCAATATTAAATACATGGAAAGGCGAGACGTGGACATCGTGTCAAAGTATTCGTACTGTTTTGCTAACGTTAGTAACATTATTTCATAATAAACCACTACTTAATGAACCTGGGCTTACTGAAAGTCATAGAGATTTTAATACATATAATGAAATCATTAAATACAAAAATTTGGAAGTAGCAATTATGTCTGTTTTACAAGAAAAATGTTTACCAGAATGCTTTTATTCTTATAAAAGTATTATGATCGATCATTTTAAGAAAAATTACAAACGAATTGAGAACAAAGTTCGCAAATATTTAGAAGAAAAAAAAGATTATAAAAAGGTAAGCTGTAATGTTTACTTTATTAGAGATGTGTTACTTGATTATAAAGAACTCGAAAGTATGTATTATCAAACATTAAAAACTCTTAAAATGCCAATTACAGAGATAACTATCGAGTAATATAAATATAAAATTGAAATAATTTAATAAATATGATTTATATATTAATACCGTAATATATAAATGCACTTTTGCAGTAAATGCGATAATATGTATTATATTAGACTTGCCGGAGAAGATAGTCATCAATTAATTTATTATTGTAGAAAATGTGGAAACGAAGACACAAATATTACAAAAACTAATTTGTGTGTATCAAAAGTACAAATGAAACATGTAACTCAAAAACATGGACATATTATTAATGATTACACAAAGCTTGATCCTACTCTTCCAAGAATTAATTCCATTAAATGTCCTAATTCAAAATGTGATAGCAATGTAGAAGGTTCCGATACTAAACGCGAAGTTATTTACATTAGATATGATGATGTAAATATGAAATATCTTTATTATTGCGCTTGCTGCAATATATCTTGGAAAACTGATGAAAATATGTAAATATAAAATTGAAACATATAAAACTATCTATAATATATAAAATAAACTAAAATGAGTACGGAAGAACCGATTTCAGATACTGAAAACCCCGATGTTGATATTGACACAGATAATGATTCTGATTCTGATATAGCGGATATTAAAGATGATAAATCAAGTGATATTGATGCTGACAGTGATGATGAGATTAATATCGTCAATGATGATGATAATGAGATTGATGGTGATGGTGATGATGATGATGAGATTGATGGTGACACCGATAATATTGGTGGTAATGATTCAGATGATGATGACACTACAACAAAACCCCTTGATCCAATAGCAACATCTGATGATAGTGATGATAGTGATGAGGATTTTGATGATGAATATCTACAAAAATTTAGTAATAATCTAAAAAAATCACTCGTTGACGAATATCACACAGATGCCCAACTCCATAACAATGCAGAAATTAAACAACTTTCATTATGTGTTAAAAATTCACAGGGTATTGTTGTTGATGATTTGCATAAAACTGTTCCTATTATGTCCAAATTCGAATACACGCGAATTCTTGGTATACGCGCAAAACAACTTAACAATGGCGCGAAACCATTTGTAAAAGTACCAGATGGTATTATTGATGGATATCTTATTGCCAAGATTGAACTAGAAAGCAAGGTTTTGCCATTTATTATTCGCCGCCCCATCCCAAATGGAGCAAGTGAATATTGGAAGGTTAAAGATCTTGAAATTCTTATGTAATTATACAAAATTTATATAAAAAATTTGTATAATTTTATCATTTTTTATTTTAACACTTCCAACGGTTACCGCAATTCAAACACGTCACAAATGTTGTCATAGGCTCATCAGCAGAACGCGTCTGTAACTGATAATAAGTACATTTTGTTGCCTCCTTTTTATTTGAAAGACATTTGTAACACGTAAAATTATCTGTTGCCGCCTCAATATTTGGTTCATATTTGTTAGTATCACGCTCTTCTTTTAGACGTATCAACTCACTCCAACGTTCTGGTACCATTTCTTGATGTGTCATAAAAGCAATCTCATGCGGTTTAATCTTTTTATTTATCAATTTTTGTACAAGTTCATTATTTGCTAGATTTATATAAACAGTGCGTAGTCTGTCTGTATACATCAATACAAATGTTGGATTTTCCCATTTTTTTACTATCTTTTCAATTGTTGCCTTTTTTATACAATAATTAAAAATCCCCTTTTCCAAATTTTGGCAAAGCAATGTTCGGTTCTTTTTTTTAAGTTTTCCATATTTGCCTTTTTTTGGAAATATGCGCGCCTCCAAATGACTACTAATATTATTCCGAAAAGAGACTGGATCTTTGATTTCTGGCATGATATACAATTATTTACTTTATTTTTTTTAAATCAATTTTATTTACCTAATCATCACTATATTCATAAGCTTCTTCACTTAACTCATCGCTTAAATCAGTATCGTAATCCATATCACTATCACTCTCTCGTTCTAATTTCGCAGAGATTTTTTTCTTAACTTTTTTTTTTGGTTTAATTGTGCTAATTTTAATGTTTTCCATAGTATTAACTAATGAATCATCATCGTCCACATTTACACCCTCTACCCCACTATCCACAACCTCCTCGTTTTCCTCGTTCATCTCATCATTACTTTCATCATCATCGTTTTCTTCCAAGGGTGCAGATTCGTCGTCCGATTCCTCGTCATCCAACTCTTCGCCATCAGACTCATCGTCTTCATCATCATCAGTTTCGTCCTCAGACTCATCCTCTCCATCAGAAACTTCACTCCCGTCCTCCTCGCCATCATCAACTTTCTCAACATCATCTACAACAAATCCGTCTTTCAAATATCCATTCTTTGTCAACATCTCCTTTGGTACGTTCTCCAACTCATCAACATCTTGTTTAGCATCTTTTTTATCTTCGTCAGAACCACCCAAGTCCTCAAAACCTCCCATTAATTTATTGTAAATATCTTCCCATTCATCATCTGTAAAATCAATAATTTCCTTATTTTTAAAACGTACTAGTGCACAACTACCGTAAAACAACTCATTATCAATCGGAGGTGGAAAATCAAATTTATTCTCTGTATTTGCTTTACCTGTATTTCTTGCGTATAAAACAATATGAAACTTCTCACCCAGACGCTTTACTTTCCATTCATGTCTTTTTTCAAAATTATCCGGCTTTCGAAAACCACACTTTTTATAAATATCCGCTTCTGTTAAATTGTTAACACTTACCGTCTTATAATCACCACCCTTTTGAACTATTACTATTGTTTTCATCTATTTTTTATCTGTATAAGATGTTTTTGGCAATAGGTTTAAATGGTTTGCAAGATTATATAATAATTATCATGAAATTTTACATCAATCATACAATAAAGGCTGAAATTTTTAACCCACTTTCTATTGAAGAAACACTTGAAGAATATCTTTGTCGTCAGGAAATAACTCGCTTATTATTCTCAAATACAGGGGTTTATAAATTTTCTGACAACAAAAATGCTCTTAATAAAATAACGTATGTAGATAAACCAATAGAAAAGGTTGAACATTATGTTAAAGATAATTTAACGTTGTTTAAGGACGATAGTTTTACAAGAACTGATAAAGATGAAACAACCTGTATTCCATTTAATCATGTTATCAAAGTTATTAGAAAAAATGTATATCAAACCTCTCACAAAGCGCCTGTATTGTTTGTTATAGAAATAAATGAAACTGATAATAAAATCCATAATTATTATTTTTTAACTAAGGAGGAACACACTAATAAATTTGTGCAAGATGATATTAGTACGTTTTTATCATTAATAAAGTAATATCATATATATTATATGTTATTTTGGTCTATTAAAATTGTGGTTTTATCATTAATATTAATTTTTGTTATTCATAATTTATTTACATTTTTTAAAACAACATTAACCACTCCAAAAATTAAAGATTTAGTGAATAAACCTGAACAAAAATACAATGATATTCTTCAAACTATACAAAAATCTAAAACTAATTCAACTCAAAATATATCAAAAACAACCGAAAAAAAAATCACACAAGAAGATTCTGCAAATATGAAAAATGAATTACAACATTTTTTAAGCGAATTAACAAATAAAAAGAAAACAAACAACAATGATTTTGAAGCTGCAAATGCTAATTCAAGCAACACATCAAACTATTCGACATTATAATTGATAAAGAAGCATAAAGACAAACGGACAATATAAATATATTGTAATGATTCCAACACAACATCTTGAAAAATTGTTATGTCGTTTTCCAAAATTCAAACTTTCTTATGAAAAAATAGTACATAAGAAAGTTTACGCTGATATTTGTTTATCTATTCCATTCGGTAAAAAGTTTTTTGCATGGTTTACATATTATCAATCAAAAAATGTTTGTATTCTACTAGAAATTGCTTCCAAACACACACAAGAAATTTGCGACATTCAAATCATTCCTGTATGCTTTCATGAAAAATTATCGTTGGGAACTATTTTTTATGGAACAATTGTTAGCATTCCACAACAAAAAATAAAATTTTTTAATGTGGAAGATATTCATTATTATAAAGGCAAACAAGTATCCTCACAATTTATGGTCAATAAACTTAAAATATTAGATAAAATTTTTACTCATGAAATTAAACAAGTGGCTTATAATGATAATCCTATTATTTTTGGACTACCACTAATAGATACAAATTATGAAGCTCTTATTAAAAAATCAAGAACCCTTCCTTATAATCTATATGCTATCCAATTTCGCAGTATGATAAAACATCAGATTTATTCAAACATTAGACACAAAAATGAAAAACATCATCAACAACAAATGAAACCATTAACAAATCAACCTGTATTGTTTACTGTTCGTGCCAGTTTGCAAAATGATATTTATGATTTATATTGTTCTAGTGATGAAGACACAAAATTAATTAAACATGGTATTGCGTTTATTAATAGTTACAAAAAAAGTGTTTGGTTTAATAATTTATTTAGGACAATTCGTGAAAATAATAATTTGGATACACTGGAAGAAAGCGAATCGGAAGACGATTTTGAAGACATTCGTCCAGATAAATATGTAGATTTAACAAAAGAATTTCTTATGAAATGTATTTATCATACCAAGTTTAAAAAATGGGAACCTATTGAAATTATAGAGCAAGGGACACCTACAACAATCAATACTATTAAAAATATTGAACACCAATAATATTATTGTTATTATAAATAATATCTCTTCATATGTATATACAAAATGTCATACACTAGACCTAGTAATGACCAATATCGTGTACCGCTTCTTGTTGGTGGCGGTTCTTATGGAACAACAGGATCCAATTCATTAGAATTAGTTGGACCTAGAACAGGTTATGCTGCCTTAGTTAAGAATGATGCCGAAGCGAGAAGTTCGGATCTTAATATGGGCGCGTCAAGCCAAAGTGGAGGCAAAACACGCAAAAATCGCAGAAACAGAAACAGAAACAGAAACAGAAACAGAAACAGAAACAGAAACAATGGTTATAATACAAGAAAACAACGTGGTGGTGCCACTGCATTATTTGAAAAACGTGCTGGTTATGGTTACGCATCGGGTTCATTAGAATCAAACAAATTATACGCTGGTGCACACCCTGAAATGACCCCGCTTAATAAACAAGCTGGTGGCAAACGTAGAAATAAAAATAAACAAAGCAAACGTAGAAACAGGCGCAGAAACAGAAACAGAAACAGAAACAGAAACAGTTGCACAAGAAAACAAAGAGGTGGAGTACGTAAAAATACTCTTAGAAGAAGACGTAAGAGAAGAACACGTCAAAGAGGTGGAGCGGCTGGTGCCCCTAACACCCCTAGTTACTCGGTTGCAGGTGTTTCACTTGCCAAAAACGATTCTATGCTTTCCAATCCTCCCCCGGTATCACTCATGAACAATTGTGGTAAATAAATTATTGTATAATTAAATTTTAATTATATAATAATTCAATAATTCAAAAACTTTTGATAAATCAAATTAAATATCAAGCAAACACGCGCCATGGAGAGGATGTTCTGATTCTGTTGGATTAATCATCTCTGTTTCTATTTTACCAGTTTCAATTAATGTTTTAGACACACTATATTTATTGTTTTTTTGATTTTTTTGATTTTTTTGATTTTTTATACCCTTATCCTTCGCTGTTTTTGTTGTCCTTTTTGCTCTTGGACGTTTCATACCTGGTTCAAATACTGTTTGCCATGTTTCATTAGTAGCTGTCTTATATTGCTCACTATCAATTTGAATAATACGATAATTACTTTTAGTGTAATAAGTGCGACGTTTTTTCCATTGACGTTCAAATAATTCATGCGGATCTACAATATCAATCACCAACGGTTGCGCATGTTTTACGCGCAAAATACGACCAACCGATTGTGTAACATCCGTTTTTGGCGTTGCAAGAATAAGCGTCGTAAGTGTTTTTATATCAAGCGCTTCGGATGCCATCGAATATGTGGCAATAACTACTTGCTTTGATTCCGTTATTTTCAAATCTTTCTCTTTCATTCCACCAACATAATATCCTACACTCCCGCCTGCTATTTTTCTACTTTCTATTGCATCATGTAAATACACCAACAAATTACGATTATGACCCAAGATCATTACTTGCTTATTTGTTTCTACTTTGAGTGCATCTTCCAATACTTGCAATATAAATTCACTTCGATGACTACACGTACAAAGCTTACTTATCATTGTCGAATACTGCACATTTCCACGATAATCATACTTAACTGCCAAAAAATCTGTGTCAGTAGATACATAATTAATTGCCTTTACCAAGACATTATCATCTTGTTCTCTCTTCTCAGTGTAAATAATATCTCCAAGGAATTTCTTGAAAACTTTCGATAGTCCATCTTTTCTTTGCATTGTCGCAGACAAACCCAAAACATATGGTGTTACAACATGAAATAAAGACCTAACAAATACTTCTGCTGCAATGTGATGCGTCTCATCAACAATTGTTAAGCCAAAACTCTCAAATATCTCAGTTGGATATTTTTTCATTGAAAGAGACTGCAACATACCAATCACAATATCTTTATCATCAATATCAATAACCTGACCTTGAATCTTTCCAACGCGCGCGTTTGGCAAAAATTGCTCAATACGTTCAATCCATTGACTAACTAGAAAATTTTTATGAACAATTACTAGGGTCTTTTTTTTAAGTTTAGAAATAATATTAAGCGCTATCACTGTTTTACCTCTTCCACAAGGAATTTCCAACAAACCACCATATCCAGTTGTCTTATGGTCGACTGTATTAGAACGTTTAGTATTATCCAAATAAATATCTACAACCTTTTTTTGATAATCACGTAAATCTCCACTAAACGACAAACTTATATCATCACCTTTTGAAAGTCGTTCCTCATCTGGAAAACCATAAGTGTCTAATCCAAAAAATCGCGGAACATAAAATTTTTGTTGAGATTCACGATAAATAGGAAAAGCGGGTGGTTGCACTGGCGATTTAGGAATATACGGTCGAACGGTTAGTTCATTGCGAATATATTGCTGTTCCTGCACTGAAATAGTATTTTTATAAATAGTATATCCCTTATTACCTAAATACGTTTGTACATCATTATTTTGCATTTACTTTTCTCTCTACAAGAAGTTATAATAATTAGCCAACATCTGTTTATATTGTTTGACAAACACAAGAAAAAATCTTATTCTATGTTATAGAATATCATGGCAAAATTACTTTCCTTAATCAAAAAACAAAGCCAGAAACAACTTTTATTGACTGTTGTGCTTGTTTTATATATTATCACAAATGTTAGTGCCCCGGCGCCCCTTGCGAAAATGGTTGATTCTACAATGGGAAATGTTATTGTTGTATTATTGGCTTTAGCCGTTCTTTTAACTGAAAATACGGTACTTGGAGTACTTGCTGTTATTGCTGCTTTTGAACTTATCAAACGTTCAAGTGTTCGCACTGGATCAAACGGAATTCGCAGATTTTTACCTTCTGAACACAAAAAACAAGAACACTACTCTGCCCTTAATCAATTTCCGGTTACTTTAGAAGAAGAATTAGTGCACCAAATGGTTCCTGTTGTTGCTGACCCGACCTTTACACAAGCTAGCTACAAGCCTGTAATGAACGCGTCTCACAATGCTACTGATCTTTAAATAAGTTTTTGATAATAATTTTTAATAAATATTATTATCATTTTAGATTTAGGTTAATCCAGATGCCTTGATAGTAGTTGTTTTACCTGCATCTGCTGCGGCTGCTGCCTGTCTAGCAGCTTTTGCTGGAAATAAAGGTTTTCCTTCAATTGCGTTGGAACCTATTTTCCATATTTGCCAAACAACAAAAAACATTAAAATCGCAACAAGTAATTGAAAATATGCATTATTTACTATTTCTGCCATGGTCGGTAATTTACCATCTGAACGATTTGTTATTTTATTCATAAATTTTTTTACTGAGCTTAATCCACCATCACCAGGTTTAGCCTTATCATCCAGTTTTGTTTCGGTTTCCTCACCGGTTGGTTTGCAATCAATATAAATATCATCAACTGGTGCTTCGCCTGAACCACCCGGATTGTGTTGAATAATTGTTTTATCGTAAAAATTAACCGTATTTAATTCAATATTTTTTCCTGTGGTCGCGTCTTTGTTTTTTCTTTTTTCATCATTATTTGATGGCGTAGGATATATTTTAGCTGTTAAGATAGACATAATTGTCATCCAAGTCTTCATACCAATTGTGGGCGGAGCAAATTTTTGCGAATCAAACACAATACAATGAACATTATCGTCAACAATACCGTATGGTCGTCTGTCGTAATAATAATAAAAAGCTGTTCTTGGAATTAATTCATTTAAATTATAATTTTGTACACTAACTGTTTCTTTTTCACCCATACTTCGCGGTGCAGGCTGTAATATTTCATCTAACAAAGATAATGGATTTGTAGGATTCGCTGAACCAGTCAATATCGATTCATCCGCAACTACCGGAACACACAATAAAAGATCATCGCCAAATGATGAATTTTTATGTTCAATCACTAATTCACCAACGATTATTTTTTGACCGGCTCCTTTCGGTTTCGGTCCTTCGCTAATGCTTGTCATTGAACCACGTTGATTTCTTGACCCGTAGTGTTGATGTA
>MDTB01178837.1_pt1 | contig 11444 bp, 11 predicted proteins | sample 811161 | NCBI WGS metagenome assembly MDTB01 (sample SAMN05326650, study PRJNA326480) | marine metagenome | isolation source: seawater | place: Mediterranean Sea | collected 2009
AAATAGACAACAATACGCGAAAAAAACTCATATAAAATGCTATTGGTACAAAGATATAAAATTTGACTCCTTAGATTTTTTTAGTCTGCTTATCTTTGCGACAAATACCGATTATATGGCAAAGCTTTCCGAACAGGAACTTATTCGAAGAGAAAAACTGGAAGAACTTAAAAAACTAGGAATCAACCCTTATCCCGCTGCACTTTTCCCCGTAAATTTTTATTCTAACGACCTCCCTGTTCAATATCAGGAAGCTAAAAAAGTGGTGTTGGCTGGACGCCTAATGTCTAGAAGAATTCAAGGAAAAGCAAGTTTTGCTGAGCTTCAGGATAGCCAAGGTAAAATCCAAGTCTACTTTAATCGAGATGAAATTTGTCCTTCAGACGATAAAACCCTTTACAACGAAGTGTATAAAAAATTACTTGATATCGGTGATATTATTGGAGTTGAAGGGACTCTTTTTACTACCATGGTTGGAGAACAAACGGTAAAGGTTAGCAAGTTTACCCTTCTAAACAAAACCATACGCCCACTTCCTCTCCCAAAAACAGATGCAGATGGGAATACTTATGATGAATTTAACGATGCTGAACTGAGGTACCGCCAACGCTATGTGGATTTGATTGTCAACCCACAGGTAAAAAATACCTTTATCCAACGCTTGCAAATTACCACCAGTATTCGAAACTTCTTAACTGAAAAAGGGTATCTAGAAGTTGAAACTCCTATTTTACAACCTATTCCAGGTGGAGCAGCTGCACGTCCTTTTGTGACCCATCACAATGCACTCAATATTCCGCTTTATTTGCGTATTGCAAACGAATTATATCTCAAGCGACTCATTGTCGGAGGTTTTGAAGGAGTGTTTGAGTTTGCTAAAGATTTTAGAAATGAGGGAATGGATCGTACCCACAATCCAGAATTTACCGTTATGGAATTGTATGTTGCATACAAGGACTACTTCTGGATGATGGATACTACCGAAAACTTATTGGAAAAGATCGCTTTTGATTTGAATCAAAACACTCAGGTTCAAGTAGGAGAACACACTATCGACTTTAAAGCACCCTACCCCAGAGTTCCAATCTTGGAAGCAATCCAAACGCATACAGGAATTGATGTTTCTAACATGAACGAAAATGAATTGCGTAAAACAGCCACAGATCTCGGTATTGAAGTTGACGAAACCATGGGAGAAGGAAAACTAATCGATGAAATTTTTGGTGAAAAATGTGAACACCATTACGTACAGCCAACATTTATTATAGATTATCCCAAATCCATGAGTCCATTGACTAAAGAACACCGCACTAAACCCAAACTCACTGAGCGTTTTGAATTAATGGTAAACGGAAAAGAATTGGCAAATGCATATTCTGAGCTTAACGATCCAATCGAACAAAAAGAACGTTTTGAAGCTCAATTGGCGTTGAGTGAGAAAGGCGATGATGAAGCCATGTTTATCGATCATGACTTTATCAGAGCACTAGAATACGGAATGCCTCCTACTTCTGGAATAGGAATAGGAATTGACCGATTGGTCATGTTAATGACAAATAACAGCTCCATACAGGAGGTGTTGTTTTTCCCTCAAATGAAACCAGAACGCCAATCTGTAGCTCTTAATGAGGAAGAAAAATTAGTGTTAGATACCATAAAAAAGTCTGATTCAAAGGAGTTAGTAGCAGTTAAAACAGCAGTGGGTTTAAGTAATAAAAAATGGGATACTTCCATAAAAGGGCTCACCCAAAAGAAAGTGGTTAAAGTTGTCAAAAATGAAGAAGGCCTCTTTATAGAAATGTTAAATTAAATTCAATACTTTAAACCATTAGGTATTTTATCCATCAAAAGAGAAAACAAAATACTTAATATTATGAGACATTTAATTTTCCTTTTTGCCCTTGCCCTACCGTTAATTGGAACGGCACAACGCCTTCATCAGAACAAAGAACTCTCTCAAGAAGAGCGAATCACACTTCACGTCAAGAAAATGCAATTGGCTTTAGATCTTACTGAAGAACAAAGCAAACTACTCACAGAAATTTTTAAAAAAAATCAACGTCCCCAACCTCAAAAGAAAATACAGGATATTTCTTCAGAAGAGCATTATCAAATGCGTCTCAAACATCTAGATCATCAGATTGCAATACAAAATGGAGGTAAAAACCGTCCTCAATGAGGAACAATTTACTGCTTGGAAAAAAATGCAACATTCCAAAAAACGTCGAAGGGCTCATCAAGGAAAGCAATCTAAATCACACCACAAGCATATGCACTCAAGAGGAAGAGAAGAAGCTTCTAAAGCTAATAAAAAGCAATTTTAGTCAGAACTAAAACACCTTGAATTCAGTTCGTCTATTCTCTTGATGTGCGGCTTCTGAACAATCTGCTCCATCGGCGCAGTCGTTTAAAAGTTTTGTTTCTCCGTAGCCTACTGCAATTAATCTGTCTTGTGATATTCCTTTTGACATGAGGTAATCCACGACAGATTTTGCTCTTCTTTCAGAGAGGCGCATATTGGATTCCGCACTTCCTCTGGAGTCGGTATGAGAGCCGATTTCTACAGTTGTATTTTCATCTTTGAGCATTAATGATAAAATATGAGTATCTATAATTCTTCGAGAATCTGACGTTAGAGCTGCACTTCCAAGCGCATAGTGAATTGGAAGAATAATTCCTCTTTCAGGGATGTCGCAAGGGACTTGTCTCCATGCTGTCATCCCTCCTTTTTTTACCAAGACTTTTCTCATTACTTCTGTATATTCTGCAGCTATTGTTCTTTCTTTAGTAGTCTCGTCTTTTACCAAAACACTTCTCTTTATAGATCTTTTTTTCGCAGGGATTTCCTCTTGTTTTGTAGTTGCAGGGCTTACCTCAACTTGACGCTCAACGAGTCTATATTTTCCGGCAATTTTTTCTGAGGAAGTTCGACTTTGTTGAAGTACTTTTTTTAATTGGAACATCTCTGGTGACCGCTTCATTTTCTACATAATGAAAAATTCTACAATCTGCTGGATCAATGGAAGGGCAATCTGGATCTTTTTCACCTGCAACCCAAGCACCTGTTTTAGGTTTGATCTCTACGGATTCAAATTCGTCTGAAAAGGATGCGGGAAGAATGCTAAGTTTATTGTAAGGTTCCAAGGTCCAAACAGTATCGTAAACAGTTCTATAAACAGCAGGAACATTTGAATATTTAATTGAAGCTGGCTTGACTATTATCTCTTCAGTTTTTGTTTCATATTCAGCAGGTATGACTTCCAAAACAGTGTATTCAGGTTTTGTCATAACACGGACAACTTCTTCACGGTATTCATCTGGGACCACACATTTTGCAAAACAGACGTTGGGACCCGGGTTTTCAGGAGACTTTCAAAATACTCTTGTGCTTGTGTCGCAAAAACGATGCATACACATACCAAGGGGAGGTAGAGGTTTTTCATGATTTTAAGATTTGGTTAGGATATCAAAAAATATAAAAAATATCACAATCCAAAAAGGCAATCAAGATATCTAAAAGGCTATAGTTTTTTTACAATGACCGCAAGAGCCTCAACCGTTTGATCTATGTCAGAATTAGACAATGCATCATTTAGAAAATAACTTTCAAAAGCACTGGGGGGGAAGATAAATTCCTTGTTCGAGCATACCGTGAAAATACTTTTTAAATCGATCGTTATTCCCATGGGCTGCACTCTCAAAATCAGTAACTGCAACTTCAGTAAAGTGAACCGAAATCATGGATCCCAGTCGGTTAATCTGGTAAGGCAAACCAGCGTCTTTAAGAACGCTATCAAGTCCCTTGTGTAAACGTTCAGTTTTTTTTGCCATACGGTCAAATAATGCATCATCTGAATTTAAGGCTTGAAGCATGGCTAATCCTGCTGCCATAGCCAATGGATTACCACTTAAAGTTCCTGCTTGATAGACAGGGCCCTCTGGTGCCAAATGACTCATAATTTCCTCGCTTGCAGCAAACGCACCGACGGGAAGACCCCCACCAATCACCTTACCAAAGGTGACAATATCTGCTTTTACACCTAATAATTCTTGTGCTCCACCTTTTGCCAAGCGAAAACCCGTCATCACTTCGTCAAAAATCAAATAGGATCCAAACTGATCACATAATTTTCTCAACCCGTCTAAAAAACCCTCCACGGGAGGAATACAACCCATATTTCCTGCAACAGGCTCGATGATGATTGCAGCAATTTCATCTGGATACTCCTGAAAGAGTTGCTCAACAGCTTCGATATTGTTGTAGGGAGCTAGTAAAGTATCTTGAGCTGTTCCTTTGGTTACTCCTGGACTGCTTGGGCTACCAAATGTTACTGCTCCACTCCCTGCTTGAATTAAAAAGGCATCGGAATGTCCGTGATAACAACCGGCAAATTTGATTATTTTTTCCTTTCCACTCGCTCCCCTTGCCAAACGTACAGCACTCATACAAGCCTCAGTACCCGAATTGACAAAACGGATTTTATCCATATTGGGAACCATTTCAAGCGCTAAATTGGCTATTTCAGTTTCCAAGGCAGTGGGCATACCAAAAGAAGTTCCTTTATCTGCTCTTTGTTTCACTGCATCAATTACTGGAGTAAACGCATGGCCTAAAATCATTGGTCCCCAACTCGAAATGTAGTCAATGAGTTTATTTCCATCTGCATCATAGAGGTATGCACCCTTGGCACGTTCAACAAAAATTGGTGTTCCTCCTACTGATTTAAAAGCACGTACTGGAGAGTTTACCCCTCCTGGAATTACAGCTTGGGCTTCTTTAAATAAACTACTACTTCTTTGATATTGCATGTCTAGGGATTGGAAGGGATGTTAAGGGATTGCCCCAAATAAATTGTTTGGTTTTGGATTTTATTTAACTCGATAATTCTTTCAACAGTTACGTTGTACTGCTTAGAAACCGAGTAAAGGGTATCCCCTTTTTTTACTGTGTGAACGCGCTGAATTACAGTTTTCTTTTTTGGTTTTTCAAGCATTCGATATTTTTTGTCAAAACGAGTCAAATCAAAACGTTCGATGAGACTGATCAATTTGTCGGGGTATTTTGGATCAGTCGCATAACCTGCCTTTTTTAGTCCTTTTGCCCAAGCTTTATATTGACTGGTCTTGATATCAAATAAAAAGGCATAGCGGCTTCGATCCTTTAGAAATAAGGAGTGGTCTCTGAATGAATTTTCTACTTTGGTATACACTCTAAAACATTCCCCTTTTTCATCGTCATCGTGATAGATCCGCTTACCGTTCCACCCTTTATGACATTTGATTCCAAAATGATTATTCCCCTCAACAGCAAGTCGTCCGTAACCCATTCCTGATTCTAAAATACCTTGAGCCAAGGTTATACTTGCGGGAATTCCATAAGATTTCATCTCCTTTTGTGCTATAGGGGCATAGCGCGCTACATAGGCGTTGATCTTGTCTTTATTCGTCATTACTTTGACTGGGGCTACTGACTGTTGACTTTTCTCTTTATTATTCACTTCTTTGGAGACTTCTTTTTTGACAGTAGGTTTTTGTCTTTCTTCAATCACTTTTTTAGAACCTCCACATGATGTCAAGGATATAACTGCAAGTAAAAGAGCGATCACTCCCCATAATGTAAAAGAGGGAGCCTCTTTTTTTTGAGCTGAAGATTCATCGGTTCTATTCCCTGAAGTCCTCCACTGTGAATTACTAAAATATTCTTCCCCCATGACCATTGCTTGCTTTTAATCAGATCAAAAATACCAAAAAGCATTTTTCCAGTGTAGATTGGATCCAAAGGAATCTGATATTGTTGATAAAAATTATTCATAAAAACTATTAACTCCTCTGAAACCTTGGCATAACCACCAAAAGTGTAGTTGGAAAATACACTCCAATTTTCTTTTTGAGTAAAAGCTTTAATCGTTTTACTTACCTCAGGATTGTTTAAAGCATTAAACCCAAGTACAAACTGTTGATTTAAAGTGCTGTTGACTAATCCAGCCATAGTACCTCCAGTTCCAATACAGCAGCAAATTGCATCAAACTGCTGATCTGCTTCTGTCAGAATTTCTTCACATCCTTTTACAGCTAACTCATTTGTACCTCCTTCAGGCAGTACGGCTAAATTTCTCATTTTTGACTGAAGCTCTTTAACTAAAGAGCCCTTTTCTTTTTCTCTGTAAACTGCTCTGGATACAAACCTTAAATCCATACCTTGACTTCGACAAAAATTCAGTGTTCTACTCCCTTCAACTTTGTTCTCCCACTCTTCTCCTCTGACAATACCTATGGTCGGAATTTTACACATTTTTCCTGCATAAGCAGTGGCTGCTAGATGATTTGAAAAAGCTCCTCCAAAAGTCAAAACAGACACCTTATCATTCAAGAGATAATCTTCAAAATTGTATCTTAACTTTCTAAATTTATTCCCTGAAACCACTTTATGGATTAAATCTTCACGTTTTACGGTAATCCTGTGACCTTCTAGAATGTCAAGAGATTGATTTGTAGTACTTTTAACAGCATTAAAAAAAGTCATGCTCAAAAATACATTAAAATGAAACAGAGCCTACCTCCTTTAGAAGAAGGTGACTTTTATCTTTCCGAAGAAGGGTACAAAGTTTTTACACAACAATATCATTTAAAAAGAGGTTATTGTTGTCAAAGTAATTGCCGTCATTGTCCTTACGGATACGATCCTAGACAGGACTAAATTTTCGGCATACTTTTTGATTACATAATTAACAGATATAAATTAATTTGATATGAAGTATGTAATTTTCTTTTTTGCGATTGTACTATTTGTTTCCTGTTCTTCTATTCGAGTATACTCTGATTTTGACAGCAGTGTGGACTTCTCTCAATACAAGACCTACGCTTTTTTTAAACCTCAAATTGATAAAGTAGATATCTCTGATTTAGACAAACGTCGAATTTTAAAGGCCATTGATAATGAGCTTAGCTCTAAAGGATTGATTAAGTCTGAAACACCCGATATTTTAATTGGATTTACCACTCATGCAAAAGAAAAGATTTACGTCAACAACATCAGCAATTGGGGCTGGGGTTGGGGCTGGGGTTTCAATCCGTGGCTTTGGGGACCTACAAACAATACTGTAAGTACACGAACAGAAGGAACCCTTTATATCAACGTGATTGACGGCGTAAGCAAGCAACTTGTCTGGCAAGGAAAAGGTCGTGGCGGGATACAAGAAAACATGAAAAACAGAGACGAAAGAATCGCTCTTTTTGTTCAGGAGATTATTGGGAATTACCCTCCCATTTCACCTCAAAGTCTCTAAGAAAAACAAGCATCACGTGCAGCGGCTAGGGCAGCAGTAATACCCTCTGGATTTTTGCCTCCAGCTGTTGCGAAAAAGGCTTGACCTCCTCCTCCTCCCTGTATATGCTTCCCAAGATTTCGAACAATGGCACCAGCATCTTTTTGTTGATCACTGACCAATACTTTTGAAATATAGCAGCTCAACAAGGCTTTTCCTGATTTTTTGGAACCTAAAACGACTATTGCTCGTTCAAGTGATCCTCCCAATTCAAATGATAAATCTTTCATTCCTTGGGCATCGAGATCAACCTCTGCAGCAACGAAAGATACACCCTCAACCTCTTCAACTTTAGATTTGAGCTCATCTTGGAGTAACTTCCCCTTTAATTTGGAAAGTACTGTGATTTCTTTCTTTAATTCTGTGTTTTCAGACTGAAGTGATTCAATTGCCTTTAAAGGATCTTGACTTTGCTTGAGCAGTTTGTTGACCTTATCTAACAATTCACTCTGTTTTTCAAAATAGGTTTTTACTGCATCGCCAGTAATTGCCTCTATACGTCTAATCCCAGATGCGACAGCTCCCTCTGAAATGATTTTAAAATGCCATATTTCTGAAGTGTTTTTTACATGTGTTCCACCGCATAATTCGATAGACTGGCCAAATTGAATAGTTCGAACGGTATCTCCGTACTTTTCTCCAAAAAGAGCCATCGCACCTTTTTCAATAGCTTTATTATAGGGAGTATTGCGATCTTCCTCCAGATCAATATGCTCTTGAATCCTGGCATTGACAAATTGTTCAACTGCCTTTAGCTCGTCACTACTTACTTTTGAAAAATGAGAAAAATCAAATCTGAACATCCCAGAGTGCACCATGGATCCCTTTTGCTCTACATGGGTTCCTAAAACGGATCGCAAGGCCTGATGCATAAGGTGAGTGGCTGTGTGGTTACAAGAGGTTCTCTTGCGTTGTTTTTCATCTACTACAGCACTAAAGCTAGCATCTAAATGATCGGGTATTGTTTTTGTTTGGTGAAGTATAAGATTATTTTCTTTACGGGTATTGAGAATATAAAAAACATCACCATTAGTCGATTGCAAGTAACCTTTGTCACCTACTTGACCTCCTCCTTCAGGGTAAAATGGTGTTAAATTAAAAACCAATTGATAAAAATCACCTTCTTTAGCCGAACTCATTTTTCGATATCGAGTAATCTTGACTTGGGTCGTCAAATGATCATATCCGACAAACTCTTCTGTATCATCTTCTCTTAAAACAACCCAATCTCCTGCTTTGGATGCTGCAGCAGCTCTGGACCGTGATTTCTGGGTTTCCATAGCCGAATCAAATCCTTTTTCATCTACCTCAAATCCTCTTTCACTAGCAATTAGTGCAGTCAAATCGAATGGAAAACCAAAAGTATCGTACAATTCAAAGGCTTTTGCTCCGGGAATCGTTTTGTTTTTTGCGTTTTTAAGAAAGCTCTCTAAAAGAAGTAAGCCCTGGTCTAAAGTTTTCAAAAACGAACTCTCCTCTTCTCGAATCACATTAAATGCCAATTGCTGTTCTTTTATAAGCTCAGGAAAAGCACTCCCCATTTGCTTGCTTAAAGTTTCTACAAGTTTGTGAATAAAGGGTTCTTTCTGATTTAAAAAAGTAAAGCCATAGCGAATTGCTCTTCTAAGAATTCTACGAATCACATAGCCTGCTCCATTATTACTTGGTAATTGACCATCGGCAATCGCAAAATAAACAGTTCTTAAGTGATCAGCTATTACTCGAATTGCTCGATCTGTATTTTCAGTTTTACCGTAAATAGAATTGGTCAAGGTCTCTATCTCACGAATTAAAGGTGTAAACACATCAGTGTCGTAATTGGAGTTTTTGTCTTGAAGTACCATACAAAGGCGTTCAAAGCCCATACCTGTATCAATATGCTTTTGGGGGAGTTTTTCAAGGCTCCCATCGGCTTTACGGTTGTATTCTATAAAGACTAAATTCCAGACTTCAACTACATGAGGATGGTCCTTATTTACCAATTCTGATCCAGGGGTTTTACTTTTTTCCTCTTCTGAGCGAATATCTACATGGATTTCAGAACAAGGACCGCAAGGGCCTTGATCACCCATTTCCCAGAAGTTGTCTTTCTTGTTACCCAACAAAATCCGATCTTCGGGTAAAATTGCTTTCCAAAAGTCGTACGCTTCGGTATCCTTAGCGATATTTTCTTCTGGGGCACCTTCAAAAATTGTTACGTATAATTTTGAAGGGTCAATTTTATAAACTTCGGTTAGCAATTCCCATGCCCATTCTATAGCTTCTTTTTTAAAATAATCTCCAAAACTCCAATTTCCGAGCATTTCGAAAAAAGTATGGTGATAGGTATCTATACCTACCTCTTCAAGGTCATTGTGTTTCCCAGATACACGTAAGCACTTTTGGGTATCGGATATTCTATTTGAGCTCGGCTTGGCGTTTCCTAAAAAATACTCCTTAAAAGGGTTCATTCCTGCGTTGGTAAACATCAAAGTGGGGTCGTCTTTAATGACCATAGGCGCGGAAGGAACGATGCTGTGTGCTTTTGAAGCAAAAAAATCTAAAAATTGCTGCCTTACTTCGTTGGATTTCATGCCTTTACTCTTATAAAATTAAAGTTGCTTATCTTTGCAACGGTTTATAATTGGTTTATCTCTTTCAAAATTGATAAATTTGAGAGTATTTAAATTGATACTGCAAAAGAAAAGAAAATTTATAAAACTTTATGAGTAAAGTTAAATACTATTACGATCCTGAGACGCTTTCCTATAGACCTATAGAAATTACCAACAAAAAGCGAATCTCGAATGTTGTACTATTCATTCTCGCTTCTTTCGTATTTGGCTTGAGCTCTCTGCTTATCTTATTAAATTCTGACTGGATCAATACTCCAGCAGAAATTAGCCAAAAAAGAGCTCTTGAGAATTACGAGCTTCAATTTGAAATTTTAAGTAAAAAGTTAAATCAAATTGAGGCGGTAGTTGAAAATATAGAGGAAAGAGACAATAATATTTACAGGGTTTATTTTGAAGCTAGCCCAATTCCCGAGGAACAGAGAAGAGCTGGTTTTGGTGGTGTCAATCGCTACAAAAACCTTGAAGGTTATGATAATTCTGATTTAATTATCAATACAACCAAAAGACTTGATGTTCTATCTAAGCAAACAGTAGTCCAATCTCGATCTTTAGACGAGATCGAACGCCTGGCTGAAAATAAGGCCGAACTTATCGAAGCAATTCCATCCATACAGCCGATTAAAAATCAGGATTTGACGCGAATGGCTTCAGGTTATGGCTACCGCACTGATCCCTTTACTAAAAAAAGACGTTTTCACTATGGTATGGATTTTAGTGCACGCAAAGGGACTCCCATTTACGCAACGGGAAATGGTGTAGTAAAACGTGCTGACAACCGTTCCTCAGGATACGGAAAACATATTCGAATAGATCATGGCTTTGGATATATCAGTCTGTACGCTCATTTAAGTAAGTACAATGTTAGAAGAGGACAAAGAGTAAAACGGGGAGACATCATCGGCTATGTTGGAAATACAGGACGATCTGTTGGCCCTCACTTACACTATGAAATATTTAAGGATAAAAAGAAAATCAATCCTTTAAATTTTTACTACGGTAATCTTTCCCAAAAAGAATTTGACGCGCTTCTTACCCAGTCTAGACTAGAGAACCAATCCATGGATTAAAATGCATATAAACCTTCCTGATAAAAGATATTATTCAATCGGTGAGGTTGCAAAAGCATTTAATGTTCAGCCTTCTTTACTTCGCTTTTGGGAAAAAGAATTTAAAGAGATTCAGCCAAAAAAAAAGACCAGTGGTACACGAAAATATACCCCTGAAAATATTTTAACACTCCAGTTTATTTACCACTTGGTCAAAGAAAAGGGCATGACCCTAGAAGGAGCCAAAAAACAATTGCAATTGAGATCTAAGCCCGGCTCTAAAGAAGAGCTACTTTCTAAATTGGAAGGGGTAAAAGCTTTATTAATTCAGCTTAAAGAAAAAATGTAAACTATTTTTTTCTAAAAAATATCTGTATCGGAATTCCCTTAAAATCGTAAATCGATCGCAATTTGTTTTCTAAAAATCTTTTATAAGGATCCTTGACATATTGAGGAAG
>MDTB01028521.1_pt1 | contig 11443 bp, 11 predicted proteins | sample 811161 | NCBI WGS metagenome assembly MDTB01 (sample SAMN05326650, study PRJNA326480) | marine metagenome | isolation source: seawater | place: Mediterranean Sea | collected 2009
TATGTCAACAGAACTAACAAATACTTCCAAATTAAGAGAATTTGTTGAAGAACTAAAAAAATTAGAAATTGAAATAATTAAACCGTCAATAAATAAATGCTTTTCTGATTTTAGGGCTATAAGAGGAAAATTATATTATGGGTTAGGTGCTATTAAAAATGTAGGTTTCGAAGCCATATCTAACATAATAAACGAAAGAGAAATAAATGGAAAATTTAAATCTTTTATTGATTTTATTAATAGGGTAAATGCGAAGGATGTTAATAAACTTCAGTTAGAGGGATTAGTAAAAGCTGGGGTTTTTGACGAGTTCGATCAAGATAGAAATAAAATTTTAACCTCAATTCCAAAAATTATTCAGAAAATTAAAAATATTAATGAAGACAAAGACAATCATCAATCAAATCTTTTTGATAATCAAGAGAATGAACAAGACATATTTGATTTTTTACCATCCATCCTTTGGTCTCAAAAAGAACTTTTAATAGAGGAATTTAAGTCTATAGGCTTTTATTTAACAGATCATCCATTAAATGAATACGAAGAAATATTTAATGAGTTAAATATAAAATCATATAATAAATTTTTTAACGATGACTCTTCCAGTGAAGGGTTAGTAGCAGGTACAATAATGTCTATACAAGAAAAGAAAAGTGCGAAAGGCACTCCGTATGCAATAATTAAATTTAGTGATAAAAAATCTGAATTTGAACTTTTTTTATTTGCTGAAATTTTAATTTCTAATAGAGATAAATTGAAAGAGTCTGAGTCATTTGTCCTTACTTTACAGAAAGATAAAGTTACAGCGGAAAATATAAAAAAAAGAATAAATGTAAAAAAAATCATTAACTTAGATGATGTAATAAATAATCCTTATTCAAAAGTAACAATTGAATTGAGCGAAAACTATAATTTGAAAGAAATCAAGGAATTATTATCTAGTAAAGGTAACACTAAAATCAATATTGTAGTTAAAGATAAAAATCAAAAAGCACACTATTCACTTCAAGAAAACAGAAAATTTGATATAAATCATCTCAAAGCCTTAAAAGCTAAGAAATATGTCGAAAAAATAACTGTTTAGGTAGTTGATTTTTTAAATTGATTGTATATATCTGTGTCTAATTTCGCACACAGTTTTAAGGGCAATGCCCTACCGGTCCATTAAATGGAGTTACTGTGGTGGATTAACCGGAAAAAAATATGAACGTACCAAAAGTAGACATAAAACAATTATTGGAAGCTGGTGTTCATTTAGGACACAAAACACTTAGGTGGAACCCAAAAATGAAAAAATACATTTTTGGAGAAAAAAATTCAATCCATATTATAGATTTAACTCAAACAGTTGATTTTATTAAAAATGCCCTTGTTCAGGTTCATAAAGTAATTTCAGAAGGTGGAAAATTACTTGTAGTTTCAACAAAAAAACAAGCCACGGAACAAGTTAGTGATTTAGCTAAAGACACGGGTCAGTACTATGTGAATTATAGGTGGCTTGGAGGCATGCTTACAAATTGGAACACAATTCAAAATTCAATTAAAAGATTGAAAAAATTAGATGCTCAATTATCAAAAGAAAATTTAGGTTTTACAAAGAAAGAAATACTTAAATTTGGTAAAGAAAAAGAGAAACTTCAAAGATCTTTAGGTGGAATTTCTGAAATGAAAAAAACGCCAGATTTAATTTTTATTATTGATACCAACATAGAGTCTTTAGCAGTTGCAGAAGCAAAGAAACTCGGAATACCCATTATTGCCGTTCTAGATACCAATTCAGATCCAACAGGTATAGATTTTCCAATACCAGGCAACGACGATGCAAGAAGATCAATTAATCTATACTGCGAATTATTAAAAAGTACAATTAAAGATGCAGAAAAATTCATCAAAGGTTCAAACGATAAAGTCGAAGATAAAACTTCTAAGATAAAAGAAAAATAATTTTAAAATTCATGTCAAATAAAGATCTGTTAGACAATATTAAAAAATTAAGGGAATTAACTGGAGTTGGATTTAAAGATTGTAAAGTAGCTTTAGATGAAACTAGTGGAAATCTAGAAGAGTCAATCGAATTTTTGAGAAAAAAAGGGATAGCTAAAGCCTCAAAAAAAATGAGCAGAACTGCATCTGAGGGTTTAGCTTTAGTAAAAGAAAATAAAGGAAATATTTCATTAATTGAAATTAATAGTGAAACAGACTTTGTTGCGAAGAACAAAGATTTTATAGATTTTTGTAAAGAACTATCCGAAATAAATTTTACCTCAAAAGGTGATTTAAATAAAATTAATGAATGTAAAATGTCAAATGGAAATCCGGTTAAAGATAATTTAGTTAATTTAATATCAAAAATTGGAGAAAAAATAACAATTAGAAGAGCAAATTTTTATGATAACTCAAAAGGAATAAACTTTTTTTACGTACATTCCGCTATCGAGAAAGGAATTGGTAAAATCATTTCTTTTGTAAAATTAGAGGGAGTACTCAAAGGAAAAAATGAAGATATAGGATCCAAAATTGCTATGCATATTGCAGCATCTAATCCTTTAGCTCTGGATAAGGATGGTATTGATAAAAATATTGTAGATAAAGAATTAGAAATAATAAAAGCAGAAATAACCAATTCGGGCAAACCTGCTGAAGTTGCAGACAAAATTTCTAAAGGTAAAATATCAAAATTTTTAAATGACAATTCACTTTTAAACCAAGTTTGGATTATGGATCCAAAAAAAAAGTTTCAGATGTGCTTAAAGAAAACTCTGGTAACAAAAAATTAAAAATTTTAGATTTTATTCGTTATAAAGTTGGAGAAGGAATTTAAAAGTGAGCAGTGAATTTAATGAGAAAAATTATTCATCTAAGATGGATAAAAGTATTCAATCTTTAAAAAAAGATATTTCAACCCTTAGAACAGGTCGAGCTAACACAAATATGCTTGATACGATAAAAGTTGACGTTTACGGACAATTGATGCCTATTGATCAAATAGCAACTGTGAGTGTTCCCGAGGCTAGATTGATTTCTATTCAAGTTTGGGATAAAGCCAATACTTCTTTGATAGAAAGCGCACTTCATAAATCGGAACTTGGCGTTAACCCTCAAATAGATGGCCAAGTAATAAGACTGCGAATTCCAGATTTAACAGAAGAAAGGCGAAAAGAATTAATCAAAGTATTAAAGTCAATGGGAGAAAAAGGTAAAATCGCAATAAGAAATATAAGAAGAGAAGCCAACGAAGACCTGAAAAAAAAACTTAAAGAAAAATCTATATCAGAGGATGATAATAAAAATTTTGAAAAAAATATTCAAAAACTTACAGACACAAATATTGAAAATATAGAGAAAATTTTAATCAATAAAGAAAAAGAGATAAGTCAAATATGAATAAACTCAACCATATTGCCTTTATTATGGATGGCAATGGTAGGTGGGGTAAAAAAAAAGGCAAAGGAAGAAATTTTGGTCATTTAAAAGGTGTACAAACAGTTAAAAAGATCGTTAAAGCTTCAATAAAGTTAAAAATTCCAATAATAACTTTTTACGTATTTTCCTCCGAAAATTGGAAAAGACCAAAAAATGAAAGAACTTATTTATTTAAATTAATACAAAATTATTTTTCAAAAGAAATAAAAAGCATCATGAATCAAGGAATTAAAATCAATATTTTAGGTGATATTAAAAAATTTTCATTTGAACTCAAGGAAATATTAAAAAAATCATCTAGATTAACAAATAAAAATAAAAAAATTATAGTTAATTTAGCTATCAACTATGGATCTAAAATTGAAATTATAGAAGCAATTAAAAAGACCAAAAAAAAAATAACTATTCAGAATTTTGAAAAAAATCTGTACACAAAAAATTTACCTAATCCTGATATTTTAATAAGGACGGGAGGGTATCAACGTTTAAGCAATTTTTTACTTTGGCAATTGGCATATTCAGAACTTTTTTTTCTTAAAAAGTTGTGGCCAGATTTTAATTCAAATGATTTATTACAAGTTATAAAAAAATATAAAAATATAAAAAGAAATTATGGAAGTATATGATTTCAGATAATTTAAAAAAAAGAACTTATACATATCTTGCTTTAATATTCCTCGTATTTTTAATGTTTAATTACAATATATTTTTAGTCTATTTTTTAATTATTTTGAGTGTTTTATCAATATTAGAATTTTTAAATCTTATCAAAAAAATACTTAAAAGTATTCCAGCTACCTATTTGATTAATTTTTTTTTCATATCATATGTTTTTGCCTTTTGTTTTTTGTTTTTATTTTTTTCTAATTTGATTGGCTTAAAAATTATCCTTTTTATACTACTACTAGGTTGTGTGGCCTCAGATACAGGAGGGTTTTTTTTTGGCAAAATATTTAAAGGACCAAAACTTACAAAAATTAGTCCAAATAAAACTTATGCTGGCGCTATAGGATCATTAATTCTTACAACATTAATCATATCATTATTCTTTTATCAGTTTATGCAAACTTTTACCTTTAAGATAATTTTTGTCGGTTTAATAACCTCTACATTCTGTCAGTTAGGAGATTTAATTTTTTCTTTTTTAAAAAGAAAAGCAAAATTTAAAGATACTGGAAAAATTTTACCTGGTCATGGAGGAGTACTTGATAGAATAGATGGTATGCTTTTAGGAATTCCTTTTGGATTTTTAACCTTTGTGCTTATAAACTAACTAAATGAGAAAATTCATATCAATTTTAGGCTCAACAGGTTCAATTGGACTATCAACACTTAAAATTTTAGATAAAAAAAAAAATTATTTTAAACCTTACCTTTTTTCAGCAAATAAAAATTTTAATTTGATTTCTAAACAAATAAAAAAATATAAACCACTTTATTTTTTTATCAAAGATGAAACAATTTATTTAAAAATAAAAAAAAAATTTAAAAACAAAAATATTAAGATTATAAATGATATTGATATAAAAAAACTTAAATTAAAATCTGATTTTACTATTGCTGCAATACCAGGTATTGCAGGACTTTCTCCAACAATAAAAATGATCAAGAAAAGCAGTAAAATGTTATTGGCAAATAAAGAGTCAATTGTTTGTGGATGGGAATTAATTAAAAAAGAGTCTCTTAAATTTAAAACAAAATTAATTCCGATAGACTCTGAACATTTTTCAATATTTAAACTACTTGAAAATAGTAAATTAGATCAAGTAAATAAAATTTTCCTTACTGCTTCTGGTGGACCTTTTTTAAATTTTGAAATTAAACAGTTAAAGAAAATAAAACCTCGACAAGCATTAAAACATCCAAAATGGAAAATGGGTAAAAAAATTACTGTAGACTCAGCAACTTTAATGAATAAAGCTTTAGAATATGTTGAAGCACAAAAATTATTTAATCTACCTGAAAAAAAATTAGATATCTTAATACATCCGGAGTCCTTAGTTCATGCAATTGTTAAATTTAAAAATGGATTGACAAAATTTATTTATCACGACACTTCAATGATAATACCTTTAGCTAATGCTTTATTTGAAAAAAAATTAGAAATAAAAAGTTTTTTAAAAGATGATAAAAAAATTGGAAACTTAACCTTTAAATTTCCGAGCAAAAAGAACTATCCAATAATCAAAAACTTAAATAAGTTTAATGAGCTCCCATCAACTCCAATTATAGTAAACGCTTCTAATGAGGTTCTTGTTGACCTATTTTTGAGAAAAAAAGTGCCCTTTTTGGGCATACCAATCATTATTGATAAAATTCTAAGAGATAGAAATTATAGAAAATATGCTATAAAAAGGCCGAAAGATTTAGAACAAATCAATAAAATTAATTCATGGGCAAAAATTAAGACTTTAGAAAAAATTGAATCAACATATGGCTAAAATTTTAAGATATCTTTTCATATTCACTATACTTACATTGCCTCTAAACGCGAGTAACATTGAAAATGTTATTATTAATGGAAATAAAAGAGTCTCAGATGAAACTGTAAAAATTTACGGAGAAATAAATAGTTTCAATAATTACTCTGAAAAGAATGCTAATCAAATCTTGAAAAATCTTTATGGAACAGGATTTTTTGAAAACGTTGAAATTAAATTTGAGGAAAACAATCTTATAGTTAATCTTAAAGAGTATCCTGTTATCAATCAACTTTTAATCTTGGGTGAGAAAAGTAAAAAATTTGAAGATGAGATTAAAAAAATTATAAATTCAAAAGAAAATAAATCACTAAATAAATCAAATCTCGCAAAAGACGTTAATATTATAAAGAGCTTATACTCATCCCTAGGGTATAACTTTGCCGAAGTTGAAGCCAAGTTAAACAAAATTGATGCGGATAAATTTGATTTACTTTTTGAAATAAAGCGTGGCGAAAAAACAAAAATATCAAAAATTAACTTTATAGGAAACGACAATGTTAGATCGAATAGACTTAAAGATGTAATAGCCAGTGAGGAAAATAAATTTTGGAAGGTAATTTCAAGAAATACAGTTCTTAGCAAAGATTTAATAAATTTAGATAAAAGACTTTTAACTAATTATTATAAATCAATAGGATTTTACGATGTGAAAATTAATTCAAATTTGGCTAAAATTATTAATTCTGAACAAGCTGAATTAGTTTATTCTATCGAGGAAGGAAAAAGATACTTTATAGGAAAAATTTCTACAAACTTAGATAGTGTATTTGATAAGAAAATCTTTTTATCATTAAATAAAACCTATAAAAAATTTGCTGGAGAATATTATTCTCCATTTAAAGTCAAATCAATTTTAGATGAAATCGACGAAATAATTGCAAATAATAATTTACAATTTGTAGAACATAATGTTCAAGAACAAATTAATCAAAAATCAATTGATATAACTTTCAATATTTTTGAAGGTGAAAAAGAATTGGTAGAAAGAATTAATGTTAAAGGTAATTCTGTAACTAATGAAGATGTTATTCGAGGAGAACTAATCTTAGACGAGGGAGATCCTTTTACTAAAGTAAATTTAGAAAAGTCTATTTCAGAAATAAAAGCTAGAAATATTTTTAAAAATGTAAAATACGAAGTTGCTGAAGGAAGTGAAAATAACTTAAAGATTATTGATATAGAAGTAGAGGAAAGACCAACAGGTGAGATTAGTGCAGGTGCTGGTATTGGAACATCAGGAGGCGCTCTTGCTTTTGGTATTAAAGAGAATAATTGGCTTGGAACTGGTAAATCAGTTGAATTTCAGATGGATCTAGATGAAGAGTCACTTGCAGGTGTCTTAAGTTTCAACGATCCAAATTATGATTTCTTAGGAAACTCACTAAATTATTTTATAAGAAATGAAAGTAATGATAAGCCAAATCAAGGATATGAAAATACTGTTGTATCTACTGGTATAGGGACTTCTTTCAAACAATATAAAGACCTTACCGCATCGTTAGGATTAAATCTTAGTTATGATGATTTAAGAACGTTAGATAGCGCATCTGACACTCTTAAAAAACAAAGCGGAGAATTTAGTACATTTTCTGCAAACTATGGTTTTTCATACGACAAAAGAAATAGAGCCTTCATGCCCACTGACGGTTCAATCTCAAGTTTTTCTCAATCTTTACCGATTTATGCTGATAAAGCATTCATAAGAAATACTTTTTCTCATAGTTTATATAAATCATTAACCGAAGATGTAATTGGAGCAGGAAAATTATATTTATCAACTATAAATGGTTTAGGTTCAGATGATGTTAGATTGAGTAAAAGACGAAATTTATCTACAAAAAGATTGAGAGGTTTTGAAAGAGGTAAAGTAGGACCCATAGATGGTTCCGATCACATTGGGGGAAATTATGCTGCTGCTTTAAATTTTGAAGCAAGTTTACCAAATATTTTACCTGATAATTATAATACTGATATAGCCACATTTTTGGATTTAGGAAGTGTATGGGGAGTGGATTATGATAGCAGCATTGCTGAAAGCAATGAATTAAGATCATCAACAGGAGTAGCGTTAAACTGGATGTCGCCATTAGGTCCTATGTCATTTGTTCTATCTCAAAATATTTCTAAAGCTGATACAGATAAAGCAGAAACTTTTAGGTTTAATTTAGGAACAACTTTCTAAAATTTATGAAATTAATATTTAAATCCTTTATTATCTTATCTTTATTTTTAATAAACTCTACTTCTTTAAAAGCCGATACATTTTTTTTAGATTTTAAATTCATTTTAAATCAAAGCGATGCAGGAAAAAAAGCAAATCAAGCTCTTAAAAGTGAGCTAGAACAAGGCTTTAAAAAATTAAAGGAAAGAGAAAAACAGTTGCAAAAAGAAGAAAAAGAAATAATACAGCAAAAAAAACTTTTATCACCTGAAGAATATAAAGGTAAGATAACTTCATTAAGAAAGAAAGTATCTAGTTTACAAAAAGATAGGAATTCAGTTATGGAAAATGTTTCAAAAAAAAGAAGTAAGGCCAGAAAACAACTTTTAGAAACTTTAAATCCAATAGTAAAAGATTACATGAAAGAAAAGAATATGAAGATTGTTTTGGACAAAAAAAGTATACTTTTAGCTGACGAGAGCCTAGATATTACGAAAGATATCTTAGGCTTACTTAATAAAAAATTAAAATCAATAAATTTAAACTAACTTTAATGAGTAAAAATATTTTTTTTAAAAAAAAAAATATTAAATTAAATAAGATATTTCCAAAATATAAATTTAAAGATAATTTTATAGTTAATTCTATAAAACCTCTTAGTAAAGCTGGTATCGAAGATATTACATTTTTCGACTCTATTAATTATAAAAATGACATAAAAAATTTAAAAGCAAAAGTTTGTATTACATCTATAAAATTGGAAAAATTTTTACCTAAAGATTTAAATAAAATAATTGTTAAAAATGTTTTGTTTGAATTGGCCCGTGTTACAAAGTTAATTTATCCGTTTTCGGACATAGATTATCCAGATCTATCTCTTGATAAACCAAAGAAATCCAAGTTTAAAAACGTTAAATTTGGTAATAATGTTTTAGTTGGAAATAATGTTAAAATTGGTAAAAATTCAATGATTGGTTCTTTTTCTGTAATTCAGAGCAATGTAATAATTGGTAAAAACTGTATAATTGGATCAGGGGCTGTAATTAAAAATTCAATAATTGGAAACGATGTAGTGGTACAAGATAATTGTAAAATTGGACAAAAAGGTTTTGGATTTATACCAATCAATGGAAAAAATATTAAATTTCCTCATATTGGAAAAGTTTTAATTAATGATCATGTTGAAATTGCCTCCGGTTGTACTATAGATCGAGGTTCGATTGATGACACAGAAATTGGTAAAAATACTTATCTAGACAATCAAGTTCATGTTGCACATAATGTTAAAATCGGATCAAATTGTATGATCGCTGGTCAAGTAGGTTTTGCTGGAAGCTCTAAAATTGGTGACAATGTATTAATTGGCGGCCAGGCCGGTGTTTCTGGACATTTAAAAATTGGCAACAATGTAAAAATTGGTGGTGGTAGCGGTGTAGTTAAAGACATTGAAGATAATCAAATAGTCATGGGGTACCCAGCTGTAAAATTAAAAAACTTTTTAAAAAAAAATAAAGATAATAATGAGTGAAATTGAATTGAATAAAAAAGCGATAGAGTCTTTATTGCCACACAGAGCACCAATGTTGTTAATTGATAAACTGACAAAAATAGTTCCACTTAGATCAGCCACTGCTATAATGTACGTTAAGAAAAATGGATTTTATGTTCAAGGTCATTTCCCAGGCCAACCAGTTATGCCTGGTGTATTAATAGTTGAAGCATTTGGCCAAGCCGCAGCAGCTTTAACTGCGCATGGTATTGATCCGAAAGAATACGCAAATAAATTAGTTTATTTAATGGGGGTTGACAAAGCAAGATTCAGAAATCCTGTTCTTCCAGATTGTGAATTACATCTAGAAATAGAAGCTATAAGATCTCACGGAAGAGTTTGGAAATATAAAGGAACAGCAAAAGTTGAAGGTAAAAGAATGGCAGATGCCGAATGGTCTGCAACTATAGTTGATAGAAAAGAATGATACATAATTCAAGTGTAATTGATAAAAAAGCTAAAATTTCAAAAAATGTAAAAATTGGTCCCTTTTGTTATATTGGTCCAGAAGTTGAGTTATCAGATGAGGTTGAATTAATTTCAAACGTTCATATTGAAGGAAACACAAAAATAGGTAAAGGAACAAAAATTTTTCCTTTTGCAAGCATAGGTACACAACCACAGGACCTTAAATTTAAAAATGAAAAAAATAGTTTATATATTGGAGAAAATAATCTTATAAGAGAATATGTTACTATCAATCCTGGAACAAAAGGAGGCGGATCTAAAACAACAATAGGTAATAATTGTTTATTTATGATTTCCTCACACATCGCGCATGATTGTAAAATCGGAAATAATGTAATTATAGCCAACAATGTTCCTCTAGGAGGACATGTAACCATAGAGGATTCGGTAGTAATTGGAGGAAATTCTGCTGTACAACAATTTACAAGAATAGGTCGATTGGCTATGATTGGAGGAATGACAGGAGTTTTAAAAGACGTTACTCCATTCGGCTTATCAATAGGAAATAGAAATTATCTACAAGGAATAAATTTAATCGGTCTCAGAAGAAAAAAATATGATAATAAAAAGATTATGGGTTTAGATAAAGCTTACAAAGAAATTTTTTCTTCAAAAAATTTATATGAAAATTTAAGCAAAATTAATGGTGAATACAAAGATAATGAATTAGTTTCAGAAGTAATAAAATTTATCGAAAAAGATAAAAAAAGACCTATTTGCTTACCAAAGAATTAAATTATGATTGGTTTAATTTTTGGGGAAACAGATTTTCCTAAATATATTTACAAAAAAGTTAAAAGCAAAAAAAAATATATCATCATTGATCTAACAAAAAAAAAATTTTTTAAAAAAGATAAGAATTCTTACTCAGTATCTGTTGGTCAATTTGGTAAAATTATATCAATTTTAAAAGAAAATAATTGTAAAAAAGTACTTTTTGCCGGAAAAGTAAGCAAACCTAAATTTTCAAAACTTAAATTAGATTTGAAGGGAGTTTATTACATTTCTAAGATTATTAAAAAATCAAAAATTGGAGATGCTGCAGTTTTAAAAACAATAATTAATATTTTTAAAAAAGAGGGCATTAAAACAATAAATTCAACATTTTTCACACCAGAATTAAACTTTTCAAGAGGAAATTACACAAAGTATAAGCCTGATAATATTGATAAAAGAGACATTAAAAATGCAATTAAATTTTTAAATAAATCAAAAGCTTATAACTACATTCAAGCTGCAGTTGGAAGGAATAACACTGTGATATTAGAAAAGCAAAAAGGAACACAAGATATGCTTGAAAATATGAAAAAAAATAAAAATAAAAAAAATGGTGTCTTAGTTAAATTCCCCAAAAAAAAA
>MDTB01058049.1_pt1 | contig 11443 bp, 11 predicted proteins | sample 811161 | NCBI WGS metagenome assembly MDTB01 (sample SAMN05326650, study PRJNA326480) | marine metagenome | isolation source: seawater | place: Mediterranean Sea | collected 2009
GCTTTTGTAGATAAAAAAAATAGATACAAAAAACGTGAACTAAGTGGAATTAAAATTTTTAAAAATGCAGAATTTGAAAAAGTTATAAAAGATTATCATATAACTGAAATTATAATTAATAGTAAAGAATATTCAAAAAAAGACATTAGTCTTCTTTACAAAAAACTTGAGAGTGAAAATATTAGAATCAGAAATTTAACAGAAACAGAAAATTCAAAAAATTTTTTAAAAAAATTACTTGAGATAAAACCAAGTTTTTATGACATTATTGACAGACCAAAGATTATTGTTAATGAAAATATTTTAAATAAAAGTATCAAAGGTAGAAATATTTTAATAACTGGTGGAGGTGGCTCTATTGGGTCAGAATTATGCATTGAAATTTTGAAACATAAGCCAAAAAAAGTTTATATACTTGAAATTTCTGAAATTAATTTATTTAAAATAATAAATAAAATAAAAAAATTAAAAAAATTTAATCATAATATAATGGTTCCCGTATTAGGGGATTGTGCTGATAAAAATTTTTTAATGAATAAATTTGATAAAATTAAAATTGATGATCTGTATCATTCAGCAGCCTATAAACATGTAAATTTTGGTGAGACAAATCCATATTCTATGATTAAGAATAATGTTCTGGGTACTAAAGTAGTGGCAGAATTTGCTTTACAAAAAAAAATTAAAAGGTTTATTTTTATTAGCTCAGATAAAGCTGTTAATCCTAAAAGCATTTTAGGTTTCTCCAAAAAAATTGGAGAGAAAATTCTTATAAACCTTTTTAATAGATTTAAAAAAAAATATAACACAATTTTTACAATTGTTCGTTTTGGAAATGTAATAGGATCAAGTGGATCTGTAATACCAATTTTTTTAAGTCAAATTACAAACATGTCATCTTTAACAGTGACAAGTAAAAAAGTAACAAGATATTTTATGTCAATATCTGAAGCTATCCAATTAGTAATAAATGCATCTTATTTTAATAGAAAAGGTGTTGATATTTATGCATTAGATATGGGTAAACAAATTAATATTTTTGAATTAGCTAAAAGAATTATTAGATTGAGTGGTTTAACTTTAAAAGATAAAAAAAACAATAAAGGTGATATAACTATTAAAATTGTAGGTTTAAAAAAAGGTGAAAAATTATATGAAGAGGTTTCTCTTGGGAAAAACTTAATTAAAACACCCCATTCCAGAATACTCAAATGTAATGAAGACATGAATGATAAAAATTTCCACATTAAAATTAATAAAATTGAGGATTTACTAAATCGTAAGATAATTAAGAAAAATATTTTAAAGAATATTATTTAGTTAAAATTTGAATATGAAAAAAATCGAAAATTATTTACAGAAATACAATCAAGATTTCCTAGAAATTTCAAATATTAACAAGGATATTCAAAGAAAGATAATCAAATTAATTAAAATGATACTAAATATTAAAAAAAATAAAAAAAAAATAATTATAGTAGGCAATGGTGGGAGTGCAGCAATTGCAAGTCATTTCAGTGTTGATATGACAAAAAATGGACTAATAAGATGTATTAATTTTAATGAAAGTAATCTCCTTACATGTTTTTCAAATGATTATGGTTATGAAAATTGGGTAAAAGAAGCTTTAAAATTTTACTCTGACAATGGAGATCTAATAATCTTAATTTCCTCAAGTGGAAATTCTTTAAACATGATTAATGCAGCAAAATTTGCTAAATCAAAAAAAAATGCCTTGGTGACTTTTACAGGTTTTTATGGAAAAAATAAATTATCAAAACATGGAAGTATAAATTTCATTGTTAATTCAAAGTCTTTTAACTTTATTGAAAATACCCACCAATACTGGTTATTGTCATTAGTAGATATAATCTGTGAAATGAAAAATAAAAAATGAATAGTAAAATAATTAAATTAAAAGATCTAAAAAAAAAAATTCTTGAATTAAAAAAACAAAAAAAAAAGATTGTTCAATGCCATGGGGTATTTGATGTAGTTCATATAGGTCATATTAATCATTTTAAAAAAGCAAAGGATTATGGAAATATTATAATTGTAACAGTTACTTCAGATAGATTTGTCAATAAAGGTAATAATAGACCAATTTTTAGTCAAGATAAGAGAATTGAATTTATTGCTGAATTGGACTGTGTTGATTATGTATCTTTAAGTGACTGTCCTGACGCAAATAATTTAATTAAAATTATTAAACCGAATTTCTATATAAAGGGACAAGATTACAAAGAGTCCAAAAATGATAAAACTGGAAAAATAAATTCTGAAAAGAAAAATGTTGAGAAATATGGTGGAAAAATTATATTTACTAATGAAGCATCATTTAGTTCAAGCAATTTAATTAATGAGTTTAATTTTAATAATTCTCAATTAAAGTTTTTGAAAAAAATTAGAGATAAATATTCATTAGATTACATTCACAAATTATTTAAAAAAATTAGTCAACTCAAAGTGCTGGTAATTGGTGAAACAATTATTGATCAATATAATTTTTGTGAGGCTTTAGGAAAATCTGGAAAAGAGCCTTATTTAGCTCTTAAAGACATTTATTCTGAAGAATACCTTGGAGGTGCTGCAGCTATTGCAAATCATATTGCTGATTTTACAAAAAAAATAAAATTAATAAGTATGACTGGTGACAATAATCAATATGAAAAATTTATAAAAAATAAATTGAATAAAAAGGTCCAAAGAGTTTTTTTTAGAAAAAAAAATAGCCCAACAATTTTAAAAAAACGTTTTATTGACAATATAACAAAAAATAAATTATTTGGAATATATTCACTAAATGATGATATTTCTCCAATTAAAGATGACATCAAGATTTGTAAATATATAGAAAAAGATATTCCAAAATATGATTTAATCTTAATTTCAGATTATGGTCATGGTTTTATTTCAAATAAAACGGCAAAAAAAATTACATCAAAAAAAAAATATATTGCTCTTAATGCCCAAGTGAATGCTGCAAATATTGGTTACCATGATTTATTAAAATATAAAAATATTGATGCAGTTATTATTAATGAAACGGAACTTCGTCACGAAATGAGAAATAAAAATGATGAAACAAAACTTTTATCGGCTCAATTACAAAGAAAATTAAATACAAACGATTTATTAGTCACAAGAGGAAAACATGGTGCAATTTTACTAAGTAAAAAAAATAAAAAATTTATTGAAAGTCCGGCATTTGCAAAAAATGTAATCGACAAAGTTGGTGCTGGAGATGCAATGCTGTCTATCATTTCTTTGTTAATTAAAATTGGCGCTCCAAAAGATTTATCCTTATTACTAGGATCTTTTGCAGGATCAATATCAGTTGAAACAATAGGAAATAGTGTGTCTATAAATAAACAGAATTTTTTACGACAAATTGAATTTTCTTTAAAATAACAATAACTAAAGTATGAAAAAAATTTTAGATTTAGAAAAAAAAGCACTTAACTTAAGACGAAAAACTCTAAATGCTTTTATTGAAAAAAATGAAGCCCACTTAGGAGGTGCTTTTTCAATGATTGAAATCCTACTGGCAGTGAATGAAGTTGCATTAAAAAAAAATGATAAATTTTTACTAAGTAAAGCTCACGCCTCTTTTCCTTTTTTAATTTATTTAAAAAGCAAAGGAATTAAAGTTTCTTTAAAGACACATCTTGAATTGGACCCTAGTAAGGGCATACACTGCACTGCAGGTAGTCTAGGACATGGACTACCAATAGCTGTAGGAATGGCATTTGCAAAAAAATTGAAAAAAAATAATGACAAGATTTATATTTTAATAAGTGATGGTGAATGTCAAGAAGGAACAACATGGGAGTCTTTATTAATAGCATCAAAACATAAATTGGATAATTTAGTTTTGATAATTGATTACAATAAAATTCAAGCTTTGACTAAGTTAGAAGATGGTCTTCCATTGAAGAACTTAGCAGCAAAATTTAAATCATTTAATTGGAATACACTTAATATAAAAAATGGACATTCTTTTTCAATGATACTAAAAGCTTTAAATAAAAAAAAAATTAAAGACAAGCCTACTGTAATTATTGCAAATACAATTAAAGGCAAAGGTATAAAAGAATTTGAAAATAATCCTATTTGGCATGCAAGAAAACTTAATGAAAAAGAAATATCTATAGCAAAAAAGAGATTAAAAATAATATGAGAAGAAAATTTGGAAAATTAATTAATAAACTTGCAAATAATGACAAAAAAATTGTACTTATTGTTGGAGATATAGGGTACGGAATATTTGATGATTTTAGAAAAAATCATCCTAAGAGATTTTTTAATATGGGTATTTGTGAACAAAGTATAATAGGATTGTCTGCAGGAATGGCTTTGGAAGGTTTAAAACCATGGGTTTACACTATAACACCTTTTTTAATTGAAAGACCTTTTGAACAAGTGAAACTAGACATCGATCAACAAAATGTAAATGTAAAATTAGTTGGTTATGCGGATTATCCTAATCAAGGCCCTACACATGCAGAATTGAATGCAAAAAAATTAATGAACTTATTTAAAAATATAAAATCTTATTATCCAAAAAATAGTAAACAAACTGAATCATTTGTTCTTAAGAGCTATAAAAATAAAGGACCAAATTTTATAAGTCTTAAAAGTGATCCAAAAATATAAGCACATATTAATTGAATATTTTGAGTTTCTTTGAGACCTTAACGCATAAATAAATCATAGATATTTGCTGTATAGCGACAAGATGTTTTGCAGTTGCCCACGCCACCACATGAGGAAACAGACTAAAGGTTAAAAAAAATAAAAAATAAATATCTAATTTTTCGAACATAATTTTTTTTTTATTTTTATAAGTATTATAAAATTCCAGTAATAATAATAAAATAGCAAAATTGAAAAAAATCTTATTAAACAAGTAGCTGAACATTAATTTATTATTGTAAATACCTTTATTATCAGGAAATACAGAGTCTTTATGAATATTAAAGAATATAAATTTTACTTTTATTGGAATAGTTAAAAGATAATTGGTAAAATTATTTCTTAAATATTCTTTATTTTTTTCATTATAAAAATCAAATATTTCCCATTCAGTATTCAGGTTTTGAGGAATCGAAATATTTTTTGGAATTAAATCTACTGATTTATAGGGGTAATAATCTAAAAAATTGTCATTTAAAATAACATGATTTAAGGCCTCTGAATTAGAAGTTATAAGTTTTCCTGCGAAAGGAAATCTTCCTGTTTTTTCTAGCCCAAAAAAACCCCAAAATAAAATTGCAATTACCAGACCATATGCTGGAATTACTTTTAAACTAAGCTTTTGTCTCTCTACAAATAAAATTAGAATTGGTAAAAATACACTAAAAAAAAACATTGAAGACTTTGTGTTATACAACACAAAAATAATTAAAGATGTAAAATAAAATTTTTTTGTTTCTACACAGTTAATTATTAAAAAAAGGCTTGGTAACAATAAGGCTATTAAATTATCTTCAAAAAAAATATTTAAACCAACATGTGTATTGTATGGGTTAAGGGTAAACAACATTAAGATAAATATAAAAAGAAAAATATTCTTATCAAATCTTTTTAAAAAATAGAAAAGTGAAAAAAACAAAATTGAATAAGTTATTAAATTTTTAGTTATATATATAAAATAGATATTATTTGATATTTTAGCTAAATTTACTATTAAAAAAGGTAAGGCAGGAGATTTAAATAAATAATAATCTACATTATTTCTTTTTTGTAAAAACTCGTTATTAAAATAAAAATTATGAGATAAGTTTCCAAAGTCAAATTGTAATTTTTTGAAAATTATTTCTAAATTTTCATCAGCAATTCCAAACTTAGAAATACTTAAATAGCAATAAATTGATGAAAAAATTATTATTGATATTGTAAAAAATAAATAAATTATAGAAATATTAGTTTGAGATAATTTTTTTATTTTTTTTCTTGATAAATTCTTTATTATTGAAAGCATTATTTAAAAAATAGTAATAAATCTTCTTATATCAACATAAATATATTATTAACATTAAATGAAAAAATTAAAAAAAGGCTTAACAATTGTAGTTCCAGCATTAAATGAGGAATTTTTTATAAAAAGAACCATCAATAAAATTAATTCATCACTCAAAGGTCTGAAAGTTAAGTATCAAGTTTTTATTGTAGATGATGGAAGTAATGATAACACTTTTAACCAAGCAGTTAAGATAACTAAGAAAAATAAAAAAATTAAAGTTTTTAAAAATAATAAAAATTACGGTATGGGTTTTTGTTTGAAGATCTGCGCCCAAAAATCTAAATATAACAAAATTTTATTAATACCTGGTGATGATAGTTTCAGTGCGAGTGCAATAAAAAATTTAGCTATTAATTGTAACAAATCAGAATTTATTGTGGGTTATAGAGTAAATTATTTTGAAATAGTATCAATATTTAGAAAAATAACATTTTTAGGAATGAAATTTTTGGCATTTTTTTTAACAGGAAAAATTCTTAATGAAGTAAATGGATCAATAATCTATCCAACAGAAATAATTCAAAATTACAATTTAAAATCATTAAGATATAACTTTTCAATCGACTTATTAAATCTAATGTTTTTATACAAACTTAATTATAAGATTGTAAATGTTTTTATAAATAAAAAAACTTTATACAACACTAATGCTGGTACTTTTAAAAATATCTTTTCAATTTTAATTACTTGGATAAGACTCTTATTTTTTAATTTTTTTGTATTTTTAAATATAATTAAATTGAAAAAATTTAATCGAAATAAATAAATTCAAAATCACCTGAATAATTAGACTTTTTAAAAATCCATTTCCACGATTTAGTATCAATAATTGTTTCAGCTGTTAAAGCCCAACATTGTAAATTAAATTGCTGTTTATCATTTTTATACGATTCTACACAAATAAATTTATTATTGGATAATCTATCAATTTCTTTAAGAGACTTTTCTAAATTTTCCAATTTTAAGTTATGTAAAACATTAATACTTAAAACTAAATCAAAATGATTATTTTTATACTTAAATTTTTTTTTTATATCATGATAAAAAACTTTATTATAAAGCTCTTTTTTTGAATTTTTGATGGCATATTTAGATACATCACAACATAAAATGTTTTTGTTCTTTAAAATTTTTTGTAATTCATATGCCAAAAAACCTTTACCACTTCCTATATCAAGAATTTTTGAACTCTGATTTAATTTGTATTCTTTTATTAATTTCTTAGCTAAATATTTATGATAACCTTCAATATATTTATATCCACCATATCCAAATTTTCTATTCCCATCCCAATAGTCAAATCCATATTTTTTTGATTTGTTCATACACATAATCTTATTATTATTCATTCTTTCCAAATAATTTCTTTTTACTTTTTTGTGTTTAAAACTTACAAAGTTTTTAAGTCTTCCGATCTTTTTAGGTTTAATGTGATCAAATTCTGCAAGTTTTAATTTAAAAACTTCTTCTATTTCATTCTTATCTTTTTTATTTTTTATTTGGAGTTCTTCTAGCGCAAAATAAATAGATTTATTTTTTTTTAGAATTTTATTATATAGCAAATGTCTTTTTTTTTCATTAATTGGCAACTGAAGTAGACTGTAGAATACAAGTCCATCATATTTTGAAATATCTTCCAGTAGCTCCATTAAAATAAAGGTGCTTTCAAAATATCTATATTCTGTCGCACTTAAATGAAATGTGTAGTTATTTTTTTTACAATAATTTTGAATTATTATATTCTGAACATGCTGGGGTACTCTTTCCTCAAAAAAGGGTCTGCTAAATATATAACCTTTTAATATCATGTTAACGGATATTTGTAATTTATACCTATTTTGGTCATTGGTCTTGTTGTTATTGGTAAAAAGAATTCTCCGATTTTTTTATCCTCGTAAGGTGAAAAAATATTTTTAAACCTACAATTTAATGACCATCTAGTTTCACTTTCTAAATTTTCAACGTTTCCATGTGGAAGTGTTTGATTAAATATCAAAAACTCCCCATATTTAATATTAATCCATTCAACTTTATTTTTAATAATTTTAAATATTTGTTTACTACTTTTTATTTTTTCTTTTTTGATTTTTTTTTGAAAAAAATTTAAATGTTTTTGATTCAAAATATACATTGATTTAGTTTTATAACAGTTTACCAATGGAACCCATAAATTGATTTCATACGGAGAGTCACCAGACCAAACATCAGAATGAATTGGTAGCAAGGAAGAAGAATCTTGAGGTAATTGGATACTTAAATTGATTCTTTTTTGCATCATTAGTTCATTTCCAACAAGTGTGTAGAGATGATCTCTAGCCAAATTAAAATATTGCATTCTAGTTAACTTATTTTTATTTAGACTATGGAGTATCTTCACCCTTATTTTATTTAAATCTTTTATTTCATTATATTTATGGAATGAGTTAAGATTAATCATTTTTTTTGATACTTTATTTTTACTCGCAATTTTTTTGATAAATTTATTCAGGATTTCAAGAGATTTTTTATTCTCAACTTTTCCTTTATAATATCCATTTTTTAAAAATTTACTTATAATTTTGGTTTCGTTTGTCTTAAAAAAATTCATTGTAGTTAATTTAATTTTATAATTTTAATAATCAATATATAATTAATAATCTTATTTATTTGAGATCAATTTTTTGCATTTTTTTTATATTAAAATATTCTTCATTAGATAGGGGATCTTTAAAAAAATTTTCTTTAAAAGCATTTTTTAAATCCCTTACAGCATTATCAATATTGTATTTGGTCTTAAAATTTATTGAACTTTTTATTTTTTCTGATGATACATGATATGATCTTATATCATCAGTACTTACTTTCTCTAAATTTATTTCATTGTCCATATTTTTTTTTACAATATTAGCAATTTCCAAAACTGAAAAATTTTCAAATCCTATGTTAAATGCTTGTTTGTTCACCAGCGACTGCTTGGCCTCTATTAATTCAATATAGGCTCTGCACATGTCTTTGATATGAATGTTTGGCCTTAATTGATCGCCACCAAAAACTTTTATTTTTTTTGTGTGAAATGCTTGATTTGTTAAAATATTTACTACTAAATCGAGTCGCTGTCTTTTACTGAAACCACATACAGTTGAGGGTCTTGCATTTATAGTAATAAAATTTTCACTTGAATATTTATTGAGAATATTTTCACACATTACTTTATAAATTGAATAATCTGTCAATGGTTCAAGCTTCATATCTTCATAAACGTTTTTTTCTTTTTTTATCCCATAAACAGACGAAGATGATGCATAAATAAATCTTTCAATGTTATTTTCTTTTGCAGCCTTTACAAAACTTTCAAAACAATCAAAGTTAATTGATTTACTTAATTTTGGATTAAGATCATAGCTTGGATCATTTGAAATACACGCAAGATGAATTATATAATTATGATTTTTTATAGATTTAGTTAATTTTTTTAAATCTCTTAAATCACCTTTAATTTTTTCTAAATTTGGATGGTCCTTAATGTGATCTCCATAAATAAATAAATCATATACAGTAACTTTATAGTTTGCCTCTAAAAGCATTTCAGTTAAAACTGTTCCAACATACCCTGCGCCACCAGGAATAAAAATTTTTTTCATTTTTAATCTATGATGTTGTTGGAAATGGAAACTTTTTCAGCAAATTCTGCGGAGATAAGCTCTTCCCCTGTGGCTTCATCCCATACATTACAATTTTCACATATTGAAATATCTTTTTTATCTCCTTTTAAGTGCAACTCTCTTCTAGTATTTAAAATTTTTGATTGCCACAATTCTTTTATTGAGCTTTTCATTACATTTCCTGTCGGAAATTTATTATTATAATCAACATTACACAATGGAACATCCCCATTAGCAAAAAAAACCATCAATGACCATAAAGCTACACAAGGGAGATTTGGTTCAAAACTTTTTTCAACTGATTTATAATTTTCCAATTGACCACCCCAATTAAATATATTGTGGTAATAAACTCTATCATTGTCTGAAACATATTTTTTCCAAAATTCATAATATTCTTTCCACTCATCAAAATTATCCTCTTGTCTAATCATTCTTATCCATACTCTACATTTTGGGTTTATTTTATCTCTAAGTTGTAGAAACCTTATAGCGTTATCTTTTACTTCATCAAAATTAAGTCTTACTCTAATTTTTTCAAATACATCTTTTTTAAGACTATCAATCGACATAATTACCATACCAAGACCTGCCTCTAATAAATCAATTGATTTTTTTTCATTTAGCAAAGATACATTTGTTGCAATTGAGGTGTTGGTAATTCCATTTTCAAAGAATTTATTTATTCTCTTAGGCATTTTTTTATCAATTAATGGCTCACCATCTCTATAAAGACTAACTCTTTTAATTTTTTCTTTATTTAAAATTATGTCATCACTGATTTTTGTAAAAACATCATCTTTCATTATTGGATAATTTCTTTCCCAATCATTGATTGTACACATTGGACATCTTGCATTGCATGCATTTACAGTTTCTATTTCAACGTATTTAGGATAATCAAGCAATCCATCATAGCTAGATTTTAAATCTATTCTTCTATTTAAATAATTATAAAAATCTTTCATAAATCTTATTTAATAATTTTTAATACTTTTTTCTTAAATTTAGTGATCTCAACTTTATTATTAAACTTATTATTCCACTTTGGAAATACACTATCATTTTTTTTTAGAAATGGCCCTATCTTACTTTCATGATAAATTACATATTTTGTTAGTGGCATCATTGTATGGTATGTATTTATTGGTGTTCTGAATATATTATCTTTTACTAACTTATATATCTTTTTTATTTTTCCACTATTACTAAGAAGTATACTTGCCATTGATCCTTTAATAATATGGTATGTTTCTCCTTTTTTAAGATGTTTATGAGGAAGGTAAAAATTATTTTTTTGTTGAAGAATTATCATATCATGGTGTTTATCAGATGAGTTTTTATGTAAACAAATTCTGATATCCTTTTTAATTTTTGAAAAATTTTTTTCTAAAAATCTGATCATTTTTTGATCAAAAAATTTATAATTACCTTTTAAAAAAAAAGATTTTGATTTTGCTTTTTTATCTTCAAATAAATTTTTCATTTTTAAGATTTTTAATTAATCTGTGAATAATATCCTCTATATTATTAATTTTAAAATTAATCAATTTTTTTAGTTTAAAAGATTTTAAACTTAAATTTTTTGGTCTTTTTTCAGGAAATTTTAAATCATTGATGCTTATTTTTTTAATCTCCAACTTCAAACTGGGATATTTTTTTTTGAGTTTTGTATAAACAAGATTATATATTTTATATCTACTATATGAATGAGGACCGCAAACATTGAATGTACCAATTATTTTATTTTTCAAAAAAAATAAAATTATTTTTTTTA
>MDTB01097856.1_pt1 | contig 11443 bp, 16 predicted proteins | sample 811161 | NCBI WGS metagenome assembly MDTB01 (sample SAMN05326650, study PRJNA326480) | marine metagenome | isolation source: seawater | place: Mediterranean Sea | collected 2009
AAAACTATCTTTGAAAGAATAGAAATTTAATAAATTAATTAATTATAAAATATTATTCAAATACTTAGAATATTCATTCTTACCTAATTTTTTTATTATATTTTTTAATTTATTTTTTTTAATCCAACCATTTTGATATGCTATTTCGTGAATTGATCCAATCATTAGACCCAATCTCTTTTGAAGAGTTTTTACGTACATACTACTTTCTAATAAGTCCAAATGTGTTCCTGCGTCTAACCATGCATTGCCCTTATCTATGATTTCATAATTTATTTGATTTTTTTTAATATATTTATTAATTAAATCTGTAATCTCAATTTCTCCTCTAGCCGAAAATTTTAGTTCACTTGCAAATTTACTTACTTTTTCATCAAAAAAGTAAAGTCCAGTTACTGCTTTATTAGAAATAAATTTTTTTGGTTTCTCTATGATATTTATCACTTTTTTGTTTTTTATTTTTGCTACACCATAAGAGCTTGGATCATTAACATTATATAGAAATATTGTTGAACCATTATTGTTAATATTTTTTTTCAATAATTTTTCAATTTCATTTCCCCAAAAAATATTATCACCCAAAATTAATATGCATTTATCATTGTTTAGAAATTTTTTTCCTATCAAAAAGGCTTGGGCGATTCCTTTAGGTTTGGGTTGTACTTTATATACAATTTTTAAACCAAGATCTTTACCTGTACCAAGTAGTTTTTTATATAATGGTAAATCTTTTTTTGTTGATATTAGAAGTATATTCCTACATTTGGCATACATTAAAGTGCTTAAAGGGTAATAAATCATTGGTTTATCGTAAACTGGAATTAATTGTTTGCTTATAGCTATTGTTGCAGGATATAACCTGCTGCCAGTTCCACCAGCTAAAAGAATTCCTTTTCTCATTGCATAATTTTTTTTAATTCATATCTCCAATGAACATTTTTAACAATAAAAACTTTGCTAGTTTTCTTCATTGACAGACAAGTATTAATTGGACGTTTTACATTAGATAAAAAGTTTTTGTGTGAAATTTTTTTAATTTTAACATCTGGTTTTTTTAAAAGAAAATTTACTTTATTTGCAATATTAAACCAACTAGCCCTTCCTTTATTCACCAGATTATAGATACCTTTTTTTTTTGATAAAAAATTTAATATGTTCATATTAATAAATTTTGAGATAAAATACACAGATGTTGGATTGCCATAATTATCATTAATTACATAAATTTTTTTTTTAGATTTTATTTTTTTGATAATTTTACTTATAAAACTTTTTTTACTTTTAGAAATAAGCCAAGAAGTTCTAAAAATAAAATATTTGCAACCAGAATTAATAATATTTTTTTCTCCCCAATATTTTGTTTTTCCATAAAAATTTATTGGATATGGTTTATCTTTCTCCATGTAAATTCTTTTATTACCTTTAAATACATAATCAGTAGAGAAATGTACTAGAATAATATTATAATTTTTACAAAAAATAGCTAATGAAGATACTTTATTACAATTTAACTCTTTTGATAAATATTTATTTTTTTCAGAATTTTCAACATCGGTATAAGCAGAGCAATTAATTATAATTTTAATATCTAGTTTTTTTATCTTTTCTAAAAAATTTTCAATATTCAATAGCTTTATTTTTTTTGTATGAGAACGATATAAGTTAATTTTTTTATTTATTGAAAGTATTCTTGAAATCTCTTGACCTAGTTGACCATTAGAGCCCAGAATTAAGATATTTATTTTTTTTTTCAATATGGAAATATTTTATTAAGTTTATGAAAATTCTTAGAATAAAATTTTATTGTCTCTTTCAATCCATCTCTAAATAATACTTCTGGTTTCCATTTTAACTCATTTCTAATTTTATTAGAATTTATTGCATATCTAAAATCATGCCCTTTTCTATCTTTAACGAATTTAATTAATTTTTTTGAATTCTGATTAACAATTATTTTATCATAAATTTGACATATCATTTTTGCTAGATCAATATTAGAAATTTCATTATTAGAACCTATCAAATAGGTATTAGATTTTTTTCCATAAAATAAAACTTTTATTATTCCTCTCACGTGATCTTCAACAAAAATCCAATCTCTAATATTTTTTCCATTTCCATAAATTGGAATTGGTTTTTTTAAAATACAATTTTTTATTATCACAGGTATTAACTTTTCTGGAAACTGAAATGGACCATAATTATTTGAACAATTTGTAATAACGTAGTTAATTCCATAAGTTTCGCCAAATGATCTAACCAAATGATCACATGCTGCCTTGCTTGCTGAATATGGGCTTCTTGGATCATAAGAACTTTTTTCTACAAACTTTTTTTCCTTCTGATCCAAGGAGCCAAAAACCTCATCAGTTGAAACTTGTAAGAATCTAATATTGGTATTCTTTATAATTTCTAGAATATTGGCTGTCCCAATAATATTATTTTCAATAAAATAATTTGGATTTAGAATAGATCTATCAACATGAGACTCAGCATAGCAGTTTATGATAAAACTTGGCTTAAAGTTTAATATTATTTTTTTTAATTTTTTCGTGTCTCTAAGGTCATTTTTTAAAAATTTATATTTTTTATTTTTAATAATTAATTTTTGACTAACTGGGGATAACTTGTCTATATTTAAAACATTAAATCCTTTTGATATTAAATTTCTAACTAAATATGAGCCTATAAATCCACTACCACCTGTTACTAAAATATTTTTCATTTAAAATAACTTTTATTAATATTAAAATTATCTAAATTTTTATCTTTTTTTGAAAAAATAGTTCTATTTGGCAAGTTTAAATTTAAAATCTTATCTAATGCTGATATCCCATTTTCATTTTTTTTATTATAAAATTTATCAACAAAATAAATTACACATGTATTTTTTTTTTTTGTTAAAAATCCGTGAGCATATCCTTTTGGTATTAAGATAAATTTCATCTCATTTTCTTTAACTGAAATTTTTAATATTTTACCAAAATTTCTGTCTTTTTTTTTTAAGCAAATTACATAGTCAATAATTTCGCCATTAATAACCCCAACAATTTTTCCCTGCGCACTTTTACCTTTTTGATAGTGAAGACCTCTAAAAGTGTTGATTTTTTTGGATACACTTAAATTTATTTGTTTAATATTAAAATTGATTTTTGTTTTTAAATTAAAAATCTCAGAGAAATATCCCCTTGAGTCTATATTTTTTTTTGTTCTTATAATTTTAACATCTTTAAAGTTTGTATTTGTTATTTTCATATTAAAACTAATTTAATTTAAATTGTTTATTAATATATATATTTTTTGAAAATTTAATATTTGTTCTTTTTTCAATCAGCTTAAGAATTATTTTATTATTTTTCTGGTAAGAAGCAGGTGCAAATAGAGCTTTAGATCTATTTGTAATCTTTTTAAATGAATTTGTTAGATAATACATAGCAATACTATTTCTTGTTATACCTTTTTGTATTTTAACACCATTAACTAATCCATGCCAACTATTTTGAGTTGTATCAAAAAAAACTGCTCTGTTAAATTTGGAAAATTTTTCTCATGATCATGGGACCAAAAACTAAGTTCACCACCGTAATCTTTCGACCAATTTTTAGTAAGATAAACTTATAAATTAATTTTTCTTTGCATTTTCATTTTAGGATGTTTGTCATAGTCAAGATGGAAATTCAATTTGCCACCATTTTTGTGAATATGAAGACCGCCACCTTTTAAGCCTATATCTGGAAAAAGTTTAACTCCTGAAAATTTTGAAAGTATGGAGACAAAATCACCTGAACTCATTAATGAAAAAGCTAAGTATGTTCTATTACCGAATTTATTCCAATCATTGCATGTTTTTTTTACTTCTATACTGTTCTTATATTCTATTCATGCCAAAAATTTCTCTGGTTATATTTTTGGAAATTCCATTGATAAATAGTTCGCAAATTTTTTCTCAAAAAAATTATCACATATGCAATGATCAAACGGAATACATTTTTTAAGTTTTTAAATGATTTTTCAAGGCTGCTAATATTAATAAATTTACTTAATAATTTTTTATCTAGCATGAAAAGCACTTTGTAGAATTCATATTAAATATTTATTTTGTGTTAAAGAAAATAAATCTTATAATAGAAAAATGATAATTTTGATATAATAATTCTACTAATAAATAAAACTTTATAATTTATCTAATTATTAAAATGAAATACGCTTATAACGATAAATTTTCTTTAAACAAGGTTAATGAAATTCTTAAATCAACAAAAGTAAATTATTGGTCTGGCACAGAAGGTCGTAATTTTGAAAAAGAATTTTCTAAATATGTAGGAAATAAATATTCTGTTGCTGTATCTAATGGAAGTGTTGCTTTAGAATTGGCATTGAAATCATTAAATTTAAAGCGAAATGATAAAGTAATTGTTACACCAAGATCTTTTATCATATCTGCAAGTTGTGTAATAAATTTAGGATTAAAACCTGTTTTTTCAGATGTAGATAGAAATGGTAATTTAAGTATTGAGGGAATATCAAAAGCTTTCACTAAATCAGTAAAAGCAATTATTTTAGTACATTTAAATGGATTGCCATGTGACATGGATCCAATTGTTAAATTTATAAAAAAAAATAAAATCTATTTAATTGAAGACTGTGCGCAAGCACATGGAGCAATTTACAAAAATAAGCCTGTAGGCTCTTTTGGAGATGTCTCTACCTGGTCGTTTTGCCAAGATAAAATTATTTCAACTGGTGGAGAGGGGGGCATGATTTCTACAAATAATAAAAAAATTTGGATGAAATGCTGGTCTCTGAAAGATCATGGCAAAAATTACAAAAATGTTTTTTTTAAAAAACACAAGCAGGGATTTAGGTGGTTACACGACGAATTAGGATCGAACCATAGAATGACCGAAATACAATCTGCTTTAGGTAGACATCAACTTAAAAATCTAGACAAACAACTTAAAAAAAGAAATAAGATTGCAAATCTGTATTTCAAAGGTTTAAAAAATTTTTGGCTTACGACAAATTTAATACAAAAACCAAATTTTAATTGTTCTTCGTGTCCAATTAAAGATAAAAAATTAAATAAATGTAATTCTTGTAGACATTCATTTTATAGGATTAACTTTTTTATAAACATAAAAAAAATAAATCAGATAGAGCTAATAGATAAACTTAATAATAAAAATATATTATGTGGTGTTGGTGCGTGTCCTGAGATTTATAGAGAAAAAGTGTTTAAAAATTTAGGAGCCTATCCTAAAAAAAGATTATCTAATGCCAAGTTTCTTGGTAAGAGTAGTGTTATGTTTTCAATTAACCCTTATAAAAGTTTAATAAAAATTAAGTCAGAAATTAGTTCTATAAAAACAATACTAAAAAATTATAGATAACAATGATATATTAAAAATGTATAGAAAATATTTTAAAAGATTATTTGATATAATCTTTAGTATAATTCTAATTTTATTGTTATTTCCCATTATGGTTTTTATATTTTTTTTAGTATGGATATTCATAGGTTTTCCAATTTTTGCTCAAAAAAGACCAGGGTTAAATAATAAAATTTTTATTTTATATAAATTCAAAACTTTATATGACTCTTCGAAATATGTTTCTGAAAATAAAAGACGAAATAAAGTGGGTAACTTTTTAAGAAAAACAGGGTTAGATGAATTACCACAACTATTTAACATATTGGAAAATAACATGAGCTTTGTTGGTCCAAGACCTCTCTTAATAGAATACTTAAAAATCAATGCTTTTAGAAAACATGAAAGAAGTAAGTGCAAACCTGGCGTAACTGGATTAGCTCAAATTCAAATTTTTAACAATTTAATCGTTAAAAGAAGAAGCTCAAAATGGGAAGAGCAATTTTTCTTAGATAAAAAGTATTATAGAGATTTAGGATTTAGGTTAGATATGATAATTTTAGTTAGAACTTTTTTAAAAGCTTTAAAATCAAAAAAAATTGACTATTATAAAGAAACCAAATTATTGGCAAAGTATGTTAAATAGAAATTTACACATTGATAATTTAGATCACAATCTAAGAAATCAAAAAAACAGTAAAAAAATATTTAATTATGAAAAAAAAGCACGATCAGATTTTAAAAAATTTAGAAATTATTTTTGAAAAAAAAATAAAACCAAAAGATAAAACTGATGAATTAGATAATTTTGACTCTATAATTATTTTACAAATCATGAATTTAGCTAAAACAAAATATAACAAAAATATTGACGGACTTAAAATTTCTAAGTGCAAGACAATTTCAGAAATAATTGATACAATCTCCTAAGTGTTAAAAAAAATTAATGGTATTGAAATTGCTGGAATTTCTTGTTGTGTTCCTAAAAATATAGTTTTTAACAAAGATATAAAAAATCATAAAAATGTGTCTCGAGTTATTAAAGCGATTGGAATTGAATCACGTCCTGTTGCTGAAACAAAAACTTGTACATCAGATTTAGTTTTTAAATCAGCAAATCATATTATCAAAAAACTTAACTGGGAAAAAAAAGATATAGATATTTTAGTTTTTGTAAGTCAAACACCAGACTATTTAACTCCCGCTACTTCAGGAATTCTTCAAGAGAAATTAAAACTAAAAAAATCAACATTAGTATTTGATATAAACTTAGGCTGCTCTGGTTATACACATGGCTTAATTGCAATATCATCTTTGATGAAAAGTCTAAATTTAAAAAAAGGTTTGCTTGCAGTAGGAGATGTAACTTCTAAATTAGTTAATGAAAAAGATAATATATCTAATTTATTATTTGGTGATGCAGGCAGTACTACTGCTATTGTAAATAACAAGATAAATTCTAAAACTATATTTTGTAATTATTTTTCTGATGGAACCGGTTTTGAAGATATAATTGTTCCTTCCCATTCTCTGTCTGGAAGAAAAAAACTTACTAAAAAAGAATTAATAAATAAAAAAGATGATAAGAATAATCTTAGATCACAAATAAATATATTTTTGAATGGTCCTAATATTTTTAATTTTGCAATAAATAATATCCCACCTTTATTAAAAGAAATAATTAAGAAAATTTCAAATATAAGATATTGTTTTTTACATCAAGCAAATAAAATGATTCAAGATAGCATAGAGGGACAATTAAATAACAAAAATATCTTGTTTCCCACTTCTTTAAAACAATATGGCAATACTAGTTCAGCAACAATACCAATAACCATATGTCACAATCACAGCCATAAAAAATTAATTGGTTACTCTTTGTTGTGTGGATTTGGTGTTGGACTTTCAATCTCAACTGTAGTTGTTAATTTAGAAAAAACTAAAATTTTTAAAATTATTAAAATATGAAAAAAAAAATACTAATTACAGGTGCTACTTCAGGAATTGGTTTAAATTTTTTTAAAAAAAATTTGTTTAAAAATTATGAATTTTTATTAATTGGAAGAAATTTCTCTAATATTGATAATTTTCTTTTTAATAAAAAATTAAAATCTAAAGTGAATAAAATCAGGTTTGATTTTAAGAATAACTTAAGAAGATTTGATTTTAACAAAATTCCTAAATTAGACTATATAGTTCTTGCGGCAGGTATTGCAAAACATAATTTAGTTAGAGATTTTGATGAAAAAGTTTTTGATGAAGTTATCAACATTAATTTAGTTCAAACTGCAAAATTTTTAAGTTTATTAATTAAAAATAATAAGATTAATGATAATGCCTCTATTGTAGTGGTGTCTTCAATAAGTGGTTATAGAATGGCTTTTAATTTTCACTATGCATATTCTATTTCAAAGGCTGGTCTTATCGCAATGACCAAATCGCTTGCTAATGAGCTAAGTTTAAAATTAATTAGAGTTAATGCTGTGGCGCCTGGAATGGTAGACACTCCATTAGCTGATAGATTAAGTAAGGATGATTATTTTACTAAAATTGACAAAGGAAAATATCTTCTTGGTAAACGTTACGCTAAGTCTTCGGAGATTTCTAATGTAATTAGTTTTTTACTTTCAGCAAAGTCATCATTCATCACTGGAGAAACTATAGTTGTTGATGGTGGTTTTACATTAACAAAATAAAATTTATGATTAAGAATTTTTATATAGTTGGTGCAGGAGGATATGGGCAGCAATTACAAATTTTTCTTAAGAAAAATAAATTTGTAAATTCAGTTAAATTTATTGACGATAAATTAACTTTAAACATAGATAAATTCGCAAAAATAAAAATAAAAAAAAAAAATTCATTACAATATAGCTATCTCAAATCCATCTATAAGAGAAAACATTTATCAAGCATATGCAAAAAAGAATTTTATTTATAAAACTTTTATTTTTCCAAATAAAAATATTTACTCTAATAAAATTGGTGATGGGTGCATTGTAGAACCAAATACTCTTATTGCAAATAATGTTATAATTGGGGTGGGTAATTATATTTTTTTTGGAACATCTATTGCTCATAATGTTAAAATTGGTAATTTTTGTAATTTTGGATGCTACGTAGTGATTTCTGGTAATGCAAAAATAGGAAATAAAGTTATTATTGGAGCTCATACTTTCATTTCAAATAATGTAAGCATTTGTGATAATGTTACAATAACTCCAGGTTCGATTATAATGAAAAGTATAAAAAAACCTGGCATTTATCATAATAACTTAGTAATAAAATCAATTTAATGAATCTTAATTATAATGCTATAAGCAACATCCTTGATAAAAAAGGTTATTTCGTCATTAAAAATTTTGTCGAAGATCAAGATATAGATAAAAATTTTTTAACTTATTTAAAACAAAAGAAAAAGTTTGTCGACGGCGTGATTCATGGAATAGATGATCAATATTATGCTAAAATTAATCAAAAAATCAAAGAAATTTCAAAAAAACTCAAAAATAGAAATCTAGATATTAGTACTAGTAAATTTTGTTATGCGTGCATTAGAATTAAAAAACAAAAAAGTAAAAAACCAAAATTAGTTAAGCCATTTAATATTTACAAAGATCCTAAAATTTTACCAGGAGGGGTATTAAACTGGCACATAGATCATTATACATATTATTTTCATAATGATCATAAAAACTATTTAATTTGCTATATGCCTATTTTAAAGTCTGATTTAAAATACTCAAATGTTGCAATCATACCTTATGACAAATTAAAGAAAAATGACATTTATACATTCAAAAAAATTAAAGATAGGGGTGCTGTAAGATTTAGAAAAGTTGAAAAAGAGACTAAACCCTGGTTTGATCTCAGATTTAAACAACAAACTAAAATTGATGATTGGTATGCATTAGATGATTATGAAGATCATACACAAGGTTGGAAAATGAATACAAATCTAGAAAAGATAAAAGTAGTTCCAAAATTGAATTTAAATGACCTATTAATCATGAAAGCAGATGTTATTCATAAAACAAATGATGCAAAAATTGATAGAATTGCAATTCGATGTGATATTTTACCAAAAAATTCATTTTACGAACAAACTTTAATGGGTTTTATTATTATATGTCTAAAATATTTTTTTCAAACTAAAAAAGTTAGATATAATTTAAAGAGATATGTAAAAAATTTTATTTCTACATTAATATAAAATGAAAAAAAATAAATTTACAGCTCAAGTTAGCCAAGATTTAAAAGATGAAAACTTTATTGGTTTTAAAATAAATCATAAAGTATTAAATAAATTGGGTTTTTTTGTAATAAAAAAAGCTTTTAAAAAAAATACTATAGATGAATATAAGTTTAAATTTATAAATAATCAAAAAAAACAAATTGTAAAAAAAACAAAAAACCATTTGGTAGAAGTAAAGATTGATAAATTGAGTTTTTTTAGAAAAATTTATAAAAATCCGCAATTAAAAAAAATTGTTAAGAAATTTTATAATGGAAATGTTGGTTCTGATTTTCTTAGAATAGTAAAGAAAGATATTAATAATACTAAGCCTGTATTTTGTCATCAAGACACAGGATATCAATTTGGATCATTTAATAGGTATTCACTTTTTATTTCCCTAACCGAAAATAATAATTTAAATGGTGGAATGACAGTTTATCCATCGACCCATAAATTTGGTTATTTAGGTGATGTGGGTGAGATTTCAAAAAAAATCACAAAAAATTTTGTTAAAATTTGTCCCAGTTTAGAGAGCGGTGATGTTTTAATAATGCATTCTAGTTTATGGCATGAATCTGAAAAAAATTATAAAAAAATTGACAGAATTTATCTAGAAGTGCATATTCAAGATGCGGATGAACCTTCTACAAAATTTGTAATAACTGGAAAGAGAAATAATACGATTAAAATTCCATTTGATAAAAATAAACTTTTTTCAAATTCAAGAGTTCAAAGAATAGTAAAATTGAAAAATAAAATTAAAAAAATAAGTATATAAATAAGATTTTAAAAGAATGATTTGTAAATTAGATAATCATTCACTTTAATATATTTTATTTATAAAATTTATAATTACTTAATTATCTGTTTTCAATACTTTTCATCATATAAAAAATTGTATCTATTTTTGTTAACTTTATAATTTTATAAACATTTGAGAAATTTATTGATTTTACTAATATCTATTATGATAATTATAACAATTTATAAATTTCTTATAATTTTATTGTCACTTTAATGATAAAAATATTCTATAGATACAAATTAAAATTAATTTATACACAAAATTTATGAGTAATGTTATAAAAGAATTTGCAAGTAATATTATAAATCTTAATCGTTATTCTAAACGTGCTATTGCAATTATAACAGATGTAAGTCTGTGTATTTTATGTACTTGGCTTGCTTTTATTATAAGACTCGAAGAATTAATTTTATTTAAAGATTTTAATTTTTATTCATTTATAATATCAGTAATTATTGCAATCCCAATCTTTTGGCTAATGGGGCTGTATAAAACTATTCTTCGTTTTGAAGGTTCCTCAATAATATTTACATTATTTATTGCAACATTTGTATATTCATTATTTTATTTTGCAGTGATTGGTATTTATGGAATTCAAGATATTCCAAGATCCATTGGGGTCATACAACCTATTTTATTATTTTTAGCAATTTCAGCTACAAGAATAAGTATTAAACATTTATTTTTATTAAATTTTAAAAAAACAAAAAACAAAAATAATGTCCTAATTTATGGAGCAGGCAGTGCCGGAAGACAGTTATTAATTAGCTTAGAAAGTAGTCTTGAGATGAAAGTTGCTGGCTTTTTAGATGATGACCCTCAATTTCATAGACAAAAAATATTAGGCCAAACAATTTATGATCCATTAAATATAGAAATATTAATTCATAAAAAAAATATAGACTTAGTCTTGCTAGCCCTTCCTTCAATTACTCGACAAAAAAGAAATCAAATTATTAATAATTTAAATAAATATAAAGTAACTGTTAAAACACTTCCAAGTGTGCAAGATATTGTTGATGGCAAAGTATC
>MDTB01107883.1_pt1 | contig 11443 bp, 6 predicted proteins | sample 811161 | NCBI WGS metagenome assembly MDTB01 (sample SAMN05326650, study PRJNA326480) | marine metagenome | isolation source: seawater | place: Mediterranean Sea | collected 2009
CAAATAAATTATTTTTTTTATATTTGAGTTTTTTAATAACTTAGCAAAATTTTTTAGAACAACATCTTGATTTTTTTGAGGGGGTATTGATATAAGTATATAGTGAGAATTTAACAAAACTTTTATTAAATTTTTATCAAATATCTTATCTTTAAACTTATAAGAGGTAAATTTTTTTTTTTTAAAATAAATGTTTTTTGTTTTTTTAGTATTAGTTGAAGCAAAAACAAATTTTCTTTTTGAATTTAAAAGATAGTCCACAAAATATTTAGCTGATTGACCAAAACCAAAAAAAAAGAATCTTTCTTTTTTACTCATTAAGCCGTTTTAAATATTTTAGTTTTTAATGAAATAGGGCTTTCAAGTTTATCTAACATTTCTATTGGACAAACTTGTTTAAATTTTACTAATTCTTTTTCAAAGTTCTCTAGAATTTTTTTACCCTTTTCAGAATTTGTGTTTTTTGTGAATTCTAATATCATATTTTTAAGTTTATCTTTCCAAAATTTTGTTTCAACATTTTGCCATATAAGCGATGTCGGATTTACAAAATTCTCAAATTTATTTTCGGGATCATAGATAAAAGCCATACCTCCAGTCATACCTGCTCCAAAGTTATCTCCGACATCTCCAAGTATAACTATATTACCTCCAGTCATATACTCACAACCATTAGAACCACATCCCTCTGTAACAGCTTCTCCACCTGAGTTTCTTACAGCGAATCTCTCGCCCGCCAATCCAGAAATAAAAAGTTTGCCTGAAGTTGCGCCATAAAAAACTGTATTCCCTACAATTGAATTCTCGTAAGATTTTAGTTTGCTTGAAGCATGTTTTTTAACAACAATAATTCCTCCGGATAAGCCTTTTCCAACATAGTCATTTGCATCACCTTCCACAATTAATTTAATCCCTTTAGATAGAAAAGCACCTAGAGATTGACCTGCGGATCCTGTTAGATTTATAGTTATATTTTCATCTTCTAAGTTGTTATTGCCAAATTTTTTGTAGACATAATGAGATAGCCTAGTTCCTACAGATCTATGAGAATTTTCTATTTTATATTTAAACGAAGTTTTATTATTTTTCTGAATCTTATTTTTAATTTCTAACCATATTTTTTCATCAAGAGTTTCTGGAACAAAATTTATGCTTTTTTCTTTGCAAAATCTCGGGTTTTCACCTGGGTCTGCTTGTACTAACAAAGGATTTAAATCTAAGTCGTCTAAGTTTGAAGATCCTCTGCTAACTTGAGTTAAAAGGTCAGTTCTACCAATTATATCACTCAAATTTTTAAATCCTAAACTTGCAAGAATTTCTCTCACTTCTTTTGCAACAAAATTAAAAAAATTTTCTACTTTTTCTGGTGTCCCTGAAAACTTTTTTCTTAGACTCTCGTCTTGAGTACAAACTCCTACTGGGCAAGTATTTGAGTGACACTGCCTTACCATAATACATCCCATAGCAATTAAAGACGATGTTCCCATTCCAAATTCCTCAGCACCCATCATTGCAGCAATTACTACATCTCTTCCAGTTTTTAATCCTCCGTCAGTCCGCAGAGTAACTTTGTGTCTTAAATTGTTAAGAGTTAAAATTTGATTTGCCTCGGTTAAACCCATCTCCCAAGGTATACCAGCATATTTTACACTAGTTTGAGGGCTCGCGCCTGTTCCTCCAGAATGTCCGGATATTAATATTACATCTGCTTTAGCCTTAGCTACTCCCGCAGCAATCGTTCCGATTCCTGTTGAAGCAACTAATTTTACTCCAATTCTTGCGCCAGGATTAATTTGTTTGAGGTCATAAATTAATTGAGCCAGATCTTCTATAGAATATATATCGTGATGTGGAGGAGGAGAAATTAAAGTAACTCCAGGTGTAGAATGTCTAAGCCTAGCAATATCTTTTGTAACTTTAAATCCTGGAAGCTGTCCCCCTTCACCAGGTTTTGCACCTTGAGCTATTTTTATTTCAATCTCATTACAATTGTTTAAATAATTAATTGTAACTCCAAATCTTGCTGAAGCTACTTGTTTAACTCTTGAGTTAGCTGAGTCTCCATTTTCAAGAATTTTAAATCTTTTTGAGTCTTCACCTCCTTCACCACTGCATGATGCTCCTTTGATTCTGTTCATTCCAATTGCCAGAGTTTCATGTGCCTCTTCAGATAAAGCACCGTGAGACATGCTGCCGCTACCAAATCTTTTTGTTATTTCTGTTTCAAGCTCTACCTCATCTAAATCTATAGATTTCCGTCCTTTTTTAAATTCAAGTAAGTCTCTTAAATTGATTGGTGGCAAATTATGTATTGCATTAGAGTATTTTTTATAAGTTTCGTACGATCCTGAGCCTACAGAACTTTGAAGAATATGAATGAGGTTTCCTTGTATTTGATGTTGTTCTCCTGTTTTTCTATATTTGTAAATACCCCCTATAGGTAAAACAAATATATTTTTACTATAAGCTTTTTGATGTAATTTTTTAATTTTTTCTTCTATGCCTGTTAAACCTATGCCTGATATTCTTGATACCATTCCTGGAAAATATTCGGATACAACGGCTCTACTTAGTCCAACCGATTCAAAATTACATCCCCCTCTATAAGAACTTAAAACTGAAATTCCCATTTTAGACATTATTTTAAGTAATCCATTTTCTATTGCTTTTTTAAATCTTCTAGTACACTCATCATAGTTCAGATTACCAAATAGTTTTTTTTCATATCTTTGGTAAATACTATCTATTGCAAGATATGGGTTAATTGTTGTTGCTCCTACTCCAATTAGTACAGCAAATGAATGGGTGTCTAAAGTTTCTGAAGTTTCTACATTAATCGAGCAAAAACCTCTTAATCCGAGTTTAACAAGATAAGAATGAACAGCTCCTACAGCTAAAATGATGGGCAGATTCATTTTTTTATCACTGATGTTTTTATCAGATAAAATAATATTTGTAATTCCTTCTCGAACAGCAATCTCTGCCTCAACTCTAATTTCCTCTAGTCTTTTTTTTAAAGAATTACTAACATCAAAAGTACAATCGATCTTTTTTATTCTTTTCGAAAATAGGCTTTTAAATTTTTTAAATTGAGAATTTGTTAAAATTGGACTGTCTAAGACATATATTTTCTCTCGGGTTAAGTTATCAAAATCTAGAATATTACCTAAATTTCCAAATCTAGTTTTTAAACTCATTACTTTATTTTCTCTTAATGAGTCTATAGGTGGATTAGTAACCTGACTGAAGTTTTGTCTAAAATAATGTGAAACAGGTCTAAAATGACTTGATAATACTGCAACTGGCGTGTCATCTCCCATTGAACCTGTTGCCTCCTTACTTTCCTCCACCATGGGATGTAAAATCATTTCTAAATCCTCCACACTCATTCCTGAAAGATATTGTCTTCTTCTTAAATCATCTCCAGTGAAAGTGGGCAATTCTTTAATATTTTGAAATTTAGAGTCCAAATCAATTATTTGATTATTGAATTTTTTGTAATCTTTTGAAAGATAGTCTTTAATTTCTTTATCTTTAAATAGTTTTCCTTGTTTTAGCTCAACTGCTATTAATTGTCCTGGTCCCAGCCTACCTTTTGAAATTATTTTATCCTCTGGAATTTTTATCATTCCAGTTTCAGATCCAGCAAAAAGTAAGTTGTCAGAAGTTATTGAATATCTTAAAGGGCGAAGTCCATTTCTATCTGTTGAAGCTATAACCCATTTTGCATCAGTGGCACAAATAGCAGCAGGTCCGTCCCAAGGTTCTATCGAACTATTTAAAAAATTAAAAAGTTGTTGATGATTTTTTGGAACAGTTTTGCTTCTTTTTGACCAAGCATCTGGTATCATCATTAACTTAATCAATGGAGCAAGCTTTCCTGAGTGAGCTAATAACTCAAAAACATTATCTAACGATGCAGAGTCTGAGTTACCTGGTATTATAACTGGTTTGAGATCTTCAATATTTTTATAGAGTTTACTCGACATATCTTGCTCGTGTATCTTCATCCAATTTACGTTTCCTTTTAAAGTATTAATTTCTCCATTGTGAGCTAGGGTTCTAAATGGCTGAGCTAGATCCCAGCTAGGAAATGTATTTGTTGAATATCTTTGGTGAAAAATAGCAAATCTTGAAGTAAATTTTTTATCAAGTAAATCAGGGTAAAATTCAGATAGTGCCTCGGCTAGGAACATCCCTTTATAAACAATTGATCTAGAGCTCATAGAACAAATATAAAATTCTTTTATTTGAGACTCTCGAGATAATTTTTCTATTTTTTTTCTCGCTATATAAAGTTGTCTCTCTAGTTCATCTGTTTCTAAATTTTTATTTTTTCTAAATAGTACTTGTGCGATCTCTGGCCTACTCATTTCTGCGGTGGTACCAAGTACTTTAGGATTAACTGGTACTTGTCTCCAACCATATATATAAAAATTATTATTTAGAAGAACCGTTTCAATTATCGATCTACATTTTTCTTGAGAAGCATAGTCGTTCCTGGGCATAAATACCATTCCAACACAAATCCTTTTTTCTTCGTCATGAGAATGACCTGTGGCTAATATTTTATCTTTAAAAAAATCTGGGGAAATTTCTAATTTTATACCCGCCCCATCACCTGATTTTCCATCTGCGTCTACAGCACCTCTATGCCAAACAGCTTTTAATGCCTCGATACCATATTCTACGACTTTTCTAGATTTTTCACCATTTGTCGATGCTATAAGCCCTACACCACACGCTTCATGCTCCATTTCCTTATTATAAGAAAAATTTTTTGTTAAATGAGCTTTATTTTTTAAATATCTATTTTTCATGCTGCCCTAGTTTTTTTTGCAGCCATTCTTAAATATTTCTCAATTTGAACCGCGGCATCTCTTCCGTCTCTAATTGCCCATACAACTAGAGAGGCACCTCTAACAATATCTCCAGCGGCAAAAACTCCATTGATGTTTGTCTGCATAGTTTTTAAATCAATTTTTATTGTTCCCCACTTTGAGACTGCTAAATCTTCCTCATTAAAAAGTTTAGGAATATTTTCCGGGTCAAACCCTAAGGATTTTATTACTAAATCTGCTTCTATTACAACTTCGGAACCTTTTTGAATTACTGGCTTTCTTCTTCCTGAGGAGTCTGCTTCACCGAGTTGCATTTTATTTATTTCAACTTTTTGTACATTTTTATTTCCTATAAATTTTTTGGGGCTAGATAACCATATAAAATCAACTCCTTCCTCAATAGCGTTTGAAACTTCTCTGGAAGAGCCCGGCATATTTTCACGATCTCTTCTATATAAACATTTCACAGATTTTGCTTTCTGTCTTACTGCAGTTCTAACACAGTCCATTGCCGTATCTCCCCCTCCAATAACAACAACATTTTTCCCTTCTGCATTTAGAACACCTTCATCAAAAAGTTTATGATTATCCCCTAATCCTTTTTTATTTGAGGCAGTAAGAAAATCCATAGCGGGAAAAATATTCTCTAAATTTGATCCTTCAATTTCAATCTCTCTAGCTTTGTAAACACCGGTTGCTATTAGGACCGCATCGTGTTTTTTTCTAAGATCTTTAAGTGTAGAATCTTTTCCAATTTCAAAGTTTTGAATGAACTTAATACCACTATCTTTAAGAAGTTTTGTTCTTCTCTCAACAACGAATTTTTCTAATTTAAAGTTTGGAATACCATAAATTAATAGGCCACCTGGTCTATCGTATCTATCATAGATAGTAACCTGAAACCCTAATTTTCTTAGTTCTTCTCCACAAGCTAAACCTGCAGGACCAGATCCAATTATTCCAACTGACTCTTTAAGTTCATTTTTAATTTTAAGCGGTTTAACCCAGCCTTTCTCCCAAGCTGTCTCGGTTATAAATTTTTCTATAGAACCGATAGTGACTGTTCCATGACCAGATTGTTCAATTACGCAGTTTCCCTCACAAAGTCTATCTTGAGGACAAATACGACCACAAACTTCGGGCATGTTGTTTGTGCTTTGAGACAAATCGTAAGCTTCTTTTAATCTTCCTTCGGCCGTAAGTTTTAGCCAGTCTGGTATATTATTACTAAGAGGACAGTGGATTTGACAAAAAGGGACTCCACATTGGGAGCATCTACTTGATTGCTCTTTAGCTTTATCATTGATAAATTCTTTATAAATTTCATTAAAATCTCCCTTACGTTTTTCGGTTTCCCTTTTTGTTGGGTTTTGTTTTGGAAGATCGGTAAATTGTAACATTTTATTTTTCATAAATTTTTGCGAATTTACTGTAAAAGTGCTAATCTTAAAAGAGAAAACAGGTAAGTAATACTTACTATTATGTATAAAAATCCCTAATTTTAATGACTATTTTTAGCATACCTGCTATGCATTTAGAGTTGTCCATAAAAAAACAACCTTTAATAATAAATTCTCAGGTATGTTAGAAATTTTAATTTTATCAATTGTTCAAGGGATATCGGAATTTATACCGATTAGCTCTTCCTCACATTTAATTTTGGTAGCTGAATATTTCAAATTTAGTAATAGAGATTTAACCTTGGATGTAAGTTTGCACATTGGATCTTTTTTTGCTGTAATTTTTTATTTCAGATTTGAGATTATAAGATTTATAGAAAATAAAGATTTGTTCATTAAAATTTTATTTTCTTCTATTCCTGTTATTTTATTTGGTTATATTTTAATTAAATTTGATCTTATAGAACAATTAAGAAATATAAAAATAATAGGTTGGACTACCTTAATCTTTGGTATTTTATTGTTTATAAGTGATAAATTTAAGACTGAAAAAAATTTAAATCAAAATTTTAATTTTAAAACAGCTATTTTAATAGGTTTTTTTCAAATCTTCTCATTAATTCCAGGCGTAAGTAGGTCTGGTATTACTATTACATCCGCGAGATTTTTAAATTTTAATAGAATTGATGCTGCAAAAATATCTTTCTTATTATCAATACCTACATTGGCAGCAGTCAGTATTTATGGCTTAAGAAAAATTATTATCTCTGATAGTCTTCAATTCTCTTTTTTAAATTTTTTTGCAATAATCTTATCTTTTATTTTTTCTTATATTACTATAAAATATTTCCTTATTTATATAAAAAAATTTAGTCTTAATATTTTTGTAATTTATAGAATATGCTTAGGACTAGTACTTATTGTTTTAAGTTATTTATAGCACAAAAGTTAATATTAGTAATATAAAGAAAACTAATATAAAAAATAAAATAACAGATCGTTCTAAAGAAAGATTTTTCAAAAATTTCATTTTTTTAAATTACATTTTTAAAAAGATTAATCAAACTATTTTGGCGCGCCTGCTAGGATTTGAACCCAGAACCTCCTGGTCCGTAGCCAAGCGCTCTATCCAGTTGAGCTACAGGCGCATATAAATCAATTATCAAAAAAAGTAGTGTAAATAAAGGCGATAATGACCTATTGTTATTCTTTATTTATCGCCTAAGATTAACCTAATGCCAAATAAAAGTGATATCGTAATAACTTCTGCCGTAAGAACTGCTGTAGGATCTCTCGGTAAATCTCTTAAAAGTGTTCCTGGATATGAACTGGGTACTGCTGTTTTAAACGAAGCAATTAATAGATCTAAAATAAAAAAAGAGGAGATTGATGAAGTTGTAATGGGTCAGGTTTTGACTGGTAATACCGGACAAAACCCTGCTAGGCAAGCTTTGATTAAATCAGGAATACCTAAAGAGAAACCAGCTTATCTCGTCAATCAGGTTTGTGGATCAGGACTAAGATCTATTGCTTCTGGATATCAAAGTATCAAATCAGGTGACTCCAAAATTATATTGGCGGGTGGTCAAGAAAATATGTCTTTAGCTCCTCATGCTATTTTTTTAAGAGAAGGAAAAAAACTAGGGGATGCAGAAATAATTGACACTATGATAAAAGATGGATTATGGGATGCTTTTCATGGTTATCACATGGGCGTAACAGCAGAAAATGTTGCAACAAAATTCCAAGTAACTAGAGAGCAACAAGATAAGTTTGCAGTGGTCTCACAAGAAAAAGCATTAAAAGCACAAAAAGAAAAAAAATTTAACGATGAGATTGTCGATTTTAAAATCAAATCAAAGAAAGCTGAAATTAATTTTAATAAAGATGAGCACCCAAGAGAAGGTGTCAATCTAGAGACTTTATCTAGATTAAAACCTGTTTTTCAAAAAGAAGGAACAGTAACTGCTGGGAATGCTTCCGGAATAAATGATGGGGCAGCAGCTGTTGCATTAATGTCAGCAAATGAAGCGGATAAAAGAGGACTTGAAAAATTAGTGGCAATTAAGTCATGGGCTAGCTGTGGTGTCGACCCTTCTATTATGGGAACCGGTCCAATTCCAGCTTCAAAGAAAGCGCTAGAACTTGCAGGGTGGTCAGTTAAAGATTTAGATTTACTTGAAATTAATGAAGCGTTTGCTGCCCAAAGTATTGCTGTAATAAAAACTTTGGCAATACCAGAGGAAAAAATTAATGTTAATGGTGGTGCAATTGCTTTGGGTCATCCTATAGGAGCTTCAGGTACAAGAATTCTTGTAACACTTATCCACGAAATGAAAAAAAGAAATGTTAAGAAAGGCTTGGCAACACTATGCATTGGTGGTGGTATGGGTATTGCTATGTGTATTGAAAGATAATGGAAATCTCTAAACCATATAAAGGAAAGGGGAAAAGGAAATTAAAAAAAATGCCTTTTACCGTGAGAGGGTATTTTTATTACTATTTATTTTTTTGGTGCTTAATTTTATTAATTTATTTTTTTCATAATTAACAATTTTTTTTGCAAATGATTATCATTACAATTAAAAATCGCTAAATTAAGTGATAATGATTTTCATTAAAAACTATATTTCTTGAAATAAAATTTTTTTTTTATAATCTGTATCTATGAATACTTACAGTTGTAAAAAATGCGGTCTAACAATCCCAGTTACTTGTTCAAAATGCGATAGAGTAATTGACATCAAAATTACGGGTGAAGGTTGTTTAGTAAAAGAAAATAAATGTTTCGATTGTTCTAGCGTACCGATTATTAAAGACGTTTGTTTAGAGCAAAAGACAGCTTAGTTTCAAGCTCTTATTTTCTTATATATTGTTCATTCCTAAAGAGTCCTAAATTTAGGACTCATAATCATTTCAATTCTTAAAATTTTTGTTATAAAAATAATTAAATAATATGAAATTACCTGTAGTAAATCATCCAGACTATGTGGCAAAAATTAATGATGACAATAAATTTCCAATAAAAAAATTTGGAGCTTTGGCAGACTATCTTTTAAATGAAAATATTGTGGAGAAATTTTATACTCCAAAAGAATGTTCAATAGAAACCTTAAGAACATCACACTCTATTAAATATATTAATGATATTAAAAACAAAACTTTAGATATAAAACTTCAAAAAAAAATTGGATTTCCAATAAACGACAGCGTTTCAAGAAGATCTTTTGTTGCGACGGGCGGTACAGTTCTTGCAAGTAAATTATCACTAGATTTTAAACTTGCGTGTAATACCGCAGGAGGAAGCCACCATGCAACGTATAATTTTGGAGCAGGTTATTGTGTTTTCAATGATGTGGCTGTTGCTGCAAATTATTTAAAAAAAAAAGGATACGCAAAAAAAATTTTAATAATTGACCTCGATGTTCACCAAGGTAATGGCAATTCTGAAATTTTTAAAAATGATAAAAATGTACTAACTTTTAGTATGCATTGTGCATCAAATTATCCTGCTATAAAATCAAAAGGTGATATTGATGTGGGGCTTAGAGACAATATGGAGGACAAAGAATATTTACAAATTTTAAAAAAGAATCTAATTGTTTTAAATAAAGAAAATTTTGATGCAATTTTCTATATAGCGGGAGTAGATGTACACTATAATGATAGATTGGGTAAACTTAAATTAACCGAGGAGGGAATAGATATCAGAGATAAAATTGTTATTGAAAATTTTTTCTCAAGAAAAATACCTTTGTGTGGAGTTTTGGGCGGTGGTTACAATAAAGATTTTAAAAAATTAATAGAGCTTCATTCTCTTCTTCATAAAAATTGTGCAAAAATAATTTAATTTCAAAATTTATTTTAATAAGTATTTTTTCAATAGGAGTTTTTGAATTAAAAAATCGTTATTTTGATATCTTTCCTTTTTTTTAAGGAGAATGTTAATAAGCCACTTCATAAGCTTATTATCTATTTTTTAATGACCAAAAAAGGAGTAAATTGTGACCAAAAATGATCTTATTAAGAAAATTGCTTCAATTTTAACATTTATTATTAAATGAATTTTTAATAAATTCCAGATCGGTTTATAATATAATTATGGCTCAAAACATTTCGGTACCAGATATAGGTGATTTTAAGGATGTTGAGGTTATAGAAGTATTAGTAAAACCTGGAGATCAAATAAAAAAAAATGACCCAATAGTCACCATAGAAAGTGATAAGTCTAGTGTGGAAATACCATCACCTTCAGATGGCTTAATAAAAGATCTTAAAGTCAAAATTGGAGATAAAGTTTCTGAGGGAAGTCTTTTGGCAACTTTGGAGTCTAAAGATACTCCAAAAGTTAAAAATGAAAAGCAAGAGCAAAAAATCCAAAAAGAAATAAAAAAAGAAAAACCAAAAACTAATGGAAATATAGTTACATCCCAGCCATTAAAGCAAATTAAAAAGGTTTTTGCTGAACCAGCTTCTAAAGACGATATAGATCCGTTAGAAACTAACGAGTGGATAGAATCTCTAAACTCAGTGATAGAAAATGATGGATCCTCAAGAGCTAGTTATTTGTTAAACAAAGTTATTGATCAAGCTTATAAGGCAGGTCTTGTACTACCTGACACTAGAACAACACCTTATATCAATACTATTCCGACAGAAACTGAAGCTAAATCTCCTGGAGATCAAAAAATTGAAAAAAAAATTCGCGCTTACATAAGATGGAATGCAGCTGCGATGGTGGTCAAGGCGAACAAAAAAAGTTCAGAACTTGGTGGTCACATTGGCACTTTTGCTTCGGCTGCAACATTATACGATGTTGGGATGAATCATTTTTGGAGAGCAAAAAACAACAAATTTGGAGGAGACCTAATTTATTTCCAGGGACATTCTGCTCCAGGTATGTATGCTAGAGCATTTCTAGAGGGAAGACTTACTGCTAAACAACTGGATGGTTTTAGACAAGAAGTCGGTAAAGATGGATTATCTTCTTATCCTCATCCATGGTTAATGCCTAGCTTTTGGCAGTTTCCAACTGTATCAATGGGTCTAGGCCCAATCATGGGTATCTATCAAGCAAGGTTTTTAAAATATTTGATTAATAGAGGATTAATAAAAGACGAGGGAAGAAAAATTTGGGTATTTCTTGGTGACGGTGAAATGGATGAACCAGAGTCTTTAGGTGCAATAGGTTTGGCTGCAAGA
>MDTB01205124.1_pt1 | contig 11443 bp, 13 predicted proteins | sample 811161 | NCBI WGS metagenome assembly MDTB01 (sample SAMN05326650, study PRJNA326480) | marine metagenome | isolation source: seawater | place: Mediterranean Sea | collected 2009
CCACCACCTAAAATTGTGCAAATTTGATTTTTCATGATATTTAGTACACTTATATATGAAAATAACTAAGTTTAAAGGGGACATAACTTCAGAGGTATCTAGCTCAATTAAAAATAGTATCGCGATAGATACTGAAGCAACAGGTCTACAAATCCCTGAGAGAGATAAGTTAAGCTTAATTCAGATTTGTGACGAAAAAGGAAACGTTTATATAATTCAACCTGATAAAAATAATTATAAAGCACCTAATTTAGTTTCAATTTTAGAAAATGAGAAAATTCTTAAGATTGGTCACTTTTTAAGATTTGACAAAAGTGCTTTAGAATTTTTTCTCAAGTGTAAAATTAAAAACATTTTTGATACTAAAATTGCATCTAAGATTGTAAGAACTTATACTGACAGTCACGGTCTTAAAAATCTTGTACAAGAGTTTTGTAATAAATCTTTAGATAAAAGGCAAGGTAGCAGTGATTGGAATAAAGACATCAATGAACTCTCAGAAAAACAGTTAGAGTATGCTGCGAATGATGTGATATATTTGCATAAAATCAAAAGTGAACTAGAAAAAATGTTAATTCGTGAAAAAAGAATGGAAGTATTTAGAGAATGTTTGGCTTTTTTAGATACAAGAGTGACTTTAGATCAAAGTGGATTTAAATTTGATATATTTGAACATTAATGAAAAAAAAAAATTATATATCTCTCGCTAATAAAGCAGCAAATATTCAGATCAACGAGCTAAAAAAAATTAAAAAAATTTTTAATAAATCATTTGTCGACGCAGTAGATTTAATTTTAAATTGTAAGGGAAAAATTATTTTTGCTGGTATAGGTAAATCTGGTTTAATAGCTAGGAAGATATCAGCGACTTTTTCTAGCGTTGGTATTCCCAGTTTTTTTTGTGATCCTGCTCAAGCTCTACATGGAGACATGGGTCAAATTGAAAAGAAAGATATTTTAATTATTTTTTCTTACTCAGGAAATACTTTGGAACTTTCAAATATGCTTAAGTATGCCAATAGATATAGAATAAAAATTATAGGCGTTGCCTCTAAACCTGACAGTATATTGTTAAAAGCTAGCGACATAAAAATTATTCTTCCAAAAGTTAAGGAGGCTGACTTAACTGGAATGGTTCCTACCTCAAGCACGTCTATGACACTGTTATTGGGTGACTGCTTAGCTACAACAGTGATGAGTCAAAGAAAATTTACAAAAGAAAAATTTAAAGTATTTCACCCAGGAGGAAACATTGGGGGTTCTCTACTTTTAGCTAAAGATATAATGGTCCAAGGAAAAAAAATGCCATTAATTAATTTAAATAAAAGGTTCAAAGAAGCTTTGAGAGTTATGAATCAAAAAAAATTAGGTATAGTTGTAATAACAAAAAATAAATTTATTTACGGATTAATTACTGACGGTGATTTAAGAAGAGAATTGAAAAACTATTCTGAAGATAAAAAAATAAAATATTTTGTTAATAAAAAACCTTTAATAGTAAATGCAAATATGCCTGCCTCAAAAGCTCTTGCAATAATGAATGAAAAAAAAATTACTAGTTTATTAGTTGTGTCTGATAAAGATTATAAAAAGAAAAATAAAAGTCTTGTAGGAATTATTCATATTCATTTTTTACTTCAGTATGGTATCAGATGATTGATAGAAAAAAAAAGCTAAGAATTATACAAGCCGGCCTTCTATTAGTTGGATCATTAATGATAATTTTTACATATACCAATCAAAAAAGAAATGAGTTGAGTTTCTTATCAGAGAAAAATCAAGAAATAGTAAAAAATGAACTGACAAAAGAAGACGAAAGTGGTGATATTTTTTACAATATCGAATATTCAGGACTAGATCTTGACGGTAATAGATATATTATTGCTTCAAAAGAAGCGACAAATGACGACTTAGATAAAAATATTGTATATATGAAAGAAGTTAATGCAAAATTTTACTTGAAAGATAATACTATTTTGAAAATTAAATCTAATAACGCTATTTACAATAATCAATCGCTAAATATGAAATTTTCTAATGATGTTATTGCTGATTATGAAGGTAGCAGACTTTTAGCAGGTGAAGCAGAATTTTCTAATGAAAAAAGTGTCTTGATAATTTCAAATAAGGTTAGAATAACTGATAAAAAAGGTACAATGCAAGCCGATAGACTATTGTTTGACATCAAACAAAAAACTTTAAATATTGAGTCATTAAATGAAAATAAAATTAACACTAATATAAATCTTAAATGAAAAAAGGTTTCAGAATATTAAAATTTAAAAAGGATAAACCTATTTTTGAAATCAAAGATGTGAATAAATCTTTTGATGGAAGGCCTATTTTAAAAAAATTGTCTTTAAAAGTTTATCCGGGTGAGTGCGTGGGTGTTTTAGGACCTAATGGTTGTGGAAAGACAACTTTATTTTCAATGTGTATTGGTGAACAAAATGTAGAAGGTGGAAAAATATTTTTAAATAACAAACCTATAGAGCAAATTCCAATACATTTGCGATCAAAAGAAGGTCTGGGTTATCTTCCTCAACAAAGAAGCGTGTTTAATATGTCCGTTTACGACAACATTTTAGGCATAGCACAAATTTCAATAAATAACGCCGATCAACAAAAACAAGTAACAGAAAAACTTCTAGATGAGTTTAATCTACAACACTTAAGATCTCTTAATGCTTCGGTTTTATCTGGCGGTGAAATCAGGAGGTTAATGATGGCAAGAATAATGATAAATAAACCAAAAATTGTTTTACTTGATGAGCCCTTAGCTGCGCTTGATCCATTAGTTATTCAGGATGTTCAAAAATATATTTTAAAGATTCAATCAAGTGGTACAGCAATTTTGGTAACAGACCATAACGTTAAAAACCTTTTTGATATCACTGATAGAAGTTACGTACTAGGAGAACACTCGGTCATAGCTGAGGGAACATCAAGAGAATTACTTAAATCCTCAAAAGCTGTGGAACAATACTTTGGCTCTCAATTTTCTTGAGGAAAATGAAATCAAAGAGCTTTAATATAGAAATTAAGAAAAAAATTCCTTATTTTAAAAAAACAATTAAAGTTGATTCAGATAAATCTATTTCTATTCGTAGTCTTTTGATTGGTTCTATTAGTCAAAAAATTTCAAAGATTCAAAACATCCTAGAGTCTGCAGATGTTTTTTCAACTATTGAATGTCTTAAAAAATTAGGTGTAAAGATAAAAAAAAAATCAAGTAGATACTATATTTATGGAAAAGGTTTAGGATCTCTTATTGCAAAAAAAAATTCTGAATTAAATTTTGGAAATTCAGGGACTTTAGCTCGGTTGCTGATTGGAATTTTAGCTACAACACCAAACGTAGTTATCAAGATAAAAGGTGATCATTCTTTAAACAAACGAAGCATGAAAAAATTGGTTATTTTAATGTCAGAGTTTGGTGCATATTTTTTTCCAAAAAATAAATACCATTTTCCTCTCAAATTAATCTCATCTCAATTCCCGATTGGAATTACTTATAAAGCCGGTGTGTCTGCACAGTTAAAAAGTGCTGTAATGCTTGCTGGCTTAAATTCATACGGAAACACCAAAATTGTAGAGATTAATAAAAGTAGGGACCATACAGAAAATATGCTTATAAATAATACTCAGTCTGTAAAACTTATTGATGGAGAAAAAAAAATAATTAAAATATTTGGTAAAAAATATTTAAATTCATTTGATGTAAATGTTCCAGGTGATCCTTCCTCAGCAGCTTTTTTTACAGCTTTAACGCTTTTGAATAAAAATTCGAAATTAAATATAAGAAATGTGGGTCTTAATCCAACAAGAATAGGTTTCTATAAATTATTAAAAAAGTTTGGAGCAAAAATTAAATTTAAAAATATAAAAAAGCTTAATAACGAAGTTCAAGGTGATATCGAAGTAAAAAGTTCAAATCTTAAACCTATTAAAGCATCAAAAAAATATTACGTTAATTCTACTGACGAATATCCAATTTTATTTGTTATGGCTGGTCTGACAAAAGGTGTTTCTTTGTTTGAAGGAATAGAAGATTTAGCAAATAAAGAGAGTAATAGAATTAAAGAAATGCAAAGAATATTGAGTCAAATTGGTGTAAAAAGTCATGCAAAAAATAATAATTTAAAAATATTTGGCAAAGGTCTTTTTGATGCTTCTAGTAAAAAAATTAATGTACCTAATTTAGGCGATCATAGAATATGTATGTCATCATTCGTGTTAGCATGCTTAACTGGGGCAAAAACAAAAATAAAAAATTTTGAGACAGTTTACTCTTCTTCTCCTTCATTCCTAAAAATTATAAAATCATTAGGTGCAAAATATGAAATCCAAAAATAAATTTTTACAAATTTCATGTGATGGTGGTGGTGCTACTGGAAAATCTACAGGTGCGAAATTAATATCAAAAAAGTATAAATTAAAATTTCTCTCTTCAGGGTTGCTGTATAGATATGCCAGCTATATTATTTTAAATTCAAAACCTAAAAATAAAATTTCTTTTTTAAAATCAAAGTTCAAAAATTTAAATCTTAAGAAACTTGATAAGATAAACTTACATTCTCCTGAAATTTCTAATCATAGTGCTCAAATTGCCAAAAATCTTAAAATAAGAAACATTTTAAAAAAGTTTCAAATAAATTTCTCAAAAAAAAATAAAAACTGCTGCATTGAGGGCAGAGATATATCTACAAAAATTCTTCCTAATTCAGACTTAAAATTTTTTTTTAAATGTAATTTGAGTATAGCTGCAAAAAGAAGGTATACAGAATTAAAAAAAATTAATCCAAAAATTAAGCTCAAAGATGTTAAAAAAGCCTTAAGATTAAGAAATATTTCAGATATAAAAAGAAAAAACTCCCCTTTACTTAAACATATAGATTCGATAGAAATCGACACCGGAAAACTAAGTAAATCAGCTATGTTAACCAAAATGAGTAAACAAGTAGAAAGAATTTTAAAACAAAAATATGTCAACTGAGCAAGAATCAAAACAAGCAAACCCAGCTCATAAAGAGTTTCAGAATTTATTAGAGCAAGATTTTAAAGATAGAAAACTTAAAGAAAACGAGATTATCAAAGCAACGGTAACAGAAATCACAAAAAACTTTATTGTAGTTGATTGTAAAGCAAAGATGGAAGGGATGATACCTATAGAGGAATTTAAAAATGATGATGAATTATCAAAGCTTAAAGTTGGTTCTAAAATTGACGTTTATTTAGATAGAATTGAAAGTTTCAAAGGTGAAATAATAATTTCCAGAGACAAAGCCAGAAAAATGAAAGCTTGGAAAAAAATGGAAAAAGTTTTTGAAACAAAAGAAGAAATGACTGGCTATATAACTGGGAAAGTAAAAGGAGGTTTTATAGCTACTGTGGAGGGATTGCCATGTTTTATGCCATCTTCACAAATTGATGTAAGACCACTTAAAAGAGTTGATCACCTATTTAACACACCTGTGAAAGTTATAGCAACTCGGATTGACAAAAATAGAGGCAACGTTTGTGTATCAAGACGAGCTGTTTTAGAAAAAAGTAAAAATGCTGAAATAGCTGAAGCCTTGAAAAATATTAAAGAAGGACAAATAGTAAATAATGCAATTGTAAAGGCAACTACTGATTGGGGAATTTTTCTAGATATTAATGGAGTCGATGCATTACTTCATGTTTCTGATTTAAGTCATGGCAGAGTTAAAAAGCCAGCCGATCTAGTAACGATTGGTCAAAATTTAAAAGTAAAAATTACTAAAATAGACGAAAAAACAAATCGTGTATCTGCATCGGTTAAAGCGCTCACAGAGGATCCTTTCGACAATATAGAAAAAAAATACAAAATAGGTGAAATATATGAGGGTACAGTTACTAAAATTATGGATTATGGATGTTTTGTAAGTATAGAAGAAGGAGTAGAAGGTCTGATTCATAGTTCAGAACTAGATTGGAAAAACAAAAATATTAAACCAAGTAAAATTCTCTCGGTTTCACAAAAAATTAAATTTAAAATTGTGAATATTGATAAGGAAGCTAAAAGAATTTCGCTATCATATAAGGCCACACTTAAAAATCCTTGGGATGAATTAAGAGATAACGCAGGAAAAGAAACAACAATAAAAATAAATAATGTTACCGATAAAGCTATCTTTGGTGAGATAGAAGAGTCTGGATTGGCGGGTATGCTACATTATAAAGAAATTTCTTATCAAGAAAATATTGAAGACCTTAAAAAATTTAAGAAAAATGACAAAATCAAAGTAAAAATCTTGGAAATTAAGGATGATAAAATTAAGTTTTCAAAAAGGGCTCTTGAAAAAGATCCTTTCGATTGGTTTAAAGATAATAACAAAAAAGTTGGAGATGTCATAACTACAAGAGTACATGAGGTTCTGAAAACTGGTTTAAAAGTATCAATTGATAAAGAAAAAAAACTAATTGTTAATATTAGAAAAGCAGATTTAGCAAAAGAAACTGCAGACCAGAGACCAGAGGTATTTAGTAAAGATAATGCTTTAGACGCAAAAATAATTGATTTGGATCTTGCAGCGAGAAGAATAAAATTAAGCCCTAAGTCAGCCCAAATGGATGAAGAAAAGTCTCTTATAGCCAAATTTGGTGAAGGTGCAACAAAATCAGGAGCGACACTAAAAGGTATTTTTGAAAAAGCAATTGGAAAAAAAGAAAAAAAGAAAAAATAATTGTCAAGAGTAAAGCTCATAAAACAGCTTAAAGAAAAAAATCCAACAATAAATCAATCTGAGCTTGAGTCAGTTTTAGATATTTTTTCAAAAAATATTTCTGATGCTTTTAAGAATAATAATTCTGTAGAAATACGTGGGCTAGGACGCTGGTATTGCAAGAAATTAAAAGAAAATTTTAACGCACGTAATCCATTAACTAATGAATTACTATACAAACCAGAGCGTATTAAGGTAAGATTTAAATCGTCAAAAAATTTAAAGAAAATTATTAACGAATGACCAAACCAAAGATTTTTATAGCATGTGACACAACTAACCTTACAAAAGTTAAACGAATTATAAATCAATCAAAAACTAATAAATTCAAAATCGGTTATAAATTTGGGTTAGAATTTATGAACTCTAAAAAGGGTAGACAATTTTTATCTTCATTAAAAAAAGAAATTATTTTTATAGATCTAAAATTAAATGATACTGTGAATACGATGGTATCAGCTGTAAAAGCCTTGAAAGATTTAAGAATTAATTATCTAACAGTTCATATTTCTTCTGGCTTAGCTGCTTTAAAAGCTGTTAAAAAAGTATCAGGCTTTACAAAAATTGTTGGCGTTACAACTTTAACTTCATTAAATAATAAAGATCTAAAACTAATTGGGTATAATAAATCAGTAAAGAATTTGGTAGTGCATCAAGCTAAACTTGCAAAAAAAGCGGCTTTAGATGCTTTGGTTTGCAGTCCTTATGAGGTAAATGCTGTTAGAAAAATTTTTAAAAAAGAAATTATTACTCCAGGTGTGCAAATAGGAAAAAAAAACTATGATCAAAAACGGTCAATGGAAGCTAACAAAGTAAAGTCAGATTGGTTGGTGATTGGAAGGGCGATTACTGCTCGTGGAAGTATAAAAAAAAATATTCAAAATCTTGCTAAGCAATTAAGATAATGAAAATTAAGATTTGTGGTTTGAATCCAATTAGAGATGTTCAATTATGTATTGATCTCAAAGTAAATTATTTAGGATTTGTTTTTTATAAAAAATCTCCACGAAATATTAATATTCCAGATATTAAAATACTTTCTAGTTATGATAAGAAAAATTCAAGTTTTGTTGCTGTAACAGTAAACCCTACAGATGAGTTTATTAAAAAAAATTTAATAGGAAATTTTGATTTTATTCAACTTCATGGCCATGAGACAAAAGAAAGAATTGCTGAAATTAAAAATATGGGCTTTAAAATAATTAAGGCAATTAAAGTGAAAGAGTCACAAGATATTGATAAACACAGAAATTTTGAGAATGCCGATATAATATTATTTGATACGCCAGGTATGGAAAAATCTTTAGAATTTCCCAAAAGTCTAATTACAAAACTTCCTATTGGTGAAAAATATGCATTAGCGGGTTCCATCACTGAATATAATGTTAAAAATTTAAGTAATTTAGGGGTTAACTTTTTTGATTTATCCTCTAGTTTAGAAAATCAATTAGGTTACAAAGATCATCATAAAATTCAAAATTTTATAAAAAAAATTAATGAGCTTTAAAATTAAAAAGAATACACCTCTTATTGACCAACATGATAAAAACTTTATGTATGGCGGTAAATTTGGAGGAAATTATATACCTGAAACTCTTAAAAAACCTGTAGACGATCTTACAAAATTATTCGCTAGACTGAGAAAAGATAAAAAGTTTATTAAAGAAAGGGATCATTACTTTAAAACATATGTTGGTGCTCCTACGCCTTTTATAAGATTAGATAATTTAACAGATTACCTAGGTGGTGCACAAATTTATGCGAAGGTAGTATCAGAAGCAAAAGGAGGAGCTCATAAAATTTACGGAGCGACCGTTCACTGCATGATAGCTAAAAAAGCAGGAAAAAAATATGTGGTTGGTGATACAGGTGCTGGGTATGCAGGAAAAATGCTTTCAATGGCTGCTAAAAAGTTTGGTCTTAAATGCAAAATTTTTATGGGTGCTAAAGATATTAAGAGACAAAGACCCAATGTAGAAGCAATTAAAAAAAATGGAGCTGAAATAGTTCCTGTTACTACTGGAAGTCAAACACTTGTGGATGCTGTAAGTGAATGCATGAGATACTGGGTTTCGAATTGTAATACCACACACATGTGTGTTGGTTCAACAGTGGGTCCTAACATATTTATTAAGATATGCGCTTGGTCAACAGCACAAATTTCAAGAGAATTAATGCATCAAGTTAATGAAGAATTTGGAAATATTCCTGACAAATTAAAATTAATTAACTGTGTTGGCGGTGGTAGTTCCGCAGCAGGATTTTGGAATGAGTTTATGGATACCGATGCTCAATTTATTGGTGTCGAAGCTGGAGGACCTCAAAATAGTAGACTTCATGCAGCGCCGCTTACAAACGGTTCTAAAATTGGTATTCTTCATGGGGCCGCACAATACGTTATACAAGATAAAGAAGGACAAATAGGTTCGACTGAATCAATTTCTGCTGGTCTTGATTATCCAGGAATTTCTCCTCTTCATTGTTTTCTTAAAGATACAAAAAGAGCAAGATACACCTCAGCAAGTGATGAGGAGGCACTTAAAGCTTATCAACTGGTATCAAAACTTGAAAATATTTCTCCTTCACTTGAACCTTCTCATGCTTTTGCAGAAGCAATTAAATTAGCTCCAAAATTAAAATCATCTGAGGTTATTATTGTTAATTCTTGCGGTGATAGTATTAAAGATAAAGATATCATAAAACAAAGATTAGGATCATATTCAAGATGAAATCAAAAATAGCTATAGCTTTTGAGACTTGTAGAAAAGAAAAAAGACCAGCTTTAATTACCTATACAGTAGCTGGGGACAATACAAAAAAAAATTCTCTCAAAATATTAAACAAAATATCAAAATACGCTGATATTTTAGAACTTGGATTTGCACATAACACACCCATAGCAGACGGAGGACAAATACAGGGTAGCTCCCATCGAGCCATAAAAAATGGGATTAAGTTAAAAGATGTTTTTCAAATTGTAAAAAAATTTAAGAAAAACAAACCAGACAAACCACTCATTTTAATGGGTTATTTCAATTTAATTTATCAAAGCGGTGAAAATATTTTTTTAAAAAATTGTAAATCTTCAGGAGTTGATGGATTAATTGTAGTTGACCTTCCATATCCTGAAAATAAAAACTTTGCAATTAAGTGTAAAAAAAAGTCAATAAATTTTATACAACTTCTGTCTCCTACTACATCAAAAGATAGAATGAAAAAAATTATTAAAGACTCACATGACATGATTTATTACATATCAATGTTGTCCACTACAGGAGGGAAATTAAAAGTTTCACCTAAAAAAATTCTTCAAAACTACAATTCAATTAAACGAATCAACCCAAAAAAGAATCTAGTTATAGGGTTCGGTATTACGGATAAGACTATATCTTCATTAAAGTCAGCTAATGGACTAGTAGTAGGCAGTATGTTGTGTAAAACAATAACGGATTCACTCAAAATGGGACAAAATCCTGTCACAAAGTTAGATAAAGTTGTGTACAATCTAAAAAAAAAAATTATATGAATTGGATTTCAAAGTTTATTAAACCAAAAATTAAATCACTTTTTGAAAAAAAATCTTCAAAAATAGAAGAAAATCTTTGGACAACATGTGGGTGCAAAAATTTAATATACAAAGAAGATATGAAGGCCAATCTAAAGGTCTGTCCTAAATGTGGAGCGCATCATAAATTAACCTGTCGAGAAAGATTTGAAACTTTTTTTGATAACAAAGAATTTGAGTTGATAGAGACACCTTTACCTAAAGATGATCCTTTAAATTTTGAGGATAAAAAAAAATATACAGATAGATTAAAAGCTGCTCGCAAACTTACTGGTCAAGATGATGCAATTTTAATTGCAAAAGGAAAAGTTCGAAATATTAACATGGTAGCTGGGGCACAAGATTTTAGGTTTATTGGTGGGTCGTTTGGTGCAGCGTCTGGTGAAGCGTTTATAGCTGGTGCTCAACATGCAATTGAAAATAAAATGCCTTATATATTTTTTAGCTGTTCTGGAGGACAACGAATGATGGAGTCTTCTATTGCACTAATGCAAATGTCAAGAACTGCATTAGCAGTTAATGAATTGAAGAAAAAAAATATTCCTTTTGTTGTTGTTTTAACTGATCCAACAACCGGAGGCGTAACAGCTTCTTGGGCTATGCTAGGTGATATTCTAATTGCAGAGCCAAAAGCAACAATTGGATTTGCAGGTCGAAGAGTGATTCAAGACACTGTTCGTGAAACTTTGCCAGATCAGTTCCAAACAGCTGAGTATGTGAAAGATCATGGCGGTATCGATTTAGTTGTTGAAAGACAATATTTAAATTCAACGATCGGAACATTATTAAATGTTCTATTGAAAAAAGCAGAGTCACAAGCTAAACAAGACTCGAATGTCACAGTCGATAAGTCTCTACAAGCAGCTAGCTAATCATAAGCTCTTCAATAAGACCATAAATTTTGATTTAAAAAGAATAAAACTGGTACTTAAAAAATTAGGTCATCCTGAAAGAAAATTAAGTAATATAATTAATTTTCTTGGTTCAAGTGGAAAATATACTACTCTTTATTCTGTTAAAAGTTTTATTGAAGCAAATAATCAGACCGCCTCTGCATATATTTCTCCATCACTAAAAGATATTAAAGAGCGATTTTGGATGGGCGATAGGTTTTTAACCCATAAAGAAATAA
>MDTB01209221.1_pt1 | contig 11443 bp, 8 predicted proteins | sample 811161 | NCBI WGS metagenome assembly MDTB01 (sample SAMN05326650, study PRJNA326480) | marine metagenome | isolation source: seawater | place: Mediterranean Sea | collected 2009
AAGACCGACACCAGCTCCAACCATAACAACTAATGTTTCACTTCTATTATTCAGAATTTCGTATAAATATGGTGCATCTTGAGGGTTTATTGATGATCCAAAGGCTTTTAGCGCACCAATTGCTGGTTCAGCATAAGTAACTCCAACTCCCAATATACCAATAATAACTAAAACCAAAAACATTGGTGCTTTTTTAGGAAGAGTATCACCGATTATAGTACCAAATGGCATGAGTCCAGTCTTTAATCCTTCCATAAAAATGGCAAGTCCAACAATAACGGCGACTAAACCCAAACAAATAGTAGCAGCTGATGATATAGGTTGTCTCAAAATTAGCATCTGGAATAGAAAAAGATATGCAGCAAGTGGGACAACAGCCTTAACCTGTTCTAAAATTCTTGTTAATGTGTATGGTGCTAAAAGGGATAAGGCTTTTGATGGTGAAACTTTAATTTTTCCAGGTTTGAGAGTTTTTCCCTTAGCTGGTTTTGGTGTAAGTAGATCATAACTTAGTGTTTTGTGATTTACCTCTGATTCATGAATAAAATCTGAATATTTCATAATTTACCATAACACATTGTTAAAATTAATAAAATATTTATTCAATATGTTTTGTTGACCTCTCTAATCTATACATAATTTGTTTTGTAAGCTTGGCAATCAAATCGTTTTCAGTCTCTAAGACTTTGTCAATATCTTCATGTGAGTAAATTAGAGTTTGGTATTCTGTCCTTTTTGCAAGTTCTTCACAAAGTTCCATGATGATTTTTTTAGCTTTAATTGAACCTGACTGAATTAGTTCATCTAAATTATCCTTACTTATTGAAATAAGTTCTGTAGGTTGATTAGATATTATCGTAGCACTTCTGTTTTGATTCAACAGAAGAGCCATTTCACCGAAAACCTCTCCATTACTCATTATTCCAACTTTTTTTCCATCTACAATAACATTCAAAGACCCATGGACTATCATATATGCTTTATTACCTTTATCACCTTGAGAAAAAAGAGTCTCTTCTTCTAACATCAAAACTTTAGTTGTCTTACCATGAGTAATATGTTTCAAGAAAAAATCCTTTGAGATAACCTGTAATGTAACTGAAGTGCAAGAGCTCTTATTACGTTTGGTGAGTCTTTACATAATTTAAGCAAATCATTTTTAGTAATTGTTAATTTTTGATCATCAGCTTTTCCAAGTTCTACAGACATTTCATTTATAACCTTATGAAGTTCAATGTTAGATGACAAAAGTATAGCCTCTAATGCTTTTTTTTTAATTTCAACTACTTCACTCGGTATTATCGCTTTAATACTAGCTTTTCTTGTCTCATTAAGAATTAAAGATAGTTCTCCAAAAATTTCTCCAGCTTCTATTTTCCCAACTTTTTTTCCATTAACCTCTGCGACAAGTCCACCTGAAATCACCAAAAAAGCTGTTTCTCCCTTTTCTCCTTGATTAACTATGTACTGATCTGGCAGAACTCTTATTTTTTTTAAACCCATATTAACAAATTATTTTATTTTGAAGTTGCAACATAAACTCCGTCCCAGTCTTTTGGAGGAGGATTTTCTTTATATTCATTTATTCTCTCCATCATAATATCATAATATTCATTCATTAAATTATTACAAAGAGTTTTAGCAGATTCCATTTCATTAATAGATTTTTCCCATTCTTGTTTAAAGTAATTTTCCAAAATTAAATTATGTCTTGATTCTAAATTTTTAAATCCAGAACTATCTTTGAATTTTGAATCACCGAGAAGAGTAAAAATTGTAACGGCCTCTTTTTTTCCCTTAACGGCAATCATATCAAGCTGTAATGTTGCATATGTATCTTTGACACTTTCATTAGTTTCTGGACCTATTACTGTTTTCACTCCATAACTTTTGGATTGTCCTTCAAGTCTGGAAGCCAAATTCACAGCATCCCCTAAGACCGAATAATCGAACCTTTGGTCTGATCCCATATTCCCAACTACACATCCGCCTGTATTTAGACCTATACCAATTTTAAGTTCTAGAAATTTTTTATTTTCTGCTTTCGCTTCCTCTTCCCTAATCCTATTTAATTCTTTCATCGCTTTATGCATTTCTAAAGTTGCATCGCATGCCATTTTTTCATGTCCTTCCACGTCAATTGGAGCATTCCAAAAAGCCATTATACAGTCGCCCATATATTTATCTATAGTGCCATTGACATTAATTATTTCATTTGTCAAAGGAGTTAGAAACCTGTTGATTAATCTAGTAAGTCCTTGAGGATCTGATTTAAAAGACTCTGAAATTGTTGTAAACCCTCTAACATCACAAAAAAGAAATGTCATTTTTTTTGTTTCTCCACCCAGTACTAATTTCTCAGGATCATCTGCAAGTTGTTCAACTAATGCTGGGGACAAATATTGAGAGAATGCTCCTCTAATCTGTTTCTTTTCATTTGCATCTCTTAAATAGTTAGCAAATGTATTACTGAAATATATAATAAATGTGGAGACCCCAGCAAATGTTGGGTCAAAAAGAGTTTTTTCATCTAAAAAAAGTTTTACACTCATGTAAAAAGCAGACCCAATAACTGTTACAAGTATTGAGATATTAACCACCGGACCAAATTTCAATGCTGATATTGTGATAAAAAATGCCAACAAAATTGTGAATAGAGCTTCATAAAACTTCATGTTAGCGCCTGATTTAAGAAAAGGTGCCCCACTGATTTTAACCTTATTCTTTTCTAAAATTGCCTCTTCTTCAGACAGTCCTTTTTTCAATGACTGCTTATAAACATTTTCGGCATTTTTGTTTGATGTGTAATACATAATTGCAGATATAACAGTATCAATTAAATTTGCATGAATCTCTACACCTGGCATCCTATCATCAACTGGAGTAGGCCTTATATCTTTAAGACCAGTTGCAGATGTGCCTAAAATACCTAATTTTCCTTGCAATCTATCTTTGCCAACCCTTCCTTTTATTATGTCAGCTGCACTTACATAATATCTAGATTTATTTTCGATAACCTTAGGGGAATCTGATTCTCCATAATATATCCATACTCTTCCATTCTCATCTGTTGGAATTGAAGCGTTTCCAATTGCTTTGGTTTGAATAATTATTTCTTCGACACCATTTATACCTGTTCTAGTTGCAATACTATTGCCTTGGAATGCAACTCTTATCATATCTAGTCCGAGTGTTGGCCTTACTGTTCCAGCCACATTTGAAATTAAAGGTACTCTCCTGATTATGCCATCAGGTTCTTCAGCCACAGATACAGTTCCTGATCCTGATGCTGCTTTTTCAAATTCAGATACATTAGCTAATAAGCCTGGATATGTTATTAGCCAATTCTTTGGATTTTGACTTTTTCCTAAAAAGACTTTTACTGAGGTTTCATTTATGTCAGATCTCTTAGCATCTCCCTCGAGATCAAGACCGGAATGACCAATAACTGTTGGGAATTTTTTCATCGCCTCCATCGCCAAGAACTCGTTTGATGGTAATTTACTTAACAACTTAGAAATTTCTGGATTTCTTTTTTTTATATCTCTAGATATGAGTTCGGGGGAGGTTCTGTCCTTTTCTGCAAAAAGGACATCCAAACCTATAACAAGCATTCCTGATTCTCTGGATTTATCAAACAGGTCGGCTAAAACTGTCCTAGGCCATGGCCACTGACCAATTTCTCTTAGAGATTTTTCATCTATATCTACAATTACAGAGTAAGTTTGCCCATCTGTTGGTCTGGGAAATTTTTTTTGAAGAACATCAAAGTATTTTAATCTAAGCACTTGGACAATTTCTGGATCAGAAATTCTCATCAGTCCAAAAATAATTGCCATTATAATTGAAGCAATGGTAACAATTAGTCTAAAACTAAGTTTTAATTTCATCAAGGCTCCGCAAAACTATTTCCAAGAGTTCTAACCAACGGATAGATGAAGTAGGTTATCAACCTTCTTTGTCCGACTTTGAATTTTCCTGAAACTTTCATGCCTGGCATTAAATTGAACCCTGGCGGAGTATCTTTTAATTCGTTTAAAGTAATCTGAGCCCTTGCGCGATAAAAGTTTCCAGGGTTGCCATCAACATCTTTATCTATGGTGTCAGCAGAAACGTAAATTAATTTCCCTTTAAGTTCGCCATGTTTTTGGGCAGGAAGTGCATTTAGTTGAATCTTAACTGAAGTATCAGGTATCAACTTACTAATGTCTGAGGGATCCACGTCAAAAATGGTCAAAAGTTCAACTCCTGTGGGAACTAATGTCACCACACTTTTTCCTGGCGTAATCACAGCACCTGGGTAAAGGGAATGTAAATCCAAAATCATACCATCAGATGGTGCTCTAACAGTCACATCTGTTTGTTGTCTTTCAAGTTTTTTAACGTCTTCTCGTAAATTCATTCTTTGATCTTCAAGCCCAACAAGTTCATCGTTGATACCACCAAAAAACTGACTGTTATATTCTTTTCTATTTGATTTCAACTCACTGAGCTTGTTGCTGGTTTTCGTATACTCTTTTTCAAGAGAGAGTCTTTTATTTTTTTCAGCCAAGACTTGTGATTCAGCTACAAGATCTAAATCAAAAAGCTCGTTTTTTGAATCTTCTAATCTTTTTTGGATATTCAGTTGCTCTTTTATGAATTTAAGATCGTCCTCAGTGGATGTTATTTGTTGATTTAAAGAGGCAATTTTAGCGAGGTATTGACCTTTTTTATCTTTAAATATTCTATTTTGTCTTTCATCTAACGGGCTCTTAACTGAGACGTTATTCCTAAGTAAAGATTGTTTTTTTAATCTATCAATTTTAGAGTTAACAACTGTTAATTGATAATCGAGTTTCATTTTATCTGCCCTTTGTAAAGTTGCATCAAATGTTACTAGTGGATCACCTTTATTTACACTTTCTCCTTTTTTAACTAAAACTTCTTTCACAACTGAGCTATAGTTCGATTGAACTTCAACATTTGGAACGACCGTTGTTATCTTACCTGTAGCTGTAATTGTTGTGTCTATTTCAGATATTGTTCCCCATGCAATTAGAAATAAAATTAAAAAACCAAAAGAATAGACAGACATTTTAACTGATCTTGGTACTTTTTTAGTTTTAATTCTGTCGATATCATCATCAAATTCATCTAAAAGTTCTCTCATCATATCTTTTTTAGATTTATTTTGTTTTTCTTCTTCAGACAATTTCTCTGGTTGTTCTTCTGGCACTTGGTTATCAGAACCTGATTCGAATGCATCTACTGATAATTTTTCATTAGCGTTTCTTGCATAACTAGCTAACTGTTGCATCATGTTAAAAGCTGTTTGAGGCGAGTTTTTTAAATAACCTAAAAGAGCTTGTTGATCAATTTCTTTAACTGTTGTTTCTTCAGTTGCTCTAGCCATTGCACTTCTGGGTTGCTTGTCAATTAACGCCATTTCTCCAAAAAGAGCTCCTTTTTCTAGGATTGACAGTGTAACGTATTCGTCGCCGTTAAATTTGCATACTTCAATCTTACCTTTGACAATTTGATATGCATAATCGCCAACTTCTCCTTCTCTAAAAAGAACATCGCCTGAAGCTAAGTTTCTTAAAGCTGGCTGAACTGATTTTTTAACCATAACTTAACCTGCTTTTTTAATATTCCTTAATTTATTTTCTATACCAAGAATCGACATTTGTTTATTATAAGTTTCTCCAAAATATCCTGGTGCACTCACCATTTCTTCGAAAGAACCTTGTTGAGTTATTTTACCTTTATCAAGAACAAATATCTTATTACAAAGTCTCAGATGCCAAACTCTATTTGAAACAATAATTATTGTCCTGCCTAATGCGATATCTGACAAAGCATCATATAGCTTTATTTCGCTGTCTACATCAAATCCTGTAAAAGCATCGTCTAGAATTAAGATTCTAGGGTTTCTGATAAGTGCTCGTGCAATTGCCAACTTTTGGCGCAGCCCTGTGGAGAGATTGGTTGCATTTTCTTCTAAAAAGGTCTCATATCCATCTGGGTATGATTCTATTTCATCATGTGCAAAAACCTTCTTTGAGGCCCAAGTTATCCTATCCATTGAAGAATTAGGCATTGCACTTGCAATAGTTTCTCTAATTGTACCTGGGAAAAAATAACTATCTGTCCCAACAAGGGAAACTTGTGACCTAACATGACTTAAGTCTAAGAGCCTTAAGTCTATATTATCCAATGCAACAATTCCTGCCTGTGGCCTGTATAAACCTTGGATAAGTTTTGCAATTGTACTTTTACCACATCCACTTTTTCCTGTTATTCCGACTATCTGTCTGGGATTGACTTCAATATTTACATCCTTGAGAATTTTGGAATTATCATCATAACCAAATTCAACATTTTTAAAGCTTACTTGTCCCATGAGTTGAGGTTTCTGTCCTCTAACTGTTGTTTCAGAGTTAGCGTCAACTATACCTGAAATAATTTGCAATGATTGCATTAGTTTAGTAATTTCAGTTTTAAGAGTAACTAGATCTATGATTGGTTTGGAAACACGTGACGCTAGCATATTAAATCCAACTAAAATTCCTGCAGATAAAGTTCCAGCAAAAACTAAATGTACACCTACAAAAATTACCATAGCTGTCATAAGTTGATTTATAGTGCAAGTAATATTGTTTAAGACTGCTGATTTTTTTTGCATCTCTTCATTTGCAATAATATAATTTGCTTCCAGATCCCTCCATTGATCCTTGAGGTTTGGTTCCAGTGCCAGTCCTTTAACATTTTCTATACCATTAACTGCAACTGAAATGAATTCTTGTCTTTTAGCCTCAGCTTTACTTACGCTGCCAATTGAGTCTCTTTGTTTTTTTGAATAAAACATAGATGCTAATGCTCCTAAGATACTGAATGAAAAAACTACAATAAATAACACTGGGCTATAAAAAAATAGGATTGGTACGAAGACTAGGAGACTAATAGAATCTAATGCTGTGGAGAAAACTTTTTGAGTAAGCAGAGTTTTAATCTGTGAGATTTGTCCTGTGAATCTCAAGAAAGTTGCAGACTCTTTGTGAAATCTTTGCATAGGTAATGCAATTAATTTTTCAAAAACTTTAACAGAAAGTTTGGCTTCTACTTTTTGCGAAAAAAAATCAAGCAAATAAGATCTTAAATAACCTAAAATCCCATTAAAGACATATGCTACCACAACTCCAGATGTAATAACATAAAGTGTAGAGTATGCTTCATAATTTACTACTTTGTCGAGTACAAGCATCATAAACACAGCTGGTATGACTGCAAAAATATTTAGAATCAGTGCAACTATTACAATTTGGACCATTACAGATTTATTTCTAAATGATTCACCTAGTAACCAGCCCATTTTTAGTTCACTGTCTTCTTCAAATTTTTTTAACTTTGCTTTTAGAAGGATTGCCTCACCATTCCATCCTTTTAATAATTCTTTGATACTTATTTGCTGTGGTTTAGGACTTGAAACGCCCGTATCTAAGCATAAAATAGATTTTTCATCATTTTCACCAACAATTACTCTTAGAGCGATTATATAACGACCATTTTTTAGTTTCAAAATTTGTTGTTTTTTTGTCAAAAGCTTTAACAGCTCTGACTCACTTAGTTTAGTTGCTTTAGCTTTCAGATCAAATGATTGAGCTAGTTCACACATTTCAGAGGTCTTAAGTTCTCTGTCATCTATTTGAAATCTTTCTGGAATATCGTTTGGACCGATATGGACTCCAAGTTGACGAGCAACTAGTATAATAGATTTTTGAGACCCTCTCATTGCTTCCATAATAATTATTCTATAGTAATTTTAATTTTAATCAAAAAAAAAACCCCCAAACTGAATAAGTAAGGGGGTTATTTTGAAGTAGGATGGTTTAGACAACCTCTCCGCCGTCATTTGGATCATCTGGAGGAGGAGGCATATCTGCTGGCATATCGCCAGGCATTGGTGCGTCTCCCATAGGTGGTCCTTCTGGAGCTTGATGTGCTCCTGCATCATCCATATGCGTATGCATGTCGCCCATTGGATCTGGAACAGCCATTCCTTCTCCATCCATGCCCTTTGGATCAGAACCCATATCACCTGGAGGAGGCATATCACCTGGAGGAGGCATATCACCTGGAGGTGGTCCACCCGCTGGTCCAGCTTCTCCAAATAATGGGTCAGCACCTGGAGGAGGTGGAGCCATTCCGTCTCCATCCATGTCAGCACCTGGAGGTGGTCCGCCTGGACCCATATCACCTGGAGGTGGTCCTGCTGGTCCATCCGGACCTGGACCCATATCACCTGGAGGAGGTCCTGCTGGTCCATCTGGACCTGGTCCAAAACCACCCTCTGGATTTGGTGCATCTCCCATAGGAGGTCCCATTGGTTCACCATCTGGTCCAAATGCTGGTCCGTCTGGTCCTCCACCTGGAGGCATATCGCCTGGTCCCATTTCAGTCATTGGTCCTGGAGACCAAGCATCGGGCATTCCTCCTGGATCAAAAGATTCTCCACCTGGGAAATCACCGTAAGGTGGACAACCATCCATGAAAGCACCCATGTCAGGTGGCATTGGAGGCATATCCATAGCACAATCTGCGCAAGGCATATCTGCTGGAAATTCTGCCATATACATGTCTACAGCTCCGCCAACAGCATCAAAAGCGTCCATTGGATTAGAGTCTGGATTACTAGCCATATGTTGGTCAAAACCACCTTGACATATGTCCTGAATCGCACTGCACATATCTGGTGGCATTCCTGCATCAACCATGAAATCCATGGCTGCACCCATTCCTTCACTGAAGGCTGCTGATGGATCAGCGTTAAAATCTGCACCTGAGAATGCTGGCAATGCAGCATCACCGCATGCTTCCGCAAAAGCATCGAGATCAGGTGGCAAAGTATATTCTGCCATAATTAAGTTTCCTTTATTATTTTAAGATTGTTTTTTGTTAATACTTTAAAAAGTCGATACAGTTTTATGATAAACTTTGCAAACAATAAATCAAGTAAAAAATTAAATTAGATATCTAATTCTTCAAAATTAAGTATTCCACACAATTTTAATAATTCAAACGATGATATTATCAATCGGTATTGAGCATTTACCAAGTTTGATTCAGCATCTGTTAGATCTTTTTGAGCATCTAAAATTTCAAGAGTTGTTCTAGTTCCAACTCCAGCCTCTTTTGTTACGCCTTCAACCGCCATTAAATTTGACTCAACAGATACACCAAGTGAATCAATACTAGATTTTGTGCTTTCTATTTTTTTCCAAGATGATTTGATCTGAAAAGTTAAATCTAACTTTTTTGTTTCTAAGGATTTAATAACTGTTAAAGCAGAATCTTTTGATTTTTCCCTGTTTAAGTAATTATGACCTTTATTAAAAATGGGCACACTTACTTGCGCAGTAACAGAAAAAGTGTCAGTTCTTTCTGCAGTTCTTGACGAATCAAGTGATTTTCCAACAGAGCCAGACAAAGAAAATTCAGGTGCAAAGTTAAGAGTATTTTTTTTAATATCAATTTTTGAGTTCTGCAACTGTAATTGTAGTTTCTGATAATCTGGATTTTTAGTTAACCCAGTTTTTATAGAATCTTCTAATGAATCTGGAAGTTTAGGAAGTTTTCCAAATTTGGTCCAATCTTTGGGATTTGATTCAATTATTTTTGTTTCGTCTGAGTTAAACCAATTTACGCTGGGTTCTCTTCCAACTACAGTTTTAAAATCTGAAATTGATATTTCAAGATTATTTTCGGCCTCAATTCTTTTTGAAGTAGCTTGAGCTAATCTTGCTTTTGCCTGAAAAACATCTGTTTTGGTTACATCTTTGAATTCAAATCTTTTTTCTGTTGCATCGAGTTTCTGGATTAAATTATCCTCATTTCTTTTTGACACATCCAATAAAAAGTAATCTTTTAATACGGTGTAGTATGCTTTGCTTGCCTTAAAAAGTACATTTTGAATAGTAGAATAGAAACTAAGTTTTGCTATAGTAAGTTTATTTTTTGCTTGTTTGTAATTAAGTGCTTTTGTGTACCCAAGAGGTTGTGATAAATCTATATCAAAGGTCGATGGGTTGAATGTATTATCGTTGACATTCGAAGTATCAGGGTTACTTTTTGTAATTTTACGTCCTTGTGAAGCAGAAAAGTCGATACTAGGTAGAAAGTCTGTTTTTGAAATTCTTAAATCTTTTTCAGAAATACTAAGTTCTGTTCTGCTTTTTTCTATGTCAGGATAAAAGTCGTAGGCGTCTTTAAGTACATCTTTTAATTCCTCAGATTTTAAAAATATTGGAATTATTATTATCGCAAAAAAAATTACCCTTAGACCTAGTTTCACTTTGTTTTTCCATTTCCTCAGAATTAAATCATATTAATGTAACTTACATTCAACAACAACCACTAAAAACAAAAATTTAAATATTATTTTTCGCTTTTAATTCATTAATGCATATATTATAAGCAACTTAGCGGGGAGTAGCGCAGCCTGGTAGCGCATCTGTTTTGGGAACAGAGGGTCGCAGGTTCGAATCCTGTCTCCCCGACCAGTAGTTATTAGCAGTTAATGGAAATAAACTATTATTTTTCCATAGGAGGATGGTTATGCTAAGATATGTTCTTTTCACACTTTTAATAACTCTTTGCTCGTCAGCATTATTTGCCAACGATTATTATAAAGGGTTGGAGCTCTTTAATAAAAAGAAAATTGAAGAGTCAATTTCATTTTTCAAAAAAGTTGCCTCAGATGAGGGTAATGAAAAAAGAAGTGATGCAATGTTCAATATTGCATTGATTTATGATAACGGTTTTGGAATACAAACTGATAAAACAAGAGCGCTTTACTATTATGAAGCAGCTTCTCAACTTTCAAATAAGTATGCATTATTTAACCTGGGTTGGATGTATTACAATGGTGAAAATGTAAATAAAGATGTTATAAAGGCATTCGATCTTTATAAATTAGCCTCGGACTTTGGTCATCCAAGAGCTATGTTCAATTTGGCAAATATGTTTTATTCTGGAACTGGTACGGTAAAAGATCTTAAAATGGCTTACAAGATGTTTTTGAAATCTAAAATGAATGGAATTCAAGAGAGTAAATTTTATATTAATAAAATTTCTTCACTTTTGACACCAGAGGAATTGGCTTTGTTAAATTCTGAATTTGATTCACTGATAGAGAAAAAAATTGTTTTGCCTCAGGTTGAACAATAACTACCTTTATGAAACGAATTTATATAGGAAGTCTAGTACAACTGAAGCTACATAGAATGATATTAAGAAAAGCAATAAAGTTAAGATAGTTTTTCTAGAATTATTTTTTAGAAAATATTTGTTTGTAAAATAAGTGTCTACTAAGGCAATAAAGAGAGCAATTAAAATCATATTCATAAAATAAATAATTCGTATATTTAAAATAAATTTTACTTATGTTTTATTATTTGTATTA
>MDTB01027988.1_pt1 | contig 11442 bp, 12 predicted proteins | sample 811161 | NCBI WGS metagenome assembly MDTB01 (sample SAMN05326650, study PRJNA326480) | marine metagenome | isolation source: seawater | place: Mediterranean Sea | collected 2009
AATTTATCAATTTTTGATGCTTTGTGGTTATCTTATGTTGAAGGAATGGCAATTGGTGGAATAATTATGCTAATTATTTCATAATTTTGCAAAAGAATGGTAATTGAGCAAATTTACACTGGTTGTTTATCTCAGGGGTCTTATTATATCCGCTCTGAAAATGAGGTTGTAATAATTGATCCCCTAAGGGAAACCCAGCAATATATTGACAAAGCAAACAAAGACAATGCAGAAATAAAATATGTTTTTGAAACACATTTTCATGCAGATTTTGTTTCTGGTCATATAGACCTTGCTAGAAAAACAGAAGCCAAGATTGTCTACGGCCCAAATGCAAACACTGATTACCCTGTTTACAATGCAAAAGATTCTGAAATTTTTTCTGTGGGTAAAATTTCAATAAAAGCAATTCATACACCTGGTCATACCCCTGAATCTACATGCTATCTATTGACTGATGATAACGGAAAAAATACCGCAATCTTCACAGGTGACACGTTGTTTATTGGTGATGTTGGAAGACCAGATTTAGCTACCAGTTCTAATATAACAACTGAAGACCTTGCCGGTATTCTTTTTGATTCGTTGAGAAATAAAATAATGCCATTGGAGGATGAGATAATTGTTTATCCTGCACATGGAGCTGGATCATCTTGTGGGAAAAATTTGAGCAAAGAAACATTCAGCACATTAGGTGTTCAAAAAAGAACGAATTATGCATTAAGAAAAGACATGTCCAAAGAAGAGTTTGTAAAAGAGCTACTTGACGGGATGCCTCTTCCTCCTAAGTATTTTAAGGACAATGCCATGATGAATAAATCAGGGTATAATTCTTTTGATGATGTTATTGAGCAAGGAAATAAATCTCTGAATATTAAGGAGTTTAAAAATTTCCTGATAGATCCTGAAATTGTCTTATTAGATGTTAGGCATCAGAAAGATTTTATGCAAAAACACATTCCAAATTCAATATTTATTGGCTTAAACGGAAGTTTCGCCCCCTGGGTAGGATCGATAATTGAAAATACGAATAAGAAAATTTTACTTATCACGCCAGATGGAAAGGAATTAGAAGCGCTAACAAGACTTTCAAGGGTTGGATTTGACAACTGCTTGGGTTATTTAAAGGGCGGTATTAGAGAATGGGAAAATCAAGGAAACCCCATTGCATCAATTGAAACACTTGACTCTAAAAAATTTGTTGATATTCTTAAATTGAATAAAATCAATATCCTAGATGTTAGATCAAAGTCAGAATTCGATAATAAGCATATTGAGGGTGCAATTAATTATCCCTTAAGCTCATTACAGAACACATTTAATGAGATTAAATATGAAGACAATCTCTTTGTTCATTGTGCCGGAGGTTACAGATCTGTAATTGCAATTTCTATACTAATGAAGTTAGGCTTTAAAGCAATGACCAATATTACAGAAGGATTTAACGAAATATTGAAATGTGATTTAAATGAAAATTGCTACAATTCTAACGTGGAATTAAATTGTAACAATATTTAGAACTTACCCAATTGTTTTTTTCAATAAAATCAATAAAATCAAAATTATTTTTTTTCAGTTCAGCATTAACCTGATCTAAGTCATTTTTATAAAACCCACTGACTATTAAGTGTGTATTTTGAATTGAAATCTTATCAAAGTTTTGAAAGTTATCAATAAGATGATTCAGATTTATATTACATAAAATTAAATCATACTTATTTTGTAAAAGAATATCTGAGGATGAATGTTGAACATACACCTTTGAACACTTATTTCTTTTTAGATTTTCTAATGAATTTTTACAGCATCTCAAGTCAATATCAACAGCATCAACCCGCTTGGCTCCTTTTTTTTCACTTAGTATAGATAATATTCCTGTACCGGATCCCACATCACAAACATTCAGTCCTGTTAAATCGGAATCTAAAATATTTTCAATCATTAATTGTGTTGTTTCGTGATGGCCAGTTCCAAAACTCATCTCTGGCATGATTACAATTTCATACTCTTTTTTTGAGGCTTTGTGAAATGGTGCTCGAATAACACAGTTATCTCCAATTTTTACCTTATCAAAATTCTTTTCCCATTCTTTATTCCAGTTTTTATCTTCAATTGTTTGAATGGAATAAGTAATATTAAACTCTGAAGATTTTAATAGTTTAATTTTGGAAAGAGTTTTTTTGTTAAAATTTCGTGAATGAATATAGGCTATTAGACCCGATTCAATTTCTTCAAACATTTCAAATTCTAACAGACTCAATTCTGCAATTAGAATTTCAACCCCTGGGTAAATTGGGGAAACTCTAAAATTTACCGAAATGAAATTATCCGCCATTAGCTGCTCTAACAATATTGCCAAAATCAGATGAATTTAGAGAAGCTCCTCCAATTAATCCACCATCGACATCCTTTAATGAAAATATTTCCTTGGCATTAGTAGGTTTTACACTACCACCATATAGAATTTGAACGTTTTCTGAGATTTCAACTCCATAATTAGACTTGATTAAATTTCTAATAAATTCATGCATCTCTTGAATTTGATGAGAATTGGCAGTCATTCCTGTTCCAATAGCCCAAACGGGCTCGTAAGCAATTACAACACTTTTAAATTCTGTAGATTCAAGGTGAAAAACTCCATTTGTAAGTTGTGATTTAATTATTTCAAAGTGATTACCATTGTTTCTATCTGAAAGCTCTTCACCAATGCAAAAGATTATGTTCATCGAATTTTGAACTGCTGAATTAACTTTCTTCGATAAAATCAGATCTGTCTCATTAAAATATTTTCTTCGCTCACTATGACCAATTATAGAGGTTTTAATTCCGATACTCAATAACATTTCAGCAGAAATTTCACCCGTATAGGCTCCTTTTTGCTCATGATGAATATCCTGAGAAACTACCTCAATTTTTGAAGACTCTAGTAATGAATTTGCTATATATAAATTGGTAAAACTAGGTGCAATTTTAACATCAACATTTTCAGCTGATATTTCTTTAAGTTCAGAAATCAAGTTTTTTGATTCCACTAAATTCATATTCATTTTCCAATTTCCGGCAACAATTTTTTTTCTTTTCATTCTAATTTAATTTTACTCTTGGGTCTAATTTTACGTAGATAATATCAACAAATATATTGATCAATATAAACATAAATGCTATTACAATCACTGATCCCATAATAACTGGTAAATCCAATAAATTTAATGCATTTACAATCTCTTTTCCAATTCCGTTCCAACCAAATATAAATTCAACAAAAACGGCTCCTGCCAATAAGGATGCAAACCAGCCTGAAATTGCAGTTACTACAGGGTTTAATGAGTTTTTTATTGCATGGTTTTTAATTACATAAAATTTTGATAGCCCCTTTGCTTTTGCAGTTCTTATGTAGTCTTGATTCAAAACATTTAAGAGCTCATTTCTCATAAGCTGGCTTATTACTGCCAAAGGTCTGATACCTAGCACCAACGCGGGTAATAACAAGTTTTTTAATTTAAGATGAAAAGACTCCCCGTAATCATCTAATTCATATAGGCTTCCCGACATTTCCAAACCAGTATAATCTTTAAACAGAAAACCAAAAACCCAAGCAAAAATAATTGCACTAAAAAATGAAGGAATACTCATTCCAATTGTACTTAAAAATTGAATTGATATATCTATGTAAGTGTTTTTGTATAATGCAGAAAAAATTCCCAGAAAAATTCCCAGAAAAATAGCAATTGAAATCGCTGAAATCGCAAGAATTACTGTATTTGGTAATGTTTCAGCAATTATATCAGAAACTTTTTTGCCCTGATTTACAAAGGATGTCCTTAGATAAGGATATTTTATATTAATCGAGTATTCTGATAATTTAAAAAGCTCAATCCCCGAATAATTCTTTCTGTCAAAAAAAGAATAATCACTTTTGTCCAAAGAATGTATTGAAATCGGAGATAAGTCATTTAAATAATAAAAATATTGTGTACATAGAGGTTTATCAAAGCCGTATTTCTTTTTAACGATATTTAACTGTTCTGAATTTTCATTTTGCCCCAACATCATTTGAGCTGGGTCTCCAGGTAAAACATTGAAAAGAAAAAAAATCACAGTAACGACTCCAAATAGCGTTAAAAGGGAATAAAAAAATTTATTAAGAATATATTTAATCAATTACTCAAAATTTAAGTCTAGAAAATCGATGTGATGTTTCTTGTCAATTACCATTCCTTTATTTAAAACAATTGCTCCAGGATTAGAACGAACAATAGTTTTTAGGGCTGTTTCATCACATGTATAAAAGTCAAAAAGCACGTTGTTGGTTTTCGTAAAAATATTTCTTTCTTCAACGGATGAAGCGGTAAGGCCAATTACCTTGTAACCCATCTGTCTTGCTTTTTTAGATGAAACAATCATTTTTTGAATCGAATTTTTTGAAAATTTTTGAAGGTTATACGAAATGTAAATTACTAATTTCTCTTCGTTTAATATTTCAAGTGTTAAGTCGTTATTATTAACTTCAATTGTAAAGTCATAAATTAAAGGTTCATATCCTTTTTCGATTAATTCAGTTTCAACTTTAACAAAATCCCATGAAACATCTGGATACTCCCCATTTGTAGTGATGATCTTTTTTTCATTACCATCCATAAATTCCCAATAGTATTCATAAATATCTTTTGGAGCATCTTCTGGAACTATCATATTCTCTATTAGATTATCTCCAATTTTATAAGCTCTAAAATCTAAAATTGGTAAATGATTTAGAACACGGTACGTAATAAGAATACACGTAATTATTGAAAAGATAATAATATACTTCTCAATTTTTGGCTTCAAAATAGGTTCAATAAAATTTCTTTTGAAATATAAAAACGAGATCATTACTAGCAGAACCACATCTTTTGTGAATGATTCCCACGGAGTAAGTTTGATTGCATCTCCAAAGCAACCACAATCAGTAACTTTATTAAAATATGCTGAATACCATGTAAGAAAAGTAAAGAAAATAATCATTAACAGCAAACTCCATATTGTAAGATTTTTCTTGTAACCAATGATTAAAAACACACCAAGAACCACCTCAACAATAACTATAACAATTGCCATTGGCAAAACAGTCGGAATTAAAAACTCAATATCAAAAACTGTGGGGCCAAAATATTCTTCCAGTTTAAAAGAAAAACCAACGGGATCATTCAATTTAATTAAACCAGAAAATATAAAAAGGCAACCAACAAAATACCTAAAAATAACGGTTAATAATTTCATCATAATTTTAAGTGAATTAAAGCAAAAACTGCATAATTGATTATATCTGTATAATTTGCATCTATTCCTTCACTAACGAGCGTGCTGCCTTCATTATCCTCTATTTGCTTGACTCTGAGAAGTTTTTGCAGAATTAAGTCTGTTAGTGAGCTAACTCTCATTTCCCTCCATGCTTCTCCATAATCATGATTTTTATTCATCATCAAATCTCTTGTCTTGTTCATCATCAAATCATAAAACTCAACTGATTCATTTGGAGTTAAATCCGGCACTTCAGCAATTCCTTTTTCAATTTGAATAAGAGCCATAATCGAATAATTTATGATCCCTATGAACTCATCCGTTTGCCCTTCATTAATCATCTGAACAGAATTTTGTTGAAGGCCTCTGATTCTTTGAGCTTTAATAAAAATCTGATCAGTTAAAGACGAAAGTCTTAATATCCTCCATGCACTTCCATAGTCCTGTAATTTCTTTTCAAAAAGGGATTTACATTTGGAGGTAACATTATCGTATTGCTTCAATGTTTTTTGCACGAATAGTAGTAATTTTACGTAAATTTCGATTAAATATCTTTAATCATCAAACAAACATCTTTAAATTTTTAAACAACCCTAAATGATAATAAAATCAAAAGAAAAACTATTAGATTTATCAAGTCCAGTAATCATGGGTATTTTAAATGTTACTCCTGACTCTTTTTACGACGGTGGATTTTACGACAATGAGAAAAAAGTACTAAGTCAAGTTAAAAAAATGATTGACCAAGGGGCTCGTATTATAGATGTTGGAGGCTACAGCTCCAGACCAGGAGCTGATGATATTACTGCTAATCTTGAGTTAGAACGTGTTTTACCAATTGTTAAATTAATTAAAGAAAACTTTCCAGAAGTTTTAATTTCTATTGATACGTTTAGAAGTGAAGTAGCAAAACAATGCGTTAAAAATGGTGCTGACATTGTTAATGATATTTCCGGAGGATCATTAGATTCAAAAATGTTTGAAATAGTAGCAGACTTAGGAGTTCCTTACATTATGATGCACATGAGGGGAAATCCTAGTAATATGATGAATAAAACAGACTACGAAAATGTTATTAATGAAATTGAAGAATATTTTAAGCAAAAAATTGAATTGGCTGAAAGCTTTGGAATAAATGACATTATTATTGATCCTGGTTTTGGTTTTTCAAAAACAACTAAGCAAAACTTTGATATTTTAAATAATCTAAACTTTCTGAACAAACTTGATAGACCATTATTAATTGGGGTTTCAAGAAAATCTATGATTTATAAAACTCTTGGCATATCCCCAATTGATTCATTGAATGGCTCTACGGTACTACATACCATATCATTATTAAATGGGGCTAAAATCATAAGAACTCACGATGTGAAAGAAGCTAGAGAATGTATTCGGTTAGTAAATGAATTAAAGTCTTAAAATTAATTAATCCTATATTTGTAATAATTATGGACTTTGTAAGTGAAATTCTAAATTTTTCTATAATTGATGTACTAGACATCATTCTTGTTGCTAGCCTTTTATATTATGCCTATAAACTTTTAAAAGGAACAGTAGCTATTAATATTTTTATAGGAATCATATTAATTTATCTTGCTTGGAGACTTACCGTATTGTTAGATATGGAATTATTATCAGGGATTATTGGAGGATTTATGAGTGTAGGTATTATAGCATTAATAGTTGTTTTTCAACCTGAAATAAGAAAATTTTTATTGATGGTAGGCTCAACAAATCTTTCAAAAAAAGGTTCTTTTTTAGAAAAAATAAAATTCTTTAAAAATCAAAGGTTAGAAAGAGATACCACTGATATTGAATCTGTTATTCTAGCATGTAACAATATGAGTGAATCAAAAACAGGAGCCTTAATTGTAATTGAAAGAAGTAATAATTTAAATTTTTTAGAAGATTCAGGTGACGAAATGAATATAATGGTTACTCAGCCTATTTTAGAAAGTATTTTTTTTAAAAATAGCCCGTTACATGATGGTGCAATTATTATTTCAAATAATTTTATCAAAGCTACTAGAGTAGTACTTCCTATAAATAATCAATCTAAGATTTCTGTAAAATATGGTTTAAGACATAGAGCTGCTGTTAGCATCACTGAAAAAACAGATGCGGTTGCAATTGTTGTGTCAGAAGAAAACGGTAAGATTTCTTACATTAAAAACGGTAAGTTTATTGAATTTGTTTCTATTGAAAATCTTACAAAATTAATCGAAAAAGATCTTTCTTAATCTATAATCAAACTACCTTCTTTTTTCAGCTGAGCATCATAAAGTTTTTTATAGAAACCATCTTTATTAGTTATTAGACCACTATGAGTTCCTTGCTCAACAATTTTCCCTTTATCCATAACGATTATATTATCAGCCTTCATAATTGTACTTAATCTGTGGGCAATTATAATGGATGTTCTGTTTTTAGTTATTTTTTCAATCGCATTTTGTATTAATAATTCTGAATCTGTATCAATAGAAGATGTTGCTTCATCAAGAACTAGAATTTGCGGATCTTTGAGGTAGGCTCTCAAAAATGAAATAAGCTGTCTTTGACCCGTAGAAATACCTGCTCCTCTTTCCCTCACATTATAATTATAACCTTCTGGCAGACTACTAATAAATTCATCAATTTCAATCTCTTTAGCTGCATTTTTTACCCGCAAGAAAGGGATATCTGTATTTTTAAGGGTGATATTATTTAAAATTGTATCAGAAAAGAGATGGACATCCTGTGAAACAAAACCAATATTTTTTCTTAAGGATGATACTTTATATTCCTCAATATTAATGTCATCAATATAAATAGCACCGTTATTTAAATTGTAGAATCTGTTTAGTAATTTTATAATTGTTGACTTTCCAGAGCCTGTGGCACCAACAATTGCATTTGTTGTACCAGCCTTAATTTCGAGATTAAAATTTTGAATAACCTTTTCAGTCTCGTTATAAGAAAAATTGACGTTTTCATATCTGATTTTTCCTTTAATTGTAGTAGCTATTTTTTTACCATCATCATTAATCGAAGATTCAGTGTCTAGAATTTTAAAAACTCTTTCAGCAGCAACCATACCCATTAGCAAAGTGTTAAATTTATTTGCAATTTGATACAAAGGCCTAAACAACATGGGAATCATCATTATAAACGCGGTTAGTTCACCTAGAGAAGCCGTGTTTTCTAATACGGTATTCATTCCTCCATACCAAACAACTAATCCTAAAGTTAGAGAAGAAAATATTTCGGCTACTGGGAAAAATATGGAATTATACCATACTGTTTTTAACCATGCTTTTTTGTGTCTTTCATTAATTTGTTTAAATTTTTCAGATTCAACTTTTTCCCTTGCAAAAAGTTGTAAAACATTGATTCCTGTGACTCTTTCTTGCACAAAAGAATTTAAATTAGCAACCTCATTTCTTACCTCGTCAAATGCTGATTTCATATACTTTTGAAAAATTTTTGTTGCCAACAAAATAAAGGGTAAAGAAATAAAAACAATTAAGCTTAATTCCCAATTCATACTTATCATAACAATTGCAACAATCAGCATTTTTAAAATATCACTTAATATCATGAAGAGTCCCTGACCAAAAATGTCAGCAATTCTTTCCATATCCGTTACGGTTCTGGTTATCAATATACCAACTGAGGACTTGTCATAATACTTCATTTTGAAATTCTGTATATGATTAAATAATTTTACTCTGATATCTTTAACCACTGATTGACCTAATAATCCTGCGTTGTATATAAAGGAGTAGTTGCTAAATACTTCCAAAACCAGTAAGAAAATCATTATTAAAATGTATTGAGCAAAGAAATCATAACTATATTGAGTTAAGTTCTCATCAACAATTTTTTCTAATATAACAGGTCTTAATGCACCAAAAACTGACAATCCAATTACAGAGAAAATCGATGTTATAAAGATTCTATTATAAGACCTAACATAGGTTAAAAGCCTTTTAAACAACTTTGTGTTATATACATTAGATTTATTATTACTCATTTAATAAAAATTGTTTTTGGATATTCGACATTTGATAAAAATAAAGCGTGTGCAGGAACCGATGGCCCTGCGTATATTCTATTTGATTTTTTTATAATCTCTGGTAAATTTTTTATTAGTATTTTATCTTGTGAGACATCTAAAATCGTTCCAATTAAAGATCGTACCATATTTCTTAAAAATCTATTGGCACGGATTCTAAAAATGATTTCCGAATCTTTTATTTCATAATGAAAATTATAAATGTCACAATTATAATTTGTGACATCAGATTTTGTTCTACAAAAAGATTTAAAATTTTTAGTCTTCTTTAAAATATTTATGGCCTCATCAATTTTATCAAAATCTAATTTCTTCGAAAAAAAATATTTTTTATCGTAATTGTAAACATCTTTTTTTTGTGTAATATAATATTGATATTCTCTTGAAATTGCATCAAATCTTGCATGTGAATCAGGTTTTACCTTATGGATATTTACAATTCCAATATCTTTATTTAAAAAAGCATTTAATTTATAAATTAAATTTTCCAAATTTAGAGTGTCTTCAAAATCAAAATGGGCATACATTTGCTTTGCATGAACTCCAGTATCGGTTCTTCCAGCCCCTAATATCTTAATTCTCTGTTTCAGTAAAATCTCTAAAGAGTCTTCAATGGTTTGCTGTACGCTTATTGCATTGGGTTGATATTGCCAACCATGAAAATTTTTCCCGTTATATGAAAGTTCAATGAAATATCTCAATCTATTTGTAAGTTTGTAAAACAAATATATACTTAATAATCATACAGAAATTACTTTGAGAAAAATTCTTCTTTTATCAGACACCCATGGTTACCTAGATGAAAAAATTATTAAATATGCTAACTCTGTAGATGAAATATGGCATGCTGGAGATGTTGGTGATATTACAATAATAGACAAGCTAAAACAGATTAAACCATTCAAAGGTGTTTATGGAAATATTGATGATCACAAAATCAGAAAAGAGTTGCCTGTTGATTCAAAATTTTATTGTGAAGACACTTACGTTTGGATAACTCATATTGGAGGTTATCCTAATCAATACAAACAAAGAATTAAAGAGGAATTAAAGTCAAATAAAGTAGATCTTTTTATTTGTGGTCACTCTCACATTTTAAAAATTATTTTTGACAAGAAATATAATCTTCTACACATAAACCCTGGTGCCATAGGAAAGCATGGATTTCATAAAAAAAGAACCATGGTACGATTTAGTATAAATAAGGATAAAATTGAAAATTTAGAGGTAATAGAATTTAATAGGTAATTATCTGATTCTATTCAATGAACGAACTAAATCATCGTCTTTTTTTATTGAATTCATCGCTAAATATATGAGATAGCTACATATGAATGGATTTAGGATCGCAGCATACATGAAAAATTCTATTGTTTTCGAAGGTATTATTTCAATTAAATCTTGTAAAACATTATAAAAATAAAATACTGAAAACAAGCACATAAATAAACTCAGCCCAAAGGCTAATCTAGAAAGACTATATTGAAGTGGTCGATTGCTAAATAATAATATGCTTGCTAAACATATAATGACAATAATTAGTGGAATAAATGAAATTATAACAAAAATAAATTCTGGAATTGTTATTTGAGCAAGAATATCTTTAAGAATTAAAAAACCCTTCTTAAACCATTCCATTCCAAAAAACCAATAATTAAAATAAAACAAACTAGATACAAGTAAATATAAAGATTGAATTCTCTGAATCATGATAATTTAATTTTAAATCAAATTTAATAGAATTAAAAAAAAAATTAGGTTGAATTTAAAATAATGTTGTATAATTGTACTGAATTCTTCTATCAGAGAAAAATTTATTAAACTTCAAATCACATACCCCTTATAATCAATATTCATTTTAGGGTATAATTCTCAAAAATAATTAAACAACACAATAATGTTTGAAATATCAAAATTAAAAGAAAAAAAACTTTCTGAATTACAAGAAATTGCAGAAAATTTAAAAATCTCAAAGTTTAAAACTTTAAAAAAATTAGATCTTGTATATAAAATACTTGATCATCAAGCTTCCAACCCAGAAGAAAAGGATAATAATCCTGAAGAAAAAGTAAATAAACCAAAAGCTAAATTCAAAAAAAGAAACA
>MDTB01085500.1_pt1 | contig 11442 bp, 14 predicted proteins | sample 811161 | NCBI WGS metagenome assembly MDTB01 (sample SAMN05326650, study PRJNA326480) | marine metagenome | isolation source: seawater | place: Mediterranean Sea | collected 2009
ATTAAGACTGTTATTAAAAAATAATAGTGAGACACCCAAAGCAACTGTTGAACAAGAAAAAAATAGTAAAGAATCTATATTAATTTTTCTTGATATCCAGTTCCAAATGAGAACGGATGGAATTGCAAAAATTCCAACAATAATCCAAGAAAGATATTGATATAAAGAAATTTCAAATGAGTCCTTGGCTATTGCACTTATAAATGTTCCAAAAATTATATAACCAATACCAAAGAAAAAATATCCAAATGATATAGTAAAAAAGTCTAGTTTAAATTTATTTTTAATTGGACCACTTGTATCATTTTTTAAAACATATTGTTTAGGAATAAAGATAATTATAGGGATACATAATAGAATTCCAATAAAACCTATAAAAATCCATTGATAATTCCAGAGAGGATATATAGTTGAAATAATCCAAACAGTTGTAGTTCCAATAACTATACCAAGCCCAATTCCACAAAAATGATAAAGTTGTAAAGTTTTGTTTTTAAAATCTTTAAAGAAATTAAACATCAATGATATTGTAAAAACAAAGCCAAAAGCACTTGATATTCCACATAAAAATCTTAAAATAATGAAGAGTCTTAAGTTTGTAGTAAAGCCCATTAAACAAATTGTAATTACAGAAAATATTGAAGAAAAAATAATTATATTTCTAAAGTTACTGAATTTCCAAATGATTGGAATAATTGAACCAACAAGATAGCCAAAATAATTATATGAAGAAATTATTCCCATGGTTGTAGAACTAAAATTTAAGTCATTTTGCATATTCGGTAATATGGGTGTGTAAATAAATCTGCCAAAACCAATAGCTATTAAAGTAGAACAAATACCTGCTAAAATAATTTTTAAATTATTATTTGATGATTTCATCATAATGCTTAAATATTAAAATTAATGCCAGTAAAATTAGGTAGTAATAAATTGAAATTTTTTGTTTGGATAATACTAGTATATATGGGAGTTCCTTTTGTTGTAAAGGCTCATCACAAAATTGATAATCCAATAATAAGATTCTCCGAGTCACCAGAAATAAGAAATATTTTCTTTGAATGGAGAGGTCATACCAATATTGATAGAAAAAAAAATAATCACGAGACTTATCATCAAGTTTTAGAATTTGGCAAAGGTTGGAATAAAAGACATGAGACAGATATAGAATTTCACATTGCTGATTTAAAAAATAGCTCATTGGCAATCCCAACAATAAAATTTCAAAATAAATTTAACATTGTAAATAAAAAGAATTTTTTATTTTCTACTTTTTTTTCATTTAATTTTGCAACTGAAAAAAACAGCTCAGATCAAATAGAATATAAATTTTTATTCCAGAATAAATTTAAACATTTTGTTTTTAATAACGGCTTTGGTTTCTATAAAAATATTAATGGAACAAGGTCAAAAAATACTATCCTAAAATATTTTCCTTTAATTTTTTTCAAGAAACCAATTATATCAGATATTCATTTAGCAATTGCGGGAAGCAGCGATTTTGGGAAAATTTCAAATTTCAGTACATATACTAATCAAAAACATCAATATGGTTTAGGAGTCAAAAAAAGTTTTCAAAAGGATACTAAAAATGAGTTTGATCTAACAATTGCTTATTTAAAAGGACTAAATTCTAATTCTTTTGATCAGTCTCTTATATGGTATGTAAATAAATCATTTTAGTCTCAGTTGAGAAATTATTAAAAAAAATAAAACATAGATGCATCGTTTATGTTTTATGAATTATAATAAAAGTATTCAAAGAAATATTAATGTTGAGAAAAGATATCTTTAAAAATAAATAATATTACCCAATTTAAGTTCTTATAATTTTAAAAAATGACACAATTTAAATCGATTTTTTTTATTTTAATTTTTTTTGTCTTTTTAAAAGTTGAAGCAAAAAATTATGATGGTAAATCTTATGTATGCGCAGATGAATTAGGGCCTTTACTAGAATTCTCAATTCCTAACTTTGGTGATAATTTATTTGAGAAAAAGGTTTCTTTAAAACTTTACAATAGAGAAAATAGAGATTTGCCATACCATAGGAATGGGATTATAAAAAAAAAAACAAGTGAGATAGACAAGTCATATTTTTTTTATACTGTCGATTTTATTTTAAATGATGATAAATCAATTCAAGGATATTTTGAATTCTTTCCTCCGTCTAATCTTATGTTTAAAGTTGAAGGATCTCAATTTCTTAACCTGGTATGCTGGACTTAAAAAAATTTGAGGATTGTTTTCTATATTTGACTATTCATACTAGTTTTATAAAGTTTCAAAAATGTTAATTATCTTTTAAGTGTCTTCTTTAACGAGGTTCATAGCTAACCTGATTCTTTTTTTTCTTTTCCAACATTCTCAAATGAAAAGATTGTTTCTAATTCATTATAAAAAAATAAGATATTATTGGTATTTCTGAGTAAATGAATAAAGTTAATTCTGGCGATCTGTCTACATAGCCTTTGCAAAGGCATTACATAGAAATTTTTTTTAAAATTTTTACGTAATTTTTAACCTTACCTTTGTTTTTCTTATTAGAATTTCTCCAAATTGGAAGAGTTTCTTCCAATTTTGTGAATCCTTTTTTTGTTAAAGTTAATAGATTTCCATTAATCCCTTTGCTAACGATTCTGATAAGTTTATTTCTGATTAGAATATTTAAATTTCTTCTTGTCGTAGAAATTTCTAAGTTGAGTATTTTTGCAATTTTTGAGGTTTCTATTTGGTTATATATGTTTAAGATTGCTAAAATAGGTATTTGTGTTGAGTTTATACCACTAAACTTTAAAGTATTATTATACTCATTAGTTAACTCCCTTGCCATTAATCTTACATTAAAACATGCACATTGTTGTAATTCTTCTATATTAATAATTTTTTTTCTCATAGTTATTAATATATTACTTTACATAATCAAAAAAGAAACTAAATTTATAAAGGTATATACGCGTGTATATACTTTATAAAGGATAATTATGGATATTAAAAAATTTGACTTAAGTGATGGTACATACATAAGATATAAAAAAATAGGAAAAGGTCCTTCTATTTTACTTTTACATACATTTAGAAATAGATTGGAATATTCTGATAACCTTGGTGCACAATTAAAAAAGAATTTTACAGTTTATTCAATTGATCTTCCTGGCTTTGGTGATTCTCCAATTAATATTAAAACAACATATGACCTAAATTTTTTTTCAAGTTCTATTGTAGATTTTATTAAAGGATTAAAAATTAATAATCTTAAAATTGCTGGAGAATCAATTGGTGCAACACTCGCTGCTAGTGTATCAGTTAAGATCCCAAATATTGTAAAAGAAATATTTTTGTTTAATCCATATGATTATGATTCCTATTTCGGAGAAGGAATTCAAAGGGGTAATTTTTTTGCAAAGTTTATTTTATTTCATGTTGGGTTACCTATTATAGGAAACTTATTTTGTAGTTTAGAAAATAAATTTATACTGAAAAATATTATGAATGGTGGATTTTTTGATTCTAAAAATCTACCTGCAAATTATTTATCTTTACTTTGTAGCTCCTTAAAGAAAAAGGGATATGTTTACCATTTCAGATCTGTCCTTTCTAATTTTAATAAAAATAGCGGAATTGAAGATTTATATAAAAAAGTTAAAGTTCCGGTCAATTTAATATATGGAATTAATGATTGGGCAAGAGAAGATGACAGATTGAGAACTCAAAATCTTTTAAAACTTGATAATTATCAAACGATTAATAATTCCATACATTTTTCTTTTCTAGAAAATACTAATAAAGTATCAGAAATTGTTGGCTTAAAAAATTGAGAAACTCTTTAATTGAATATATATTTAAAAAACCAAGTAATTAATATTATTGAAAGGACTAATTATGGAAAAAGTTGCATTTATCTCTGGTGCTAACAGAGGAATAGGATTTGAAACTACAAAGAAGTTAGCTGAAACAGGAGTAAAAGTTATTATGGGTTCTAGAAATTTAGAGAAGGGAAGAAAGGCTATAAATGATTTATCTTCACTTGGTATTGATGTAGACTTGATTCAATATGATGCTCAAGATTTAGAGGCACCACAAAAAGTATATCAATATATTAATAAGGAATATAAAAAGTTAGATATCTTGATCAATAATGTAGGAGTTCTTCTTTCAGGAAATTTATTTGTTACAAATAGTTCTACTGTAAGTGATAAAGATGTTAAAGATACATTCCAAGTAAATCTTTTTTCAGTAATTTCTTTAACTCAAAAGTTACTTCCATTAATAAAAAAGTCTGAGGCAGGAAGAATAGTTAATGTTTCCACAATTTTAAGTTCATTAACTCTTCATTCTGCGAAAGACTCACCGATCGCTCCGGCAAAAGAATTTGCGTATAATGCATCAAAGACTGCTCTAAATGCTTATACTATTCATCTTGCATCTGAACTTAAAGATACGAAAATTAAAGTAAATTCTGGTCATCCAGGATGGGTTAAAACTGAACTAGGTGGTCCTAATGCTCCAATGGAAGTAAAAGATAGCTACAAAACTTCATTGCGTTTAGCTTCATTAGATGAAGATGGACCTACTGGTGGATTATTTCATGAAAATGATATTATACCCTGGTAAGGAATATTTGTAATTTTTAGTCAAGTTTTAATTATAAAATTACGTAAATTAGAATAATTTTAAAATAAATAAAACTTGTGTTGTTGAAAAAAAAAAAAAGACTATTATATATGCTTATGCTACTAAGCAGAGCAGGCTATTAGCTTGTTTTAAACAAATGGGAATGGATATGAAAAATCTATTTATTGGATTTATCTTCTTATTAGTAATCGTTTACTCAAATGTTGTTATGAGTGGTGATATTAGTGCAGGAGAGGCTAGATATTCTCAAAACTGTGGTAATTGTCATGGACCTGGAGGTATGGGTCTTGCTAGCTACCCTAAGTTAGCAGGAAAGGAAATAGACTATTTAATGGATCGTCTCAAAAAATATAGAGCCGGAACAAAAATTGGTCCTAATTCATCTTTGATGATTATGATGGCAGAGCCTTTGTCAGATAAGGAAATTGTAAATCTGGCTGCATATTTATCTAATGTGCAAAAGAAATAAATATTAAACAAGAAAGGAAAGTAAATTTATGTTTAATAAAACTAAACTTTTATCAGCAGCTATTGTTTCTGTTGTTGCCTTAATGGCTTCACCAAGCAATGCTGATACAATGGGTACCCCAACCATTAACGCAAAGTTGATGATGAAGGGACTTGAAAACCCATGGGATATGGCTTTTACAAGCGGTGGAGATATGTTCTACACTGAGAAATGTAAAGGTCTTTCAGTTAGAACATCATCCGGTAAAGTTAATGCATTAGTTGGAATGAAAGATGCTAAAGGCTACGCAAGTGCTAACAGTGATCTTTTTTGTTCTGGTCAAGCAGGCATGATGGGTGTAGCTCTAGATCCTAATTTCAAAAAGAACCGTAGAGTTTATGTTGCTTCTACATCAAACAAATATCACGGAAGTGGTTGTAAGGATAATTACTCAAGATGCGATGGAAACATCATCATGAGAATTGAAGTTAGCAAAGACTTAACAAAGGTTACAAATCGTACTGATATCGTAAAAGATATTCAATACAAGCCATTTGAATCTGATCACCCATTTGGTGGACCAGGAGCTCACAATGGTAACAGATTACGTTTTGGACCTGAAGGTTACCTTTGGGCAACAACAGGAGATCGCCACAGAGGTGTTGTTCCTCAATCTAAGGATCTTTTAGGTGGAAACGTTCTACGTATCGATACCGATGGTAAAGCTCATCCTGGTAATAAACCACCAGCGGGTTTTGACAAACGTATGTATACTTATGGACACAGAAATGTTCAAGGAATTGATTTCCGTCCAAGTGATGGTCAAGCATTTACTGCTGAACATGGACCATGGCAGAATGACGAAATTACTGCACTAGTTAATGGCGGTAATGGTGGATGGGATCCACGTCCAAATGTTGGTGGTCGTGGAGATTGTCCAGACAAGTATTGCGGTTACATGCCTAATCAAAAAGAAGGTATGCTACCTGCAGCTCGTGCGGCGTTTATGCCTATGAGTGATACTCGTTTTGACGACTTAATGCCTCCTGCATGGAATAACAATGGTCTATCTCAAGGAACTGGCTCTGCAGCTTTCTTAAAAGGTAGTAACTGGGGTTATTATGAAGGTCGTATGGCTGTCGGAATCATGGGTATTGGTTTTGGTGGAACACCATCTGGTATGAGAATCGACATCGTTGATTTAGCAAAAGATGGTAAGTCTGTAAAAAGTGTTCTTCACTTACCAACTGGTCTTTCTAAAAGATTCAGAGGTTTAAGACTTGGACCTGACGGTGCTCTTTATGCTGCTTGTGATGAAGGTGAAATCTACCAAATTACAGCTAAAAAGTAGTTAACTAAATTTAATCGCACCACACAAATTGTGGTGCGATTATACTAATTATAAATCTTTGTTATTGATTTGATTATATCGGGTTAATTTCAAAGTTCTTTTGAAGAAAAACTAAATATCACATTTATATTTTAGTTTCGAAAACCTTTTTTTCGCCCAGTATTGATACAAGAAGTTAGTTAGGACATTAATAGGTTTTAAATTGATTATTTTTGCAAGAACTCTCCAGTATTTAAGTTCACTCCATATAGTTATAAATGCTTGAACTCCAACTTGGGTTTGACCTTTTTTATTTATAATATGTAGAAACATTAAACTTTCATTGTATGAAATACCATAATTCTTTAACTTATCTTTTGCTAAAGTTATATCAATCCAGTGAAACTTTTTTTCTAAATCTCTTTTTTTATAATAGTTAATTTCTTTTGAGCAGAGGTTGCATTTTCCATCAAAAAAAACAGTTATTTTATTCATACAATTACATGTAATCTTCATTATGAAAATATAAAGTCTTTCTATTAGAAAATTAAATATATATATTTAACTAAGCTAAGTTTTAACTAGAATATAAAACTTTTCTATTTACTCTGCTTTTTAAAAGTGTCTTATATTAAAAAAATTAACTATTGGGAGAAGTTAATATGAATGAAAAAAATAATTGTGGATGTGGTCGGTCACCAACAGGCAAGTGTATTGGTTGGCATAATTTAACTGACCAAGAATACAAACAAAAATTAGCTGACTATGAGAAAAAAAAAAAGTAAATTTATTTAGTCTTTTTAGAATGAAAGTTTAGAGGAAAGTTTTATTTCTGATTTTTTTATATCTAATGCAAGAGCAGCATTTTTTAGTCCACGAGATATTGCTTGACTTTGAAATAAAGAACTTTTCTCTAAAATAATTAATTTAAGAACATCTTTTTTTTTCTTTATTTTACATAAACCTAGATTTTTTTCTGAAACACTTCCGGTGATGTGGTGAGCTAATCTGAGGATTTGTCCAATAAATTTACACCTCATCCTCACATTTTTATCTACTGTATTATAATATTTTTCGATTAAATCATCTTTCAGGGCATTAGAGTGCCTAAAATACATAATTATAGATAGTTCTATCCTTTCTGTTCTTGTGATGCCATAAAATGGATACCATAAAATTCTCTCCATTGCATATAATCTTCTATGTTCAGGATGTACATCCCAAGCAATATTAGAAATCCAACAAGCCGAAAGCAAAAGTTGATTATTGAACTCCAAAAAGTCGCTGCATTGAAGAATCCAACTGTATAAATGTTTAACCATATTACTAGATATAGTTTTATTTGCTAACCTTTGAATTTGAAAAATGAATGTATTTCTTTCATTTTTTAAATTATTTATTACTCTTTCTTTTATTTTAAGCTGTTGTAAAATAAATCCTTCTCTTATGCCAGAGCTAGAAAAATGTATTTCTTTAAAACTATAAAACTCAATCAATTTTTCTAAAACATTCAGTGCATAGGGCAGAGATTCTCTTCTACTCTTTGTTATTTTATTTAAAATTTCCGGATTAAATTTATTCTCATAAAAGACGGCTTTTTTAATTACTTTATCTATATCCTTTGCAGGTATTACATAATCTTGAATAATTTTTATATTTTTTTCTGTTAAGTACATATGAAGTTTTGCAAGTGCTCTAAATGAACCTCCAACCGCATAAAATTTTTCGCATTCTTTTATTTTATTTTTATTAAGATTTTCCTTAATGAATTTGTATACAGTTTTATCAAAATAAATTCCTTTCTGATTTAAAAATGTATGACCTATTTTAAGAGAATTTATAAAATTAATATTTTCTCCACCAACAACTTCAGTTAACTCAAGACTTCCTCCGCCAAGATCACCAACAATCCCTTCTACGTTTTTATGACTATAGATTACTCCTAGAGCCGCAAGTTCTCCTTCTTCTTTTTCAGATAAAAGAGTAACCTTTATTTTAAATTTATTGAAAATGCATCGAAGAAAGTAATCCCTATTATCAGCAATTCTTACAGCAGCAGTAGCTAAAATAATAATTTTTTCGTTTGAAACAGAATTAGCTATACTTGTAAATCTCTCCAAAACATTGATTACATTATCTATATCTGAATTACCTAATTTTCCTTTTTTAGAAACAACCTTACCTAAATTACATATGACCTTTTCATTAAACAAAGTCCTAGACGCTAATGATAATGAATCATAGATGACCAATCTTATTGAAAAAGAACCAATATCAATTAATGAAAATGGCTTGTTTTTTGAATTATTGGTTCTGTACACTGAATCAAATTAGGGTTATGTTTCTTATTTTTTTTGGATTATTTAACATCTAAGTTATTAATAGTTATGGCTCTAATTCTGAATCCCAATAAAGAAAATCACTCCAGCTTTCATGAAGAAAATTTGGTGGATATAATCTGCCAATTTCCTTAAGTTCAAAGTTATTAGGAACAAATGGTTCCTGATATAATTTAATTCCAAGTTTTTTTAGGCTTTTACTTCCTTTATTTGTATTACAAACTCTACAAGAAGTAACAACATTTTCCCATTCAGTTTTTCCACCTTTTGATTTTGGAATAACATGATCAAATGTTAATTCTTCTGTTCTTGCAATTTTACAACAATACTGGCAAGTAAATTTGTCTCGTAAAAAAACATTAAATCGAGTAAAAGCTGCTTTTGAGGGTAAAGGTACATAATCTTTTAATGAGATTACGCTTGGTAATCTAAATTTTATTGAGGGTGAATGAATAACTTCACTATATTCTGAGACAACATTAACTCTGTCTAAAAATACAGCTTTAACAGCATTTTGCCAAGACCAAGTTGAAAGAGGAAAATAACTTAGCGGTTGGAAATCAGCGTTTAGAACTAGAGCTGGGCAACTGTTTTCTTTTATCAAAAATTTTCCTTTAACAAATAATAATATATTTATATTGGAATTATATGCTAAAATTAAAGTTTAAAAACTTTTTTTATAAATTCTTTTCCTTGATCTAAGCCATTCTCATCAATACCATGTCCAAGATTATTTTGAATTAAAAGAGTTACTTCAAAACCAAGTTCAGAAAGTCTCTTTGCTGCAATTTCAGAAGCATCTGAATTTATAACTTCATCATTTTTTCCATGATATAGGAATACTGGAAATTTAGACTTAACTTCATTTGTAAAATTTTTATTCTCAAATAAATATCCAGAATAACCAATAATACCAGCGCAGGAATGCTTTTTTTTATTCAAGTGATAAAGAGACATTATAGTTCCTTGTGAGAAACCAACTATTAATAAATCTTTACTTTCTAATTTATGTTTTCCTAAAACTTCATTTATAAAATTATAAAGATACGGACCAGCTTCCTCTAGTCCTTTTTTGATTTCTTCTTCAGTTCTTTCAAAAAGTTTAAACCATTCAAAACCTTCTGGAGAAGCTGGGCACAAAAATGGGGCATTAGGAGAATAAAATATTGTATTAGGAATTTCCTGTGACCACCTTGAACCAATTGTAATCAAATCTTCTCCATTTGAACCATATCCATGCAAAAATATTACTATTTTTTCAATTTTTCCTGAGATTGGCTCAATACTAGGTCCATTAATACTTTTTTTTTCTTTCATAAAAACTATGCTTTATATAGAATTTTATTTATTTTATCTCTGGAATTCGAGCTAAAAATAAAACTCATTCTTTTTAACATGAAGTCTACGATTGGGATAATACAATTTGGTTTTAATAGTTTATTTTCAAGAAGCTTAAATATTTCTGATACTTCTAGCTTCTCAAAACCGCTTATTTCTCCATCTTGATTTTGCAAAATTAAATCCTCAGTGATTTCTAAATTATATACGGCAATAACTGAGGAGTGTAATTTTCCATTAAAAATATGCAAATACTTAATTATTGATGAAAAAGTTGACCTTCGCATAATCTTTTCTGATAAACCAGTTTCTTCAAAAGCTTCTTTAAATAAATTTTTCAATAACGAAAGGTTTGAAGGCTGTCCTCCACCTATTAGATTATCATAGTAACCTGGAAAACTTTTTAAGCAGCCTGATCTCTTACCCAATATCATAAAATATTTATCCTTTTCTTTAATCCAACCATTACAATGTACGCCGTATGCTGGGAATCCGAAAAAAGTTAAAATATTTCTTTCGACATTAAATATTGCCTCCTTCCCAAAAAATTCTTCCTTTGAGAATTGAATTTTTGGCTTTAGAGACTCTGAATTGAATACAGGACATTTTTCTCTTATTAGATGTTTTATCTCCCCTCTTTTTATGAGAAAATCAAAAACTTCATCAAATATATTTATTCTACTTTTAAATATATCTTCTATAATTAACTTTTTTTTACAGAAGTCAGAAAAGTTATTTTTAAGAAGAAAAAGGTTTCTTTCATTAATCCAACCGATCTTTTTTTTTTCATAATAGATTGGATGAAATTGTTCTATACTATAGTCATTAAGCTTTTTTAATGATTGAATAATTATTTCTGAATATAAATCTTTTTTCATACATAAGATTTTTCTACTATTCTAACAATTTCTTCCATTATGTATTCAATTTGAAAGTTTTTAGGGGTGAATACGGATTTAACTCCTAATTTTAAGAGTTTTTTTTCATCTGCAGGAGGTATTATTCCTCCTACAACTATTGGAATTTTATTAAGACCAGTTTTTTTCATCAAACTTATCATTTGTTTCACTAAGTATAAATGTGAACCAGATAAAATAGATAGACCAATAATATGAATTCCTTCCTCCAGACATGTGTTAGAAAGTTGTTCCGGAGTAGATCTAATTCCGTCATAAACAACTTCAAACCCTACATCTCGAGCTCTTACAGCAATTTGTTCTGCACCATTTGAATGTCCATCTAGACCAGGTTTTCCTACAAGCATTTTCGGTCTTCTACCAATTTTTTTTGTAATTTGATTAACTTTTTCTTGTATTTTTTTTATTTCATTTCTAGTTTCACTTTTTAAATTA
>MDTB01182378.1_pt1 | contig 11442 bp, 8 predicted proteins | sample 811161 | NCBI WGS metagenome assembly MDTB01 (sample SAMN05326650, study PRJNA326480) | marine metagenome | isolation source: seawater | place: Mediterranean Sea | collected 2009
GAGGACGACAGCGCCCGGCTGATCAGCGCCACATCCCGTTGGCGCGAGACCGTCGCAGGCCAGGTGGCGCCGGCGCGAGCCCTACTCGAACTCGACACACCACCTGAGGGCAGTGAGCTCTGGCCCCTGCGCTTTGGCCTGCAAGCCGAAGCTGACGCCAACCTGCGCCAGAGCGCAGCAGCGGTCTGGAATGCCGGCGATGGCTACCTGCAACTGGGCGAGATCCAAGTGGAGCAGCCCGGTGAATTGCTCTTAGAAGGCCTGGGCAGGGCCCTGGTGGCCTTTGAACCGTTGTCCCGCGGGTTGGATGCAGCAGCGCCTGAGGCCATGGAGCTGGCACCAGCTGAGGCCTTCGTCTTGGTGCGAACCGCCGCGGCCAAGCTGCGCGATGTGGGCGTCGGCGTGGTGCTGCCCCCGAGCCTCAGCGGCGGACTCGCCAGCCGACTGGGTTTGGCCATCAAAGCCGAACTGCCTGAGCAGGGGCGTGGCTTCAGTTTGGGCGAAAACCTTGAGTGGTCTTGGCAGCTAATGATCGGCGGCGTCACCTTGACGCTCAAGGAACTCGAACGGCTCGCCAGCAAACGCAGCCCACTGGTGCAACACAAAGGGGCCTGGATCGAACTGCGGCCCAGTGACCTCAAAAACGCCGAGAAGTTTTGCGCTGCGGATCCACCCCTCAGCCTGGATGACGCCCTGCGGCTGACCGCCAGCGAAGGCGACACCCTGATGCGTCTGCCGGTGCACCGCTTTGAAGCAGGCCCCAGGCTGCAGGCCGTCCTGGAGCAATACCACCAGCAAAAAGCTCCTGATCCACTGGCGGCACCGGAAGGCTTTGAAGGCCAGCTGCGGCCTTACCAAGAACGCGGCCTGGGCTGGCTGGCCTTCCTGCACCGCTTTGATCAGGGGGCCTGCCTGGCCGATGACATGGGCCTGGGCAAAACGATCCAGCTGCTGGCGTTCCTGCAACACCTCAAGGCGGAGCAAGAACTCAAACGACCGGTGCTGCTGGTGGCTCCCACCTCAGTACTCACCAACTGGAAGCGGGAAGCCGCCCAGTTCACGCCTGAACTGCAGGTACTGGAGCACTACGGCCCCAAACGGGCCAGCACCGACGCCGCAATCAAAAAGGCACTGAAGAACGTTGATTTGGTGCTCACCAGCTATGGACTGATGCAACGCGACAGCGAACTATTCGGGGGCTTCGACTGGCAGGGGCTGGTGATCGATGAAGCTCAAGCGATCAAAAACCCCGGCTCCAAACAGAGCAAAGCCGCACGCAACTTGGCGAGGCCCAGCCGCCAGAGCCGCTTCCGCATCGCCCTCACCGGCACGCCGGTGGAAAACCGCGTCAGTGAGCTCTGGGCCCTGATGGATTTCCTCAACCCGCGCGTGCTTGGTGAAGAGGATTTCTTCCGCCAGCGCTACCGCTTACCGATCGAGCGCTACGGCGATACCGCTTCGCTCAAAGACCTCAAAGCCCGCGTTGGTCCTTTCATCCTCAGGCGCCTGAAGACCGACAAATCGGTCATTGCTGATCTACCTGAAAAACTCGAGCTCGCTGAATGGGTGGAGCTCAGCGGCGAGCAGGCCAAGCTCTACCGCAAAACTGTTGATGACACGCTCGAAGCCATCCAGCGGGCACCGCTGGGGCAGCGCCACGGACAAGTGCTGGGGCTACTCACCAAGCTCAAACAGATCTGTAACCACCCAGCTCTGCTGCTGGGCGAAGAGGAGGTGGGCTCTGATTTCGCAAGCCGTTCTGCCAAGTTGCAACGACTCGAAGAAATCCTCGAAGAAGTCATCGAAGCCGGTGACCGTGCCCTGCTGTTCACGCAATTCGCCAGCTGGGGCCATCTGCTCAAAACCCATCTGCAACAACGCTGGCGCCAGGAGGTGCCGTTCTTGCACGGAGGCAGCAGCAAGAACGAACGCCAAGCGATGGTGGATCGCTTCCAGCAGGACCCCCGCGGCCCGCAGCTCTTCCTGCTTTCACTCAAAGCAGGTGGGGTGGGCCTCAACCTCACCCGCGCCAGCCATGTGTTCCATATCGATCGCTGGTGGAACCCTGCGGTGGAAAACCAGGCCACTGACCGGGCCTACCGGATCGGCCAAACCCAACGGGTGCTGGTGCACAAATTCATCACCACAGGATCGCTAGAAGAAAAGATCGATCGGATGATTCAAGAGAAAGCCGCCCTCGCTGCTGACATCGTGGGAAGTGGTGAGGAATGGCTGGGGGGTCTGGAGCTCAGCCAATTGCGTGATCTCGTTGCCCTGGAGGCCACACCATGACCAACACCACCCTTGGCAAGGAAGGACTAGGGCAACAGCCCTGGTGGGTCGTCGAGTGGATGGAGCTAATCAACTCCTACCGCTACAAAAAACGCCTCGAGCGCGCCTGGATCTATGCCCGCGAGGGCAACGTGCTCTCAATTCGCTTTGAAGGGCGGCGCGTGCAAGCTCGGGTGCAAGGCACCGAACCTGAGCCTTACAAGCTCAAGCTCTGGCTTGATGTGCTTAACGACGAAGACTGGGACTTCGTACTCGAGGCCTTGCTGCAGAAAGCGCGCTGGACCTGCCAGTTGTTGGCTGGGGTGATGCCTGATGACATCGAGAGGGCCTTTGCCGCCAGCGGCAAACGGCTGTTCCCGTTCAAGCTTCAAGAGGTGCGCAGCGAATGCAGCTGCCCTGATAAAGCCAACCCCTGCAAGCACATCAGCGCCGTCTACTACCTGATGGGCGACCGCTTCAGTGAAGACCCGTTTGTGCTGTTCCAGTTGCGCGGCCGCAGTCGCAGCCAACTGCTCAAAGAACTGGCCGAACGGCGCCGCCAACGGCTGCAAGAGCAGCGGGCCAATGGCGAAGCGCCAGCTGCCCTGACTCCAACGGTGGCGCCTGGGCCTGATCCAACCCGCTGGTGGAGCTACAGCGCCGCCCTTGATCCCGACCTGGTGGTGATCACACCAGCGATGGAAGGCAGCACCGGCCTTGATGAAGCCGGCGATTTACCGCTGGCCGCTGAACCTCTTTTTCCAGAGGCCAACCAACGCTTTCTGGATCAGTTGCGCCAGCACGGAACGCTGGTGGGACAAATGGCGATGATGGAAGCCATGGCCGCTGGCGCAGAGACATGAGCGAAGCGGTGGAGGCTCCTTGGCTCTCCCCGCAGCTCCTGGGGCTCACGGCACTGCTTCTGGAATCACACCAACGTCTGTTCCAGCGCCCTTTGATCCGCAGCCAGAGCATCCGCTTGGCCGCCCAGGAGCTGTTTGTGCTTGATCAGGTGGTGCTCTGCCATGACGGCACCGAAGACCCCCGTTTTCTCTATGCCAACCGCGCTGCATTGCAGCTGTTCAGCCGCAACTGGGAGCAGATGGTGGGGCTGCCCTCAAGGCTTAGTGCCAGCGCTAATCAACGCCTCAGCCGCCGCGCACAGCTAGAGCTAGCCAGGCGCCAAGACAAGCTCGAGAACTACAGCGGTATGCGTGTGAATAGCCAAGGCCGCCGCTTCCAAATCCGCGGGGCACGGATCTGGAGCCTGATTGATCAAGAGCGCCACTATCGAGGCCAGGCAGCCTGTTTCAGCCAGTGGTGGTGGGAACCGTAACGGGTGTGGGGGACCGCACCAAAAGTGTCGGTTCTCCTCATCCCCGCATCGGTGCAGGCGTCAAACACTGAGGTCATCGGGGCGGCGATCTGCCTCCCCCCACCACCTGTGAGGACACCACCATGCTTTCCCGTCACGCCACCCCTTTCGATTTGTTTGAAAAGCTCGAGCAGCAATTGGCCCAGGCCGAACGCGTGCCTGCCGCTGAAGTGCTGGAAACCGATGCCGCCTTCCAAATCACCGTCGAACTACCTGGCGCTGCCAAAGACTCCATCGATGTCAAAGCCACCGACCGCACCCTGGTGATCGTCGCTGAACGGGTTCAACCGGAGGAGGAGACCGTTGGTGAGGCCCTGGTCAGCGAATTTCGTTATGGCAGCTGGAGCCGCAGTTTCCGCTTCCCCAAAGGAATTCAACGCGATGAACTCAAAGCGAGCTATCGCGATGGCCTACTGCGCATCACGGCACCCAAGGCTGAGAGCAACGCCGCTGTGAGCGTCACAATTGACGCCTGAAGTCGCGGAGCACACAGACAAAACGGGTTGCGACGCCTGAGGCTCAACTTGATCGATCGCAGCCCTGCCATGGAACTGGTCCGCGTCCGCACCACCTCAGCCACCGGGCTGGGGAGCTGGCTGAACAGCCTGCGCAAGGGTTTGAGCAGCCAAGGTCACCGTGTTGAGGTGATCGATAACGGATCAGTCCAGGTTTCACTCAAAGCCACCCACCCCGACATCGATGGGGTGCTGTGCATCGACGCCACACTGCAAGCTGACCGCGAAGTCGGCGGTCTTGAACTGCTCACCCGCTTGCAGTGGCGTGGCGAACCCGGAACCGATGAGACCCTGCAACAATTGCGCGATGCAGTCGCCGCCTTGGTGCCCATCGGCAGCGGCCTGAGCCTGCGGGAAGCGTCCCCGGCTTTGATCGCGGCCTGAAGCACCCACCAGCCGCCGAAGTTCGGTCCTAGGTTTTATTCCCAGGAGCCATGAAACGGTAATGGTGGCCATCCAGCCCAGGCTGACACTGCAACAGCAAGACATTGCAGCGGATACCAAGACCTTGCGGTCCCTCGATTGGGACCGCAGCCGTTTTGATATCGAGTTCGGCCTGCGCAATGGCACCACCTACAACTCTTTTTTGGTGCGCGGTGAACGCACAGCGCTGATCGATTCGAGTCACGCCAAATTCCGCAGCAGCTGGATCCCAGCGCTGCAGGAGATGGTGGATCCCAGAGCGATCGATGTGCTGATCGTTTCCCACACCGAACCCGATCACTCCGGCCTGATTGGCGATCTGCTCGAGCTCAATCCAGACCTTGAGGTAGTGGGCTCCAAGGTGGCGATCAATTACCTGGAAAGCCAGGTGCACCGTGCCTTCAAAAGCCGGGCGGTGAAAAGCGGCGAAACCCTGGATCTGGGAACCAACCCCGAGAGCGGAGTCGAGCACCGTTTTGAATTCCTCAGTGCCCCCAACCTGCACTGGCCCGACACGATCTTCAGCTTTGATCACGGCACCGGGGTGCTCTACACCTGTGATGCCTTTGGCCTGCACTACTGCAGTGATGAGGTCTTCGATAACGATCCAGGCGCCATCGCACCGGACTTTCGTTACTACTACGACTGCCTGATGGGCCCCAACGCCCGCAGCGTGCTGCAGGCCCTCAAGCGCATGGAAGGGCTGCCGGAAATCACGATGATTGCCACCGGCCATGGGCCGCTGCTGCGCGATCACCTCAACCTATGGATCACGGATTACGGCGACTGGAGTCGTGAGCGCAGCAAAGGGGATCGCTACGCCGCGGTGGTCTATGTGAGCCAGTACGGCTTCTGTGATCGGCTCAGCCAGGCGATTGCCCGCGGCATCAGTAAGACCGAACTGCCGGTGCAATTGGTGGATCTGCGGGGCACTGATCCCCAGGAACTCACGGCATTAATCAGTGAAGCCACCGCGCTGGTGTTGCCCACACCGCCAGCGGATCGCGATAGCGATCTGCAAGCCAACTGGGGCACCCTGCTCGCCGCCCTCAAGTCCAAACAAGCCGTTGGGCTGTATGACGCTTACGGCGGCAACGATGAACCGATTGACGCGGTCGCCAACCAACTGCGCGAGCTAGGCCATCCGCAGGGTTTTGCTCCCCTGAGGATCCGCAGCGTGCCTGATGCCGCGGCCTATCAACTCTGCGAAGAAGCCGGCACCGACTTAGGTCAACTGGTGCAACGCGCCAAAACCATCAAGGCGATGAAGTCGCTTGATGGTGATCTTGATAAAGCCCTGGGCCGCCTCAGCGGCGGGCTCTATGTGGTGACCGCCCAGCAAGGCGAAGGCAGCGAGCTGCGCAGCGGCGCCATGGTGGCCAGCTGGGTGAGCCAAGCCAGCTTTGAACCGCCCGGACTCACGGTGGCCGTAGCCAAAGACCGTGCCATCGAAGCCTTAATGCAGGTAGGTGATCGCTTTGTGTTGAACGTGCTGGCCGAAGAAAACCATCAGCCGCTGCTGCGTCATTTCCTTAAGCGCTTCCCTCCAGGAGCTGATCGCTTTGCTGGTGTGGCCACATTGGAGGGCACAGCCGCAGGTGGGCCGGTGCTGAGTGAAGCTCTGGCTTACCTCGACTGCCAAGTGCAACAGCGGATGGAATGCGCCGATCACTGGTTGATCTATGCCGTCGTCAATGGCGGCAATGTGGCTGACCAGCAAGCCAGCACCGCCGTGCATCACCGCAAAGTTGGGAACCATTACTGATGGCGGCGGCGCGCTCGGTAATCCAGCTGCCCATCGATGCAGGGCTGATTTGCCTGCGCGGCCTGAGCCCGCAGCGCACCCGCTTTGAAGTCGAGTACGCCCTGGAGCGGGGCAGCTGCCACAACAGCTTTCTGTTCAACGGCAGCGAGCCGGCCAAGCCCGCGGTGCTAGTGCACCCTCCCGGGGCCACCTTCACCGAGCCGTTCCTCGAGAGCCTTGAGCAACTGCTGAAGCCAGGGCAACCGCTGCAAGTGGTGCAAGGCAACGTGAACCCCGATCGGGTGGCGCTGCTGCATGCCCTGGTGCGCCAGCAGCCACAGCTTGAGCTGGTGGTGTCCAACGCTGGCGCCAAGTTGCTCGATGAGCTCTGGGACCGGCAAAAACCTGGCAGCGATGCCCCAGCGCCGCCGCCACAACCGCCGCGGACGGTAATCAAACAAGACAGCACCCTTCCCCTACCCGATGGCCGCGAGCTGGAAGTTCTGGCCGTGCCAACACCCCGCTGGCCAGGCGGACTGGTGGCGTTTTTGCCCGATAACGGCCTGCTGATGAGCGGCCGCTTTTTTGCTGCTCACCTATGCAGCGACAGCTACGCCGAAACCAACCGCAGCAGCACCGAAGAAGACCGCCGCTATTACTACGACTGCCTCATGGCACCGATGGCCAGCCAGGTGGAAGCGGTGGCGGGCCGTCTTGAGCAACTACCAATCCGCAGCATTGCTCCGGGCTATGGGCCGGCCATTGACGACAGCTGGCGCAGCCTGCTGGCGGACTACGGGCGCTGGGGAGAAGCGCAACAACGCTCCAAGTTGGAGGTGGCCCTGCTCTATGCCAGCGCCTACGGCAACACCGCCTCGATTGCCGATGCCATTGGCCAGGGCATTGCCCGCACCGGTGTGCGCGTCAACAGCCTGAACTGCGAATTCAGCGAGCCCGAAGCGCTACTGAAGGCGATCCAAGGTTGCGATGCGCTGCTGATCGGCTCACCCACCCTGGGAGGCCATGCGCCCACGCCGATCGTCTCGGCCCTCGGCACGGTGCTGGCCGAGGGCGATCGCAGCAAACCGGTGGGGGTGTTCGGCAGCTTTGGCTGGAGTGGTGAGGCGTTGGATCTACTCGAAACCAAGCTCACTGACGGTGGCTTCAGCCAAGCCTTTGAACCGATTCGGGTGAAGTTCAGTCCCGATGCACCAACCCTGAAGCGTTGCGAAGAAACCGGCATGGGGCTGGCGCGCAAGCTGCAACAACAGCAGAAACGTCAGCAAAAACGCGCCGGCGGCGGCATGAGCGAAAGCCGCAGCGACCCGGGGATGTTGGCCCTCGGCCGAGTGGTGGGCTCCCTGTGCGTGCTGACCGCTAGCAAAGGGGAAGGCGAGCAAGCTCTCAGCGGCGCCATGGTGGCCAGCTGGGTGAGCCAGGCCAGCTTCACCCCACCGGGAATCACCGTGGCCGTCGCCCGCGACCGGGCCGTGGAAGCCCTGCTGCATGTGGGTGATCAGTTCGCCCTCAATGTGCTCGCTGATGGCCGTGAGACCGGCCCGATGAAGCAATTCCTGCAACCGTTCCATCCCGGTGACGATCGCTTTGCTGGTCTGGAGCTGGATCGCAGCCCCGGCAATCAACCACTGCTATCTGATGCATTGGCTTGGCTCGAGGCAACGGTGAAGCAACGCATGGACGTTGGTGATCACTGGGTGGTCTACGCCGAAGTCAGTGCTGGCGGACTGTTTGATGAAACTGGTGTGACGGCATTACACCACCGCCGCAGCGGCAGCAACTACTGATCAGCCCATTTGTGCACTCCCAGAAAAAAACATGCAAACCCCCGCATCTGCGGCTCTAATGCAGCCAGGCGGAGCGGTTGGAATTGGAGAGCAAAACTCCTTTGCACGTGCAGCGTTACCGCGGTTTTGTATTGATCCCAGAAGACGATCTCAGCTGGCAGGTGCGCCCCGAGCGCAGCCCGATGCATGTGCTGCCTTTCCGGGCGCCAGCCTGCTCCATCGCTGATGTGAAGGCTTTGGTGGACTGGCGCCTAGCTCGGCTCGGTCGCGATCGCCGTCCCAAGGCAGAACTGCTACCCAAGGCTCAAGCACCGGCAGCACTCAGCCCCAACCAATGGCAGTTGGGCGTGGCGCAACAGCAACAAAAAACCGCTTGAGCCTCAAAAGCTCAAGCGGTGTGGTGAAAGGTTGAAATCAATCCTTCTATCTCAGCCTGTTCAGGCGGCTCGGGGAGGAGGGGTTGGATCAAAGCGCTGCAGGGGCAGCACAAGGGTGTGCCAGTTCTCAGGACGCTCGGGACGATCGCGGCGGCTGTGGCGAACTCCGAAGGGAACCCTCACGACGTTGGTTCCAGAAACGTTGACCGTTTCACCCCGTGCCAACCGGTCCTGGAAGGGCAGATTGGGGCCACTGGTAGGAGAGCCGTGATTGTTGTTGCTCATGGTCTCGCAAGGTGACGGAAGCAGGCCGCGTAGGCCCTCGTCCGCAGTTGCAACAGATAATGACGGATAGGCAAGACATAAATCAAGTGGAAAACCTTAAATTTCCTCTTGCCAGGACTTAACTGGCCGCTCCAGCCAACTCCTCCACCGACGGGCAAGTGCAAACCAGGTTGCGATCACCAAAGGCGTTATCGATCCTTGAAACCGCAGGCCAGAGTTTGTTGGACCGCAGCCCTTGCACCGGATAAGCCGCCTGCTCGCGGCTGTAGGGACGGTCCCAAACATCCGCCGTCACAGCCGCCAGGGTGTGGGGAGCCCGGCGCAGGGGATTGTCATCGCGATCACACAGGCCTGCTTCGATCGCAGCAGCCTCGGCGCGAATCGCCATCATCGCTTCGACAAAACGATCGAGCTCCAGCAGCGATTCACTTTCGGTGGGCTCCACCATCACGGTGCCAGCCACCGGCCAAGAGACGGTGGGGGCATGGAAGCCGTAATCCATCAAGCGCTTAGCGAGATCGTCCACCTCCAGGCCAGCGCTGCGCTTGAGCGGACGCAAATCAAGGATGCACTCGTGGGCAACGCGTCCATTGGCGCCGCGATAGAGCACAGGGAAATGGGGCTCTAGTCGCTCTGCCAAATCATTGGCGGCCAAGAGCGCCACAGCTGTGGCTTGGCGCAGACCAGCTCCACCCATTAGGCGGATGTACATCCAACTGATGGGAAGAATGCTGGCGCTACCCCAAGGAGCCGCTGAGACAGGACCAATGGCCTGCTCCCCGCCACAGGGCACCAGTGGGTGACCTGGCAGGAATGGGGCCAGATGAGCTGCCACGGCAATCGGGCCCACTCCAGGGCCACCACCGCCATGGGGGATGCAGAAGGTCTTGTGCAGGTTGAGATGGCAGACATCGGCGCCAAAGCGCCCTGGCTGGCACACCCCTACCTGGGCATTGAGGTTGGCGCCGTCGAGATACACCTGACCGCCCTGGCGATGGATCAAGGCACAGATGTCGCTAATGCCCTGCTCAAACACCCCATGGGTGGAGGGGTAGGTAACCATCAAGGCGGCTAGCTGCTCGGCGTGCTGCTCGGCCTTGGCCGCCAAATCGACCTGATCGATGTTGCCGGCTTCATCACACTGGACAGCCACCACCTTCATGCCCGCCATCACGGCACTGGCCGGGTTGGTGCCATGGGCACTGGTGGGTATCAAGCAGATGTTGCGGTGGCCTTCACCGCGCTGGCGATGCCAAGCGCGAATCACCAGCAAGCCGGCGTACTCTCCTTGGGAGCCGGCATTGGGCTGCAGCGACACCGCAGCAAAGCCGGTGATCGTGGCCAGCCAGGACTCCAGCTCTTGGATCAATTGGTCGTAGCCCTGGCGCTGGGAGGCAGGGACAAAGGGATGGAGCCGGTTGAAGGCTGCCCAGCTCACCGGCTGCAGTTCAGCAGCGGCATTGAGCTTCATGGTGCAGCTACCCAGCGGGATCATCCCGTGCACCAGGGAGAAGTCTTTGGAGACCAGACGCTGGATGTAGCGCAACAGCTCGGTTTCTGAGCGGTAGAGCTGGAACACTTCCTGGGGTAGCCAACCGGCCGGTCGCACTGGCAGCTCACCAATGGCCTTGGGCAGAGGCGTGGCAGTCAATAGCTCGCTGCTGGCGGGGGCCATGCGGCCGCAACCAGCGGCAAAACAATCCAGCAGCGCCTGAACTTCAGCCTCATCACTGCATTCATCCAGGCTGATGCCTACCCCATCAGGCAGGGGCAGCAGGTTGAAGCCCGCCGCTTCCAAACGCTCAATCCATGCCTTGGGCTGATCAAGTCGCAGACGCAAGGTGTCAAAAGCCGGCGCCGCAGCCAGCTCCAAGCCCAGTTGTTGCAGGCCGCTGGCCAAGGCTGTGGTGAGGCGCTGCACGCGGCTCGCGATAGCCGTGAGGCCATCAGGGCCGTGGTGCACCGCGTAGAAGCCAGCCATCACCGCCAGCAGCACTTGAGCGGTGCAGATGTTGCTGGTGGCCTTATCGCGGCGGATGTGTTGCTCGCGGGTTTGCAAGGCCAGGCGCAAGGCTGGCTCGCCAGCCGCATCCCGCGACATGCCCACCAAGCGGCCAGGGATCTGGCGTTTGTAGGCCTCCGTGGTGGCAAAAAAGGCAGCGTGGGGACCGCCAAAGCCCAGGGGCACGCCAAAGCGTTGGGCACTGCCCACGGCGATCTGCACGCCGAGCTGCGCCACTGGGGGCATCAGCACTTGGGCCAGGGGATCGACAGCCGCGATCACCAACACATCGGCGGCCTTGGCGCGGGCAATCAGCTCGGTTGGATCGGGGCAGCCGCCACTTGCGCTGGGCAGCTGCAGCAGCAAGCCAAAGCTGTCCTCGCCGAACTCCATTGCAGCGGGATCAGCCACCACCAACTCAATGCCCAGGGGCTCGGCGCGGGTTTGAAGCACCGCCAGGGTCTGGGGGAATAGATCGGCCTGGACATGGAAGCGGCGGGCTGCCTTACGCCGGCAGGCGCCATAGGCCAGGGCCATCGCCTCGGCCGCAGCGGTGGCCTCATCGAGCAGGGAGGCATTGGCAATCGGCAAGCCCGTGAGCTCGCTGATCAGGGTTTGGAAATTGAGCAGAGCCTCCAAACGGCC
>MDTB01220208.1_pt1 | contig 11442 bp, 4 predicted proteins | sample 811161 | NCBI WGS metagenome assembly MDTB01 (sample SAMN05326650, study PRJNA326480) | marine metagenome | isolation source: seawater | place: Mediterranean Sea | collected 2009
TCAGATCCTATTGACGTTGCTGCTTCTCATACAAAAGTTGCGATATTAAAGAACGCAGTAACTATGGGTGAACAGTTGATATTATTTTCAGATCAAACGCAGTTTGTTATGGCTAGTTCTTCTGATACCTTTACACCAAAAACAGCTAACGTAATTGTTGCAACTGAGTTTGAGTCTAGTGATTTAGCATCACCTGTTGGTTCTGGTAGTTCTATATATTATTTAACAGATAAAGGTGACTTTGCTGGTGTTAGAGAATATATAACACAAGAAAATATTACTCTTAAAGATGCTGCAAATATAACTATTCATGTGCCACGTTTAATACCAAAAAATATATTTAAGTTTGCAGTATCTACTAATGAGGATGTTTTAGTATTACTAGGTTCTGATAATCCGAACAAGTTATATATAAACAGATGGCTAGAAGGTGAAAGAGGTAAAATTTTAAACTCATGGTCAACATATACATTTAATGAAAGCAGAACCGTAAGAAATGTTGATTTTATAGGTAATGAATTGTTTATGGTTATAGAAGAAGCAAACGGTACGACATTAGAAAAAATACCATTTGCAGCAGATTTTGTAGAAACTAATGCTACGTTTGAGTTTCATCTAGATCATAAAGTAACAGAAGCAACTACAGGTGTATCAATAGCATATAACTCTGGTACTGATGTAACTACATTTACTGTGCCTTACAGGTTAAGAAAAAAGATGACAGTAGTAGGTAGATATTTAGCATCTAGTGAAACAAGTACTTTTGTAGATACACAAGGCAATACAAAATCATTAAAGTCTGGTCAAGTTTTACAAACAGCTAATGCAACAAATGGCAGTACAAGCACAATAACTATTAATGGTGACTATAGAAACAGTAAGATTATTATTGGTGAGCCTTATGAAATGCACTATAGGTTTAGTAAACAACGACTAACAGAACAGGCAGGTGGTCAATCATCAGGTGAGATTATTAGTGGTAGATTACAGCTACATCATTTCTATATAAAATTTGAAGATACAGGATTTTTTAAAGTACAGGTAACACCAGAGAACAGAGACACAAGTGAACATGAATTTACTGGTAAGTTTCTTGGTGCTGCATCTGCTGCTATAGGTCAAATAAATTTAGAGTCTGGTACTTTTAGATTTCCTGTAATGAGTCGTGCAGATAGTGTTGATATAGATGTAAAGAATGACACGTTTTTACCTACACAGTTATCTAGTGCAGAGTTTGAAGCAATGTTTTATATAAGGAGTAGAAGGATATAATGGGATATTTACGAAAATCCAACAGCAAAGATTTACGTCACGTTATGGCTAATATGCGTGTTATAGACAAGATAGAAGCATATTATCAATGTGGATGTGAACCAGAAGATGCACTAGCACTTACATACATAAATAGTGAAGTAACAATGACCGCAGCAGGTGACGAAGATCAACCTATGGCTTTATGCGGTGTAATGCCTAATGGTTGTATATGGTTTGTTTCTACAGATGAATTGTTTGATAATAAAAAATATAAGATACAACTTGTTAGGAAAGGTAAGGAATGGGTCAATACTCTTTTACAAACTTATGATTATCTTTATAATTATGTATATGCAGAAAATGAGACTTCTATTAAATGGTTGCGATCAATGAATTTTAGCTTTATAAATTTACATAAAGACTATGGTTTACATAAAAAACCATTTTATGAATTTATGAGGATAGTCTAATGTGTCTAGGTCTTGGGCTATTAGGTGGTGCAGGTGCAGGTGCAGGTGCAGCAGCAGGTGCAGCTACAGGATTTGGAGCAGCAGCTACAGCAGGTAGTGCTTTAGGATTTGGAGCAGGTGCATCAACTTTTCTTGCAGCAGCACCAGCAATATCATTTGCAGCACCAGCAGCAGCAGGTATAGGATTCGGTGCAGCAGCTACAGCAGGTAGTGCTTTAGGGTTTGGTTCTTTAGGTGCAGGTTTACTTGCTTCAGCACCAGCAGTATCATTCGCAGCACCAGCACTTACAGGAGCTACAGGTTTATTTGGTTTAGGTTCTGCTACTAATTCTTTTTTATTTGGACAAGCATTAAATCTTGGTACAAATATTTTTAGTACTATTTCACAAAGAAATCAAATATTTCGTCAAGTACAAGGCATATACGATAGTTCATTACAGCTTATAGCCAATGCAGAAAAAGCAAAAGCAGATCAAGAAAGAGCTATAAATCAATTATTAGATGATAAATTAAAATCTAAAAAACAAGAAATATTAACTGTAAAAGTTAAAACATTAAAAGCAAAAGAAGCTTTAATAGCTTCAGAACGTGCAGGTATTACCATAGGTTTACTAGCACAAGATTTTGAAAATCAAGGTGCTAATGCAACAGAAAGTATTTTACAAGAATCAGATACTTTAGTATCACAAGCATTAAGAGACAAAAACGCAGTTATAGCTACAAGAGATACTAGAAGAAATGCAGCTAAAGACCAAATAACAAAAGCTACAAACTTAGCTAATTCTGCACCTACATTGTTAGGAGCTATTACTAAGACTCTTGGTTCTGGTCTATCATCTTACGCATCATTGGTGGCAGCATGACAAATTCTTATCAAGGAACTGAATTTAATGTAGTTGGACGACCAGTAAATACTTTTGTCCAACCTACAACACAGGTAGAACAAAAGAAAACAGGCTTTGATATTGTTGCAGAATCATTAGCAACACTTAATCCAGCTTTACAAAAAGGATTAGGTTTGCGTACAGCAGAAGCAATTAAAGAAGAAAAACTTGCAGGTTTTGAATTAGCTGTAAGGCAAAATAGAGAAGAAGGTGGTTTTAAAACTGTTGTAGATGAATTGCGTAGAAACAAAAGTGAAGGTGTTACTAATCGTTTTATAGGTGGTAGTATTTTTGCACAGGATGCTTTTAATCAGGGTAGAGCAGCGTTATTAGGTAATAGGATTGGTTCTGAAATTTCTGCATTATATCAAACTACAACAATAGAAAAACCTTTGTTTGATGCTGACAATAAACCTGTTTTAGATGTAAATGGCAATCAAGTAACAACACAAGAACCATTATGGAAGTATGGTACAAACTCACCAGAATATAAATCGTTTTTATCAAATGCAAACTCTTTAGGTTCTTATGAACGTGAAGGTTTAAAACCAGAAGATCAATTAAAATTTTTACAAAAACAAAATGAAGCTATAGAAAAAACATCAGTTGCACATGACAAAACACATAAAGAATATAATTTTCAAGTTATCACAAGTGACATGAATGAAAACTTGTTGACAAGTTGGGTGCTTACAAAAGACACAGATCCTACAACAACAGATTGGGAAAAACCAGAAGATCAAGTTGCTGCTTTAGTAGAAAGTTATAAATCTATGAATGACAAGATTTCTAGAGATTACAGTATAGGTCTTACATCTAGTAAGCGTAAAAAATATTATGAGAATATGATTGCAAACGTAGAAAGTGTAGCTTTACAAATTAATCAAAAGTTTGGTGCAGATGAAGCAAAAGATTTTATAAAGTGGGCTTCAAGAATCAGATATGGCAATGGTAATAACACATTGTTGCAACATAAAGATTTTGCTACAAAGATGTTTAATTTAAAAGTAAAAATAGGTAAAGAAGAAGATAGGATTAGAGATAACAGAGAAAAAAAAGAAAAGCAAGCAGCAGAAGAATTAGTAGATAATACACTAGATGAGTTATTAAAAAAATCAGAAAATGGTCGTATTAATTTTTTAACAGAAGAAGGTCAAAATACACTTAATTTTTTATATACACAGTTACCAGATTTTAAAGAAGTAGTAGATACTGCTGTTGATTTATATAATGGCGATAGAAAAACTGCTTTGATGGAGTTTAGGTTAAGTATTAATAGTGGAGAATATGATGACGACCCTGCACAAGCAGGTAAAGATTTATTAGAGCTAACAAAACAGTTAGGTGGTTTTGGTCGTGTTACTAAATTAGAAAGAGGAATGTTAGATAAAATAGTAAGTGATATAAAATCTATACCTGACAATCAATTAGTTGGTGGATATAAATATTATTCTAATGAAATAGAGAATAAAGTATATGGTGTATTTGATATGACAGTAGATGATACAGGTAAAAAATCATTTACTGGTTATACATTAGATGGCGGTATAAATAAAAAATTTAATCTAAATGTTAATCAGGCAGGTTTATTGGCAGATCAAGTGTCAAGACAAGTAAAATTACAATTTCAAGATTGGAAAGATTCGGGAGAAGTTAAGACAAGACAAGAGATAAGAGAGTATTTTGACAATGTATTGATGGGTGATGGTGCAGATAGTATAGATCAAATTATATCTAGGTCTATATATCCACAAGACATACCTATATCACTATTTGCTAGGGATGGTTCTGTATATAAGGTTAAGATTAATAAATATACTGATGCAGATTTATATAAGAAATTTAGAAGTGGTAGTAACTCTGCATCTAATCCACCTATTGAACTTTATGATAAATATAAAATACCTTTTAAATTTAAAGAACCATATTTTACTGATTTACAAAATCCTAAAGATACAGTTCCAGAAGGTGCATTTGGTATAGATTCTAGGACAACAGATGATTTTACAGAAAGAGGTCAAGAACAGATAAAAACACCAAACAGTAAATTAAAAAATCAAAAAGATAATTTACAAGGATCGTTACCTGTAGATCAAAGACCAGCAAGTACATTTAATAATATTATGAATACAATTACAGGTACAACACCAGCAGTAGCAGGTACATTAGAAGATGCACCATTAACACACATTGTTAAGTCAGGAGATAATTTATCTGATATAGCAGAACTATACAATGTAAATGTTGATGATATAGTCAAACTAAATGACATAAAAGATCCATCACTCATAAATATAGATCAAAGATTATTGATACCAGTAAATCCTGTAAATACATTATTTGATTTTAGGTCAAGTGATATAAAACCATTTACAGATTACGGTGGATTAGCTGCAATTATTAGAGGTGGTGAGTCGAGTAATAATTATACTGCTGTTAATTATGGCAAGCCATTTGGTTACAAGTCAGGTGTTGTAGAAGGGTTAGATAGTACAACGTTAGGTGATGTTATAAACGACTTAGAAAACGCTAAATATGGTGCTGCTGGTGCTTATCAATTCCAGTTAGAACCATTGAAAGAGTCAATGAAAGTTGCTGGTCTATCTGTAAATGATAAGTTTACTGTAGATGCACAAGATAGATTATTCTGGGCGAGAATTATGAACAGCATTAGATATGATGCAAAAGATTATATATTAGGTAAATCAGATGATTTAGATGCAGCATTATTAGATATAGCAAAAGAATTTGCAGCAGCACCTATGGCAAACGGTAAAGGATTTTATGATGGTGACGAAGCTGGAAACAAAGCTAATATAGACTTAGTATCATTAAAAGCAAAATTACAACTAGCTCGTAAACAACTTACAGGTAAGTAATGACACAAACACCAAGTAATTTATTTGAGGATGATGGTAATGAAATACCAGTAGAGGGTACTCTAAACGTAACAGGAGAAGAGCAAACACAAGACTTATTAAAATCTATAGACGAATTAGATAAAGGAATATTTACGGTAAAAGATGGTAAAGATTCTATTGAAATGGATGATACAACTGAAAAAGAAGATTTTTATGAGCAAAAATATAAAGAGTATGAATTAAATTATGACAATCAAGTAGGTCAAAAAATATATAAAGGTGTATCTAAGATACTACCTTCTAATTTACAAAATAAATTTAATAATAAATTAGCAAACAACAAACAGAAAGCATTAAAGTTTAGACGAGATCAATTAAAGTTTGCAGAAGAAAATGCTGACAATGCTGTAGGACAGACAGTAAGAGGATTTTTAGCAGCATATCCTATGGCTCTTAATGAAGCTAGTGAAGGCGGTATAAATTTATTTAGGCAAATAGGTGGTTTGCCATATAAAGAATATGAGTTGTTTGATATTGACTCTATGACTAGAAAATTAACAGATGTTGATCCCGAAGATGGTAACGGAAATATATTTAAGACAGCAAGCATAATGACTAGATTTGTTGTTGGTAGTAATTTTTTTAAAAACGTAGGCAATACTGCTACTGGTGGTTTAAATCCTGTTACTGGTATGGGTAAGTTTGATGTAAGAAAAGTTGATTATAGTCTTAAAGGTTTTAATCTTAGAAATGCAAAAAACTTTTTATATAACAGAGCTATAGGTGCAGGTGAAGATATTGCTAGTTCTTTGTTATTTTTAGATGCAGAAGAAGATAATTTTTTTCAAGCGTTTGAACCATTAGTAGAAGCAGTACCACAATTAGATACAGCGTTTTATAGATTTTTACTTGCAACAGATCCAGAAGAAGAAGGTTTTATACAAGCAAAATTAAAAGTTGCATTAGCAGAAGCATTACCATTTCAGTTCGGTTACTCAGGTGTAAGAGGTCTTAATAGAGCAGGGAAAATAGGTTTTAAAGATGCAGCAGGTGAAGTATTAGAACTAGGTGAATTTTTAGTTGACGGTACATTACAACGATTAAAAGGTATAAAATCTAATCCACAATTATTAGCAAGAATTACAGAAGGTTTTGTAAATAGACGAGGTTTTACACCTTTTTTAAATTATGAATATTTAGATGAAGTAAAATGGAATGAGTTAGATTTAGACCAAAAGTTAGATCAGTTATATAAAAGAAATGACATTATTGTAGAAAGTCTTGTAGAAGAAGATATAGACGGATTAAATGCTATTAATAGAGCTATTGCACAATTAGATGATAATAATAATTTAACGGAAGAAAATCTTAAACAACTGCTAGATATTAAAAAGTTTGATGAAAAAGCAGTACCTTTTAAAACAAAGTTAGATTCTGGACAAGGGCTTGTAGGTAATCGTGGTAAGGATTATTTAAAACAAAGACTTAAGTTTCTTAATTTTAGAAATACTTTTAAAGAAGCAAGAACTCTTACAGGTAGATCAGGTAACAAAGTAACATTACCAGCTATTAAGTTTCAACAGTTATCTGATGATGATGCACAAATATTAAATAATTTTCTTGATAATATTGGTAGCGGTAGATTAAATGATGTTGCTTTTAGTCTTAACAGTAAGATTGGTGCTGCTGGTAGATTTAATTTTGAAAATAAATTAGTAGAAATAAACAGCAAAATATTTGAAGAAGGTGATTTTAAAAGCACTTATGTACATGAGTTGTGGCATACATTATCTAGATATTTACCAACAAATGATGTTGCAAAATTAAGAAAAGAATTTGCAAAAAAAAGAAATATATACTTGCAAAATTTTGATGCTAATAAAAAAGAATTTATAAATAAAGTAGAACTAGAGGATTTATTAGAAAAAATTAGTTCAAAAAGATTTGATTCTGATAATTACATGAGATCAATAAGAAGCAGAATAAATAGAGAGATAACTAATAATAATTTACAAAAAGCTAACGATAGTAAGTTGTTTAAAAAATTAGCTAATGATTATTTTGAAGCAAACAAATTTACTAATGAAAACTATAGATACACAAATATAGATGAATATTTTGCAGAGACTATGGTTGATGAGTTTTACGAATTTAACGGAAGATTACCTGATGCACAGATAGGTACATGGAAAAGATTAGGTCAAGAAGTACAAGAATTTTTTAGAGAAATGATGGCAAATGTAAGAGCAAAGTTTGGTGATACACAAACAACAAAAATATTTAATGATTTTAATAGTAGTAGATTTCAAACAAAAGTATCAGAATTACCTTTGGAATATCGTAATTTTGACGATATGAATAAAGTTGATTTTATTACATATAAGAGAGGTAAGAATAGACCAAATCGTAAAGGTATAGGTGGTCAGTCTGGTGATGGTAGAGGTGGTGATAATAGTAGAGAAGCAGGGAGGATAGACCCTGATGACTTTATGAACTTGCCAAAACAAAGAAAACAGTTTGAAAAGTTTAGTTATTTATTAGCAAGAATAAAATCTCTCAAGCGTGATGGCACATTAGGCAAAGTAAAAAGTTTAAGAACTACGATAGAAAACTCTATGGTTCTGTTATCTAATACAGCAGAATTAAAAGCTAGAGGTCAAGCTATGGCTGAAATATTAAATATAGAACCATTAGATGAACTTAACTACGCATTAGCAGAACAGATAACTCTTATGGCAAATAAGAATACACAGTTATCTAAGAAATTAAAGATGGCTATAAAGAATGAAGATTACGGTTTTGTTGATGCAAATATGATAAAGGTTTTAGATAATATGAAAGAAATAGATGAATGGTTAGAAATAGCAGTACCTATTGGTAGTAAAACAGGTCAAGGTCTAAAGGCTATGCAGATTGATACTATTGGAGTAACACCAGAAGAATGGGCTAAATTATCACCAGCAGAAAAGTTTGCATTAAGAGTAAAACTAAAAGAAGAAGTTGTATTTTCACAAGCTAACTATTCTAAGCGTTTTAGTGAGTTCCAAGATCAATTAACAAGAACACATACAGAAGCTATGAAAACAGGCGATTATAGTCGTCTTGATAGATTGTTTGGCACATTAAACAGAGCAGAAGGAGATCCAAGAAAACTACAAAAGTTATTTGAAAGAGGTTTATTAGTCAATATATTAAATGACAAGATACTGCATCCATTGAATGATTTAAGTATTAATTTACTGCTGCTGCATCCTACAACAATGACTATTAACTTTACGTCAAACGCATTAGAAGCGTTGTTTTTTGGTGCAGATATGATGGCTGATCCTGTAATGCTTATGAAATTATTTAAAGGTGATAAGCGTATGTTTGAGGAAAACCTTGCAGCGTTTACAGGATTGTTTGCTGATAGAGAATTTATTGGAGAGGTAGCAAAGCAATCATGGTTACATGATATGAACGTAATAAATCCAAGAAATACAAAATTAGAAAACGTAAGTGAAAGAGCATTTAGTGGTCAAATGTTGCAGGGTAGAATACCTTTTTCAGATATAGAGTTTAGTGAAACTCCATTAGGTGAAGCTGTAGGTGCATTATTAGATAGCAAAGCAGTACAAGGCACTATGAGGGCTGGTAGTAAAACTATGACAACTATGGATGGTATGTTTCAAGCAGGTGCTATAAATGGTGCAACTTCTTTCCATGCTTTTAGGGATGGCATGAATCAAGGTCTTACTGGTGCTGAATTACAAAAATTTGTAAAAGATAGATTACAGATGACACAAGAGTTGTTGTTAGATCATACACAAAAGGCATTAAAAACAGGTGTAATAGATGATGACTTAGCATATTCAATGCAAAGTGCTATGGAGTTTTCTAAACGACAAACCTTTACAGAACCTATGTTTAGGGATGGTTATATAGTCGGACAGTTTGCTGATTCTATGAATCGTTTTACTTCTACATCACCATTAGCAAAAAGATTTATGTTATTTCTTAGATCACCAGTAAACATAACAAAACGTGCATGGAGAAGAACACCTGTTATAAATGTACTTATGCCTGAGTTATTAAAAGAATTGCGTAGTGCAGATCCATTAGTAGCAAGACAAGCAAGAGGACAATTATTTTTAGGAAACTTATTAGCAGTACCAGCATTTGCAGCAGTATTAATGGGATGGAATAAAAACGATCCAGAAAATCCACCTAAGTTTTTATTTAATGGTACTGGTGCTAATTATTTTGGTAGTCAATTTGAAAGGGATGAACTTAAATTACAACGTATGAGTAGAGAGTTAAATGAGTCTATAGGTATATTAAGAGAAAAAGATGGTGTACCAGAAATAGGTCAAGATGGTAAACCTGTATATGATTATTTTTCTATACAAAAATTAGATCCTGTATCACAAATTTTTGTAAATCAAATGAATTTATTTCAAATGGCACAACAAATGCCAGAACAAACTTTTGGTGAGTTTATGAGTTCGCTTGCTTATTATGGAATTAGATCAAGTCTTAATAAAGCAAATTTATTTGGCATACAGGATATGTTTAAGTTTGTTACTGATCCAAAACGTATGCCTACATTTATACAAAGAAATATATTAACTTCTTTACAACCTAGAATTTTAAAAGATATAAAGAAAGATATACAGCTAGGACAAAAAAATCTTGGTATTATGTCTGAAGCAGAATTTAACAGAACACGAAGTCAAAAACTTATAAGTAATAGATTTGATGAAACACCATTTATTAGAAACTTTAGAATATTATTGGATGAATATTCAACAGGTCGTATAGAAGGAAGAACAAAAGATGGTTTTAGAAAGTTTCCATACGAAAGAGAATTTTTAACAAATGAATTAGTACCAAAATATTCTAATAAAGAAGGATTAAATTTATTAAATTTTGTAGTTAGTTCTACAAGTAGAAATAATCCATTAATTACTAATTTCAAAATATTAAATTATGTACCAGCAAAACCAATAAAAAATTCTACTACTGCTTTTGAAGTACCTGATTTTGAAACAGGTCTTACAGAAGAAGGGGATGCAGGTTTACCATCATCATATTACGATCAATTAGTAAGATATATAAATGAGTCAACATTTCCAGAAGGCTCTACAGGTCACGAAAAGTATGGCAATATGAATGTAGAAGAAGCATTGCTGCTGTACTTTAAACAACCACATATACAGGCACACATGGAAGAGTTAGAAAGATATAAAAGACAAAATAAAGTTTTAAGACTAGAAGGTAACTTTGCAAGGCTTAGGGATTTTGTACTGGAAGGTGATATAGATTTTGGTCAAACAGAAGGTGTAAGAGATATTGTTAGTGATTTTAAAAAATTAGGAAAACAAAAGTTTTTCTTTGATTTTCAAGATCAACCATTTGTACAAGATGCAATTAAGAAAAAACTTGACGATACATTAAACTATAGAGAGAGTATTAAACAAAATCAAACATTTAAAGACTACTTCACAAGGTAATCATGGCTACTAACACCGCAGCATCATCAACTACGCATACTGGAAATGGAAGTACAAATGCTTTTGCAATATCATTTTCTTTTTTAGCAGATAGTGAAATAGATGTTACTGTTGCAGATGTCCTTAAAACTATTAATACCCATTATACGATTAGTGGCTCTACTGTTACTTTTACAAGTGGCAACACCCCTGCTAATGGTGCATCTGTTAAGTTACAGAGAGATACAGATATAAGTGCTAAGAAGGTAGATTTTTCAGATGGTAGTGTTTTAACAGAAGCAGACTTAGATGCTAATAGTGACCAAATTATATTTGCACAACAAGAGATTACAGATAAATTAGCAGGTATAGAAGAAGGAGCTACAGGAGATCAGACAAATGCAGAAATTAGAACAGCAGTAGAAGCTGCAAGTGATAGTAATGTCTTCACAGACGCAGATCATTCTAAGTTAAATGCAATAGAAGCTTCTGCAACAGCAGA
>MDTB01231342.1_pt1 | contig 11442 bp, 9 predicted proteins | sample 811161 | NCBI WGS metagenome assembly MDTB01 (sample SAMN05326650, study PRJNA326480) | marine metagenome | isolation source: seawater | place: Mediterranean Sea | collected 2009
AAATGATCCTCAAATGCTTCTACTTTTGCTAATCTATCAGGCCAAAGTATATACTCTTTTTGTGGATTTTTTTTCAAATTATTTAAAAGTGGTGTTATTGCATTATATAATTTATCTAATTTTGTTTGAGTTACTTGAGCAGTACCTGTAACTGACTCAGCTTTTTTAGTAGCAGTTTGTACTGCTTCTAATTCATCTTCATCTACGGCTGTAAAACCAAAATCAAAAATATCATTACTCATTAATTATTCTCCGGATCCCCAAATGGGTTATTTTCAGTAAAATCTAAGAAATCAGTTAGTGTACTAAAATCTGTATTTTGTTCATCTTGTGAAATTTTATTATCAGTTGCTAGTGCAGAAATACCAAAATCAGAATCATCTTTATTTAAACCAGTTATTGTAATATGTCGTGCTGTATTCCAAGTATGATATACACCATCATTAGCACCAACATGCACTAGACTTAATACTTTTGTATCATTATTAAATCCAGATATTTCACCAGTTATAAGAGTAGGAGGGCTTTGTGAACTATCAAGTATTTGACTAGCCGTCATACCAGCTTTTATAAGACCAGAATTATTATTTAATGTTAGATTATATGTATATGCATAATCTTTTTCTATATCATCTATTGCCTCAATACCTGTATCAAGATCTTCATCGTTATATTCAAATACTGTTGCTCTTAATCTAAATACTGGAACATTGGCTAATTGATAAAATGGTTGTTCGTGTTCTACATGTCTTATTTCAAACAAAGTTTTAGACATAGGTAAATAAACTAGATCACCTTCTCTAGGCCGATCACCAGATATTTCATTATCATATCTTTTTACAGTATCTCTCCAACGCCTACGTGACACAACAAATGTAGCTTCATCTCTTATTTCAACACCAAATTTTGTAAATAAATCTCCTTCACCATCAAATCCTTCTATGTTATCAATAAACATTTCTACCTTATAAGAAGAATTAAATCGTGATGGAACATCATCGCCAAAGATTTTATTTTCGTTAACTATGTCTCGAGGAATATAATATACTTCTTGTCCATGAATTTTAATAGATTCAAGTACTAGATTCTCATATAAATTCTGTTCTGCTCTAACATTTGATCTAATATAAGGATTGACAGCCATATTTTATCCTACAAACATATCTACTGGAAGTTCATGCTCTAATCTAATTTTATCTCTTAAATCAGATAATTCACCTTGAGCATCATCATATAGTTGTCTTCCGTTTAAAATAACTCCTCCTGGTAATTGCATTCCTTCAAATTTCATAAGATTTAAACCCCATTGTTCTTTAATTAAAGAAGTTGTATATGCCTTTAACCAAAGATCATTATAAACTGATGTATGTGAATCTGGTTCTACTATACTATAAACTTCAGCTACAACATAATCATCTTTCTTTATATCATCATTATTATCACCTAAATCGCCAAATATATAGAGTCTATCTTGTTTTCTAGAATATTCTACCTGAGGTGTACCATTTAATTTCATATCTAGTAATGAAAGATGCATTTGTAAAGATTCATAATAAGCTAAATCACCTGCAAAGTTATTCATATCAGCAATATCATTTAACATCATTTGATATTTTATATCAAAAAAGTTATATGAAGTACCAAATGAAGATGATATTGGCATCATTCTTTTTACAAAATGTACTGTAGATGGAATAGGAATATATTTATTTGTAACGTCATCAGCAGTAACCAGATGCTTTAAATAACTTCGATAAGTAGCATCGGAATGATATTCTTGATAATATTGAATAGCTTCATCAACTCTATCTTCAAGTTGATCTTCATCAACATTTATTTCTATAACAGGTTCACCTAATCTACGTTTACAATAATCTATTAATGTTTGTCTAGAATTTGGATTTGCCATATTATCCTCTAATATATTTTATAGTATTTATACTATTTATATAAATTTTTTTTACTATTGATCTTCGGTCAACGTACTTGGAAACGCTCTTCCTGCGCCATATATAATTCTTACAGCCCCATCACCACCATCACCACCAGGATTTCCAGAATCATCTTCTGAGCCGGTTCCACCACCTCCATAACTTCGAGTTTGTACAGCTGTACCACCTGAGGGCCCTCCAACTGATCCTGCATATCCTTGTCCTTGAGCAGCAGACTGTGCATTATTTGTATCAGGGCCATTTGCTCCATTAGTACCTTCACCAAGAAGGTAAGTACCACCTCCACCCCAAGTTACTGTACCATTAAAAGCATTAGCGCCACATCCACCTCCGCCTCCACCTCCAGAACCATCAGCATGGTTATTGTAGGTTCCAGCATTACCACGACCACCAGCTCCACTATAACCACCAGCTCCGCCTCCGCCTCCGGATTGATGACCATTCCTTCCGCCACCACCTATACCTCCAGTACCACCACCTCGAGATGTACCTGTTGAAGTGTAAGTTGCAGAATAATTTATTCCACCAGTTACATCGGCATTATAATTAGATAAACCATTAAAACCACCCACTCCTGTCCCACCATAAGTACCTTTTCCACCACCTCCTGCACGAGCTAATATTGTACCTGAATGTGAACCTGTTCTAAAATAAGAATCTCCTCCAGCAGTATGATCATTATTTCCAGCTCCACTACCATTAAGACCTTTAGCACCAACAGTAATATAATATGTTGTTCCTGGAGTAACACTTACGCCACTAAACCATGAAAGACCTCCTCCTGCTCCTCCTCCACCAGATTGTCCATTACTAGCTGCAGTAGATGAAGCACCACCTCCACCTCCTCCAATCAATACCATACTTATTGAAGTTACACCAGCCGGAGCAGTCCAAGTAGTTTGACCAGGAGTAGTAAATGCATTTTGCCCAACAACATTGGTTTCAATGGCAAAACTTGCCATAATACCTACAGGAGATAAACTTGTCATGCTTCTAAATCACCCACTAAAACCCAAGTATTAGTTGCATATTTTATACAAGAAGCTGCGGAATATTGAGCTCTTAATTTTAAACCAGGAGTAGCATTTATTGTAGCACCAGCTGCACCTGCAACTGTTACTTGACCAGCACCAAGTGCACATAAATCTATTTTTGTTCCTATATTATAGCTCACGTTAGAATCTGCAGGTATAGTTAATGTTATTGCTGAACCATTATTTAAAGTTACAAGTCTACCTTCATCTTTTAATACTGCAGTATAAGTTGTACCGGTTTGAGTATTAATTGTTTGGCCAACAAAATTACTAGCTCTAACATTTCCATCAACATTAATTACATCGCTATCAGTATTTCCTGAATCTGTAGTAGTACCAAATAATGCTTTTCCATTATGACCAGCTATTTGTACTATACCATCATCATTAACTTGAATAGAAGGGATCCCAGATACATCACTAACAGCAAATATTGTACCTACAAAAGAATTAGTTATTGAAAATAATTGACCAGCACTTCCAGTAAAACTTAATGTTCCACTATCACTTGAAAGAGCGGTAATAGTAATTGAAGCAGAATCACCTACACTAGAATCTGCACCAGTAAATTTAATTGTTGGTTGCACATCTAAAATACCACTAACATTAGGTGTTATTAAAATATTTTTATCTGATATTGCCATATTTTACCCTTTATGATTATATTTATATACCATGATTGATCTTTATAGGAAGTCCCATTATAATCCAAACCTCCCTCTCTGTGCATTAAAGTTTTCTTTTACTTCTTTTGCTGATAATGCTTTACCTTTATATATCCTACATATAACAATTCTTCCATCGATCAAAAAGGAAGATCCAAACGCGCCACCAACTTGCAAATTAGTTCCAACACTTGTATTCTTTGGTTGCCAACCAGAAACAGTAGTTGATTGAGTAGCTCGTAAAGCACCATTTGTATAAACTTTTATTGTAACAGCACTTCCTGTATTTGTTGTGGTTGTCACATGATGAATCCAGTCTGTTCCTACTGCAACTCCTGTATCAAAAGTTTGTGCAGATCCAGTTTCTGAGTAATGATAAGGATGAAAGTTTCCTGAAGGATCAATCCACAAACCACCCCAAGAAGCTTCTAGACCTCTAAATATTGGTGCTTTCCAAGTAGCATCTACATTAGCTTTATGCCATGCTTCTTCCGTAAAACTACCAGTACCAAATAAAAAATCACTATTATCATTAATTTCCCCATAATCATTTGTTCCATCAAAAATCATAGAACCACCATTATCACTACTAAATGTAGGACCATTTAAGATTGCATCCCCTTTACCACTTATATCATACCAAGTAGTTCCTGCACCAGGATAAGACTTTTTATTTCCTGCATCTAAGCAAAGAACTAATCCATCAGTAGCTATTTTTGGTGAATAGTTAACGCCCATTATATCTTACCAAGTAGTTTTTGTTTCATGTACATAAACCATCCAATCTTTGACTGTATCATAATTTTGTTTTATTTGTTTTTGTGATAATTGTTTCGTATACATTCTCAATAATCTTATTGCACCTCTAAAATTACTAGATGTAAGTCCCCACCAAGCTTGACCAATATGCATATAATCAGTGGTGTGACCTGCACCCCAAGCCCATGGAGTTGTTTGAGAAGCAACTTCTTCCCCATCAGTATAAATTTTCATTAATCCAGGATTTGTTTTAATAGTACCCACAAAATGAGTCCATTTATTTTTTGTTATAATATTACCAGTTTTTAAATCTGTTGTAGAACCATTCCCATTTTCTCTAGCCCAAAATTCCCATTTTTGTTTTTCTTGCATTAATCTCCACATTGACCCTTGACCAAATATACCTATAGCTTGAGATTCAGTAGTTTGATATGTTTCTACAACAGCTTCAAAAGTTGCTTCATTTGTTGGACTTTGATTTCTAAGATCATTTGAAAACGTCCAGCCAGTATTTGCACCATCAAAATTATCTATATTTGCATTAACAGCAGGAGAATGAACTGTATAATATCCTCGAGGATCCCATTGATTAATGTTTACTTGGTTGTTTTGATCTACATAAGTTCGTGCAGATGCTTGAACTAAATCTTTAAAATATGTTATATTTGTACCATCAAAACTTTTTTTATTAGCAAAATCCCAACAAGCCCATAAACCATCAGTAATTATTTTTGGTGAATGATATAAACCCATTATAAACCATACCTACGTTTAAATCTATTAAATTCTTTTTTAACTTCTGCTGCAGATAGAGTTATATCCCATATTTTACAAGAATTTGTTTGAGTATAAGTATCACCATTTCTAGTACCATATATTTGCAATGGTTGTGTGCCAGGATTCTGTAAATCTCCATAATCAAGTCTTGTAGCTGATCCTATTAATACACCATCTTTATATAAACTTGCTAGTCTAGTACTTTTATTATAAGTAGACATTAAATTAAACCAAGTACCAACTGTTCCGGTCCATGTATAATCTAATAAAGTTTGTTGCGTTCTACTAGATCCACTATTACTGGAGAATCTACCCATAGAATAATGTAATTTCCAAACTTCATTAGAAAAAAACCCTAACCATATCCATCTAGCTGCACCAGTTGACCAAGTTAGAGAGGCATCCCACCCTGATATACCACTATCTGTTTTTCTTCTAACCCAAACCGATGCAGAAGCACCTTCTGCTTTCATAGTAGTAGGAGCAGAAAGAGCATCGTTATGTGTGCGACGTAATCTATGATTTGACGATGGTCTAAAAGAAGTTACAGACGTACCACCATTATATGTTAGAGGTAATTTTCCATATCTACCACGTTTTTTTACATTATGTTCATTATATGAAAAAACTAAATTATTTACTTTTTCGATCTTAGGTCCAGCTGCAGCGCCCATTATTCATACTCCACCTGTAATTTATCTACGTCTTTACGTTCTCCAAACACGTGATAAAAACATTGAACATTATAAGAAGAATTTATATAAACTTTATTATCTTCTATTTTATCAACCCATATTTCATTATATTTTCCAATTGGAGTTAAACTAACTGTTATAGTATTTTCATCTACTAAACCAGTCCAATAATCTGGTAATTCTATAATATTAGAATTTTCTAATTTACCTCTTACATATACACCATTTTCTGGTCCTTCTAAAGATCCATATCTTAATCTCATACCTTCTTTGGTTGGGTGTTCTATATCAAAAGATTTAGTGGTGGCAGTTAATGCACCTGTAATATCAACACCTGTAGCCGTAGTTATTAATCTTGAACTATCATTATGATATAATGTTACACCTGCACTATCTTCTGCTTGTAATAATTTATTAAATCTATTACCATTATAATTTCTTAAATTAAAAGTGGTTCCATAAAAATCCATATAATTTGGTCCAGAATTAGCATTTTTCACAAAATCAATTTCACCATCAACTACTAAACCATCATTAGTGACTGACCCAGTAACATTAACACCTGTAGCCGTAGTTATTAATGTTAAATTATCATCATGATATATTTCAACCGCGCCATTTCTTACCATTCGTATAAACTTATCATTAACGCTACCTAATTCCATTCCCCAACTGTTATCAGCACCATTAAATTGAATATAACTTTGATCGGAAACATCTATTCTTTGCTGAATTCTCGTATAAGCGCTGCTCCAACCTGTACCAGCAGAATCTCTTTTCGTAAATACTCTTAATCTAGAACCATTAACAACAGTTGAGTGAAGATCTAAAAGATCAACTTCAGATCCTGCCGAGGAATCTAAAGATCCACCAGATGCCTTCAGACGACCTGTAACATCAGCACCAGAATCTTCTAGTTTTAATTTGGTGACACCAACTCTTTGTAATAAAAAATCTCCATCATAAGCATTTATTAAATTCCCATCTACATGAATAGGTTTATTAAACCAAAATTTATCTCTATCAGTAGAGAAATGAGAAAAACTACCATTAAGTGGACCTATTTGAACATACCCACCAGTACCCCTAATTAGTAAGTTGCGACCACCAAACGTGCTTCCAGATTTTTGTAATGAAACCGGGGATCCAGTAGAATCCATTCTTAACAATCCTGTAATTTGACAAGAATCCGCATCTAATTTTATGTTGGAGTTATTACCCGAACCAGCTATTATTTCTATCTCAGTAGTTGCAGTACCACGATTTCTATGTCGAGATACTATCTGTGATAAAGATGAGCCACCAGAAGCGCCACCATATCCTTCACCATGAGCAGTTATTACAAATGTGGCTTTTTGTGAAGCTCCTATACCACCTGCATGACCATTTAAAATAATTTGTTCAGTACCTGATGCTTGTTTTTTTACAAGCATCTCACCATCCATATTAGGTATTCGAATGGTTCTATTATCTCCTACCCACTGCCCGGATTGAGCCTCAAACATACTTCCTGCAGTATATGTTCCATCAGATAACATAAATTTAGCTACACCAGTACCAGCAGAATCTCCTCTTATTGATAAAGTAGTACCAGGATCAGTTGTCCATGATAAATTTCCTGATCCATTAGTTTTTAATACACCTCCTGAATAACCAGTACTATCTGGCAATGTTAATGTATAACTAGCGCTTGCACTATGAGGTGGTCCTTTAATAATAATGCCATGTGAATTATTTTCACAGTTTAAAACAAACTGTCCAGAACCTTTTGTTGCGTTTCCTTTAAAAACTACTTTACCACTTCCACTTGGATCAAGGTCTATATTTGCACTATCTAGTGTATAAATGCTCCTAGGTTGTGCATTAGAATCTCCTGTAAGTTGTATATTAGTAGTTGCAAGCTTCATACTACTAATTAACGACAACGTGGCACTATCAAGAGTCATTCTTATTGTGCCACCAGTTAAGAATTTTAAAGTATCTGAGTCTGTTCCAGCAGCTCTTTCTGCAATAATATTTGTATCTTGGTCAGCATCAATAAGACCACCAAGACTGCTCCAAGCAGTTCCATCGTAACCTTCAAACGCTGTAAGATTACTGTTAAAACGAATTTGACCAGTAGCAGCTGAAGGTCTTTGACCTGTTGTGCCTGCAGGAACTTGAATAGCAGTAGTACCTTTAAACGTAGCCGAATCAGCTATTAATGATCCAGTTACTGTTGCACCAGAATCAGTTGTTTCAAACCTTTTTGTTCCATTTTGATATAAATCAACACTGGCACTTGTAAACTCAGCAAAGTCAGCATTGTTATTAGCATTTCTTATTACTGTACCATTTGATAAAAGTCTTAATCTTCCAGTAGCAATATCTGCTACATAACTATGCGTACCATCATGGTATATTTCTAAATCAGGACCATCTCCAAAAGTTATTTTATGATTATCTGGTAAAGCTAATGGATTAGTTAATTTAGCAGCTGAAACAGTAGTATCACCCGGTACTGTAATCAAAGAACCATTTTGGCCAAATACTTCTATTCTAGCAGCTGAATCTGGAGTAGCAGTAAATGTTAATATAGTTGAATCTAAAGAAAAGTTTGTACCTGGAAATTGAATAACACCATCGACAAAAATCATTACGTAATTTGCACCAACGTATGTATTAGCTAATGTAATTACATTGGAATCTCCACTAGCAGTAAATGATTCGCGAGAAACATTATTTTGAGCAGTAATGTTTGAAAATTCTATTTTACTTCCGGTGCTATCAACTATAAGAGTTTTATTAGCAGCGCTGGTATAATTTACTGGAGTATCTGTTAAATTTATAAATGAACTTACTGCTGAATCAAAAGATAAATTGCCAGAACCATCAGTTTTAATAACCTGATTAACGGTACCGTCAGCTGTTGGATAATTTAAAGTGGAAGAAGAACCACTTTGAGTATTAACGGCCAAACCGTGTTTGACCAAAAATTTACTTTTAGTTGCCATTTATCTGTTTCCCTATCCACAGATTATTTTGATTTATCACGTAATTGATTATATAATTGAAATAATGATTCTATCTTTTTTTCTGTTTCTTTTACTGCCACATCTGTCCGAGTTGAACTAACAAAATTATCTTGTATTTTACTATTAGCTCTTTCACAATCTTTTTCTAATTTATCAACATCTTTTCTTAAACTTAATACTTCCGTGTGTAATTTAACTGCTACTATCAACGCGCCTAATAAAAATACCAACTGTTCCCAGTATTGTAATAGACCTTCCATACATTATGCCTGACTTTCAGCCCATGAAACCCTTCCTGAAACTGTCCACGGATTAGAAGCACTAATTGTTGATACGTCTTCTGCTAAAACAGCAACAACAGTTAAAATATCCGGACCATCTGGAAATACATTATCTCCACCTAATATTGAATTTCCTAAAAAGGTTATTTCACTAATATCCTGATCTGTTAATACAGCTGTTCTATTTGTTGTACCTGTACCACCTTGAGCTCTAAATGAGTAAATAGTGTTTCCTCCATCGATTGTATCGGTTGAAGAGTGATAAACTAATTGGCTTAATGAAGGTGTTGTCACTCTTTGCCAATTATTATTATCGATTGAACCATTCATTCTTAATTGAATTTCTACAGCATGAGTTGATAATATACCAACCTGTCTTAAAGCTAACTGCATTCTATTAATAACTTCTCTTTCACCTAACAACCCAGGAGCATTTGTGTCGACACTTGGTGATAATCTAATTGAAATTAATGGATATTCTGCAGTCAATGGTGTAGCAGCTTGTGAAGTTAATCCTAAAGTATAATCTTGATATTGAGATTTTGTACTTGATGGATTTTCATTTATAAGTAATAAACTCCTAATACCATAAGTATAAGGAAAAGATCCCCATCTCACATTAATTAATGGCTGATATGGACCAGAGTTAGGTAATGCACCACCATATTGGCCAATAGAATAATATGGATCTTTTGCTTCTCCTGCACTATCTGCACCTAAACCACCTGTTCCAGTAGCAGAAGTAAGAGTAGTTCCAGCAGTTACCTCGTTAAGGACAGTTGAAGGAGTTTCAACTTCTAGTGCATTACCTAGATAGTAATATCTACCATTAGCAGCGAGTGCACTATAAAATCCTGGATTCCAACCGTATGGCCCAGTATTACTAAACGGTCTAGCACTTGCTGTAACAGATGATGCACCAGTTAATGTTAAATTAGTTCCTGAAGCAGTAAAGATATAAGCTTTATCATCATCAAATTTTCCGTCCATTATAATAGAAGTACCCCAATGTGCAAGAGCAGGGACATAAGATGGAGTACCTATATTTTCTATTTCATATCTTCCAGGTACGTTTCCGGACCTCATATATGCTTCAGTAAATAAATTATTATGAACAAATTGATGCATATATTGAACATCACCATTTTGATCTTTAAATCCAAATCTTACTTTACCAGCACCATACCATGAATAATCTATATATGTCATTTGAATTTTTGTTTTATCAAATACAAATCCTGTTGGGCCAGTTCCATCAGCTTTATCTAAATTAAATGATGTTTGTGGAATTCTATTATCAATTGTTTTAGTTAAAATACAATTATTATTAGACACACCTCTATATGATGGTAAAATAACGATACTAGTATCAGAATTTATTGTCACTACTTTATAAGTTTGACCTTTAATGATAACTTTATCACCTTCGCTTAATTGTGATGACCATTTTGAATTAGTACCATTAACTACTTGAGAACCAAATGTTACCGACGCCATTCCAGATATTTGTTGAGTTGAAGATCTGACAACTGCATAAAGTGTACTTCCATCAAACTCCCAAAATAATCCGTTTTGATCATCAAATAATCCGGCTCTTAATATACTGTTTTGCCAGGCATCAACACTATATGTTATTATTCCTCCAGCTGGACTTGAAGCAGGACCTGTAACTATCGATGTTGGATATTTACTTAAAGCACCTGTTGTATCACCAGATAATGTGTGTGAAGGAGTAGTAGTAAATGTTCCTGTAGTATCATATAACTGTATAGTATCTCCTGCTGGTACAGTAGAACTATCACCTCTAACTAATCCAGTAGCACCTGAAGTAGCTTGGGTAATAGTTTCACCTACTGTTAAACCTGAATGACTAGAATTTAATGTTAATACTTTATCAAATTGAATTGTAAAGGTATTTTCAGTAGGTCTACTAATAACTTTATAACTTTCATTAAATAAATTTAATCCACTTGCTACCGTAGCACCTTTAAATGTTACACGTAAATTATCTGAAAGTCTGTGTGCATATCTTGTAGTAATTGTTCCAACACTACTATCCGCAGCATAAGTATCAACATCAGTTGATGGGCTAAAGTTAATAGCCAGTGAATTTTGAATACCTTTACCAGACTGATATCTAAAATATCTTCGAGTTTGACGAATCATTTGACCATCTGGATTAGTAGATGGAATTAATTCCACACCACCATCATATGGTCTATGAAGAGCAAAACCATCAGCTCTCATTAAGAATGAAGATTGAAC
>MDTB01040655.1_pt1 | contig 11441 bp, 8 predicted proteins | sample 811161 | NCBI WGS metagenome assembly MDTB01 (sample SAMN05326650, study PRJNA326480) | marine metagenome | isolation source: seawater | place: Mediterranean Sea | collected 2009
ATCTGAGCTGGCGAACCACGCGCGCCTGAATCCGCATACATATAAACCGAGTTGAACGAAGCCTGCTCTTCATCATCGCCATCCCGATTAGTCACGGTTTCTTTCGAGATGCCATCCATCATAGAGCGAGCGACCAAATCGTTAGTGCGGCCCCAAATATCGACGACCTTGTTGTACTTTTCGCCCTGGGTTACCAAACCTGAAGCAAATTGCGCTTCAATTTCAGCGACTTCTTTTTCTGCACTGGCGATGATGTCTTTCTTGCTGGGAGGAATAACAAAATCTTCAACACCGATAGAAGCACCGGATGCCGTTGAGTTAGCAAAACCGGTGTACATGAGCTGGTCAGCAAAGATAACGGTATCTTTTAAGCCGCAGCGACGATAGCAGTCGTTAATCAGGGCGGAGATGGCTTTTTTACCCATCGCCTTGTTAACTGCCGTAAAAGGCAGTTGCTTAGGCACGATATCGTATAACAGCGAGCGGCCGACGGTCGTGTCGTAGACCGTGGTCTGATCCATAGCAATGCCCGTTTCGTCAAGGACGGTTTCAGTGATTCGCACTTTTACTTTCGCGTGCAAATCGACCTGTCCAGAGTGGTAGGCGCGATGCACTTCCTCGGAATTCGCAAAGATGGTGCCTTCGCCCCGCGCGTTCACCCTGTCGCGAGTCATGTAATAAATACCAAGTACAACGTCTTGCGACGGCACAATGATAGGCTCCCCGCTTGCGGGAGAGAGGATATTGTTGGTCGACATCATCAACGCACGGCTCTCAAGCTGCGCTTCCAATGTCAGAGGTACGTGCACCGCCATTTGGTCGCCATCGAAGTCTGCGTTGAATGCACTACAGACTAACGGGTGCAGCTGAATAGCCTTGCCTTCGATCAATACCGGTTCGAACGCCTGAATACCCAGACGGTGTAAGGTTGGAGCGCGGTTCAGCATAACTGGATGCTCGCGAATAACGTCCGCAAGAATATCCCAAACTTCTGACGTTTCGCGCTCTACCATTTTCTTCGCGGCTTTAATGGTAGTCGCCAGCTGACGCTCTTCGAGCTTGCCAAATATGAATGGCTTAAACAATTCCAAAGCCATCTTCTTCGGTAAGCCACACTGATGCAACTTGAGCGTTGGACCACAAACGATAACTGAACGACCGGAGTAATCGACTCGCTTGCCAAGCAGGTTTTGACGGAAGCGTCCCTGCTTACCTTTAATCATATCTGCCAAAGATTTTAACGGACGCTTATTAGAACCGGTAATGGCCCGGCCACGACGGCCGTTATCCAGGAGAGCGTCGACTGACTCTTGCAGCATACGCTTCTCGTTGCGCACAATAATATCTGGCGCAGATAGATCTAATAGTCGCTTTAGACGGTTATTACGGTTAATCACACGACGATACAAATCATTCAGATCAGACGTAGCAAAACGTCCACCTTCTAACGGCACCAATGGACGTAGATCCGGCGGAAGCACCGGTAACACCGTCATAATCATCCATTCGGGCTTGTTGCCCGATTTAACGAAGGCTTCCATGAGCTTGAGGCGCTTGGAAAGTTTTTTAATTTTAGTCTCTGAGTTAGTCGCTGGGATCTCTTCGCGCAGCTGCGCAACCTCACCGTCCATATCCAGGTTGAGCAGCAGCTGTTGCACCGCCTCAGCGCCCATACGAGCATCGAACTCATCGCCGTACTCTTCCAGCTTTTGATAATAATCTTCGTCGGTCAGTAACTGGCCGATTTCTAGATCAGTTAAACCTGGATCAACCACAACGAAGGATTCAAAATAAAGCACCCGCTCTATATCTCGCAACGTCATATCCAACAACAGACCAATCCGCGACGGCAAGGACTTCAGGAACCAGATATGTGCCGTTGGGCACGCTAGCTCAATATGCCCCATACGTTCGCGACGTACCTTGGTCAAAGTCACCTCGACGCCACACTTCTCGCAGATCACGCCACGGTGCTTAAGTCGCTTGTACTTGCCGCATAGACACTCGTAATCTTTTACCGGGCCAAAAATTCTTGCACAGAATAAGCCGTCCCGCTCTGGCTTGAAGGTTCGGTAATTGATGGTCTCTGGCTTTTTTACCTCGCCAAAAGACCATGATCGAATCATCTCGGGGGACGCTAAACCGATTCTGAGTGCATTGAATTCGTCGACGTTACCCTGAGCTTTTAAGAGATTAAGTAAGTCTTTCACGCTCTTTCCTCTTTGCTTGCCTGGAATTTAATAGGTAAATCCCAGGCTTTTACGTTATTGCAGTTTAGTCGCTTGGTACCTAGTCGGTTTCCAGTTCAACGTTGATGCCCAAAGATCGAATCTCTTTGACCAAAACATTAAAGGACTCCGGCATGCCTGGTTCCATCTTGAAATCGCCATCTACTATGTTTTTATACATCTTGGTGCGACCCGCAACATCGTCTGACTTAACAGTCAGCATCTCTTGCAAGGTATAGGCTGCGCCGTACGCTTCGAGTGCCCACACCTCCATTTCGCCAAAGCGCTGCCCGCCAAATTGAGCCTTGCCACCCAATGGCTGCTGGGTAACCAGACTGTAGGAGCCTGTTGAGCGTGCGTGCATCTTGTCATCAACCAAGTGATTGAGCTTAAGCATGTACATATAGCCAACCGTCACTGGTCGATCGAACTGCTCACCAGTACGCCCATCGTATAACATGGTTTGGCCACTATCAGGCAATCCCGCTGCGCGCAGCATGGTCTTAATTTCCTCCTCGCTCGCACCGTCAAAAGCTGGTGTCGCGAAGGGTAGGCCGGACTTAAGGTTGTTGGCCATTTCCATGACCTCGGCATCGCTTACGCTGTCAAGATTCACGGCCACTCCGTCCGTCAGGTTATACACCTTGGTGAGGTATTCCCTGACCTCGGCGACCTGTCGCTGCTCATCCAACATCTCGTTGATGCGTTCACCAACGCCATGAGCGGCCCAACCTAAGTGAGTTTCCAACACCTGGCCCACGTTCATACGGGACGGTACGCCCAATGGGTTGAGCACGATATCTACCGGCTCGCCTTTTTCGTCAAAAGGCATGTCTTCGACCGGCATAATGACGGAGATAACGCCTTTATTACCATGACGTCCCGCCATCTTGTCGCCAGGCTGGATGCGGCGTTTAATAGCCAGGTAAACCTTGACGATTTTTAAAACACCAGGTGCCAGGTCGTCACCGCTTTCCAGCTTGCCACGCTTATCTTCATAAACCGCATCAAGGCCAGCACGACGTTCCTGCAAATGCGCAGACGCCCGATCGATTTGCTCGTTCAAGCTATCGTCTTGCATACGTACCTTGAACAAGTCGTCTAACGAGGTTTCTTGCAGATAGGCCTCTGTCACCTCAAAGCCTTTTGCTTCGCCCGGAGCGCTCGCCGCCTTCTGGCCGATCAACGCTTTATTTAAGCGCTCGGCTGTCGCAATCTCAACGATTCGAAATTCGTCATTGAGATCCAGGCGAATCTGGGTCAACTGCTCTTGCTCTATATCCTTCGCACGCTGGTCTTTTTCGACCCCGTCGCGCGTGAATATCTGAACGTCTATTATGGTTCCCTTCACACTGGAAGGTACACGCAAAGAGGAGTCTTTAACGTCAGACGCCTTTTCACCAAAAATCGCACGCAGGAGCTTTTCTTCCGGGGTCAGCTGCGTCTCGCCTTTAGGCGTTACCTTGCCCACCAAGATATCTCCAGCGCTGACTTCGGCGCCGATGTAGACAACGCCTGATTCATCCAACTTACCCAAAGCACCTTCGCCGACATTTGGGATGTCACAGGTGATCTCTTCAGGACCTAACTTAGTGTCGCGAGCGATACAGGTCAGTTCCTGAATATGGATGCTGGTAAACCGATCCTCTTTTACAACTCGCTCGGAGACAAGAATCGAGTCTTCGAAGTTGTAGCCATTCCAAGGCATAAAGGCGATGCGCATGTTTTGACCTAAAGCAAGCTCGCCCATATCGATGGATGGTCCATCAGCGAGAATATCGTTCTTGGCTATGATGTCGCCCTGCTTTACCAAAGGTCTTTGGTTAATGCAGGTATTTTGATTCGATCGAGTGAATTTCGTTAAGTTATAAATATCCACCCCGGCATCACCGGCTTCAATTTCGTCATCGCCAACTCGAACGACAATTCTGCCTGCGTCGACACTATCGATGACGCCGCCGCGTTGTGCTTTAACACAAACGCCTGAGTCGCGAGCGACGATACGCTCCATGCCAGTACCAACCAAAGGCTTCTGTGCCCGCAATGTCGGCACGGCCTGACGCTGCATATTTGAACCCATCAACGCTCGGTTGGCATCATCGTGCTCAAGAAACGGAATCAATGATGCCGCGACAGAGACAACCTGCTTGGGCGATACATCCATGAAGTCAACGTTCTCGGGTGCCGTCTTCGTAAATTCGTTTTGGTGTCTGACGTCGATCAGATCCGCACCAAATTGGCCATTCTCTTTAACAGGCGCACTCGCCTGCGCGATAACATATTGCGCCTCGTCGATAGCAGATAAGTACTCTACGTCTGCCGTAACCACACCGTCGACCACCTTGCGATAGGGCGACTCCAAAAAGCCATAGTTATTGGTCCGAGCATAAGAAGCGAGGCTATTTATCAAGCCAATGTTCGGGCCCTCAGGCGTTTCGATAGGACAAACACGACCATAGTGAGTAGGGTGAACGTCGCGGACTTCAAAGCCGGCTCGTTCTCTTGTAAGACCGCCTGGCCCTAATGCCGAAACTCGACGCTTGTGTGTCACTTCAGAAAGCGGATTGTTTTGGTCCATAAATTGCGACAGCTGGGATGAACCAAAGAATTCTTTGATTGCAGCCGCAACTGGCTTGGCATTAATCATATCTTGAGGCATCAGACCTTCAGATTCCGCCAGGCTAAGACGCTCTTTTACGGCACGCTCGACACGGATCAGACCTACTCGGAACTGATTTTCAGCCATCTCGCCAACCGACCGAATACGCCGATTGCCAAGGTGGTCAATGTCATCCACCGAGCCTTTACCATTACGGATGTCAACCAAAGTACGTAGTACGTCAACGATATCTTCTTCCGCCAAAGTGCCAATGCCTTCGGCTTCTTCGCGACCCAAACGACGGTTGAATTTCATTCGACCGACTGCAGACAGGTCGTACCGCTCTGACGAGAAGAACAAATTAGAGAACAGATTTTCCGCTGCCTCTTTGGTAGGCGGCTCACCTGGGCGCATCATGCGATAGATCTCGACAAGGGCTTCCAGTCGGTTGCTGCACGGATCAATGCGTAACGTATCTGAAATAAACGGACCACAATCAAGGTCGTTGGTATAAATGGTCTCAAAGCGCTCAATCTTGAGCTCGATGATCTGCTCCATCACTTCTGGCGTAATGATTGTGTTGCAGGGAATGACCACTTCGCCAGTAGCTGGATCCACTGTGTCTTTTGCGACGACTTGTTCTAGTAAGTACTCTTGAGGCACTTCGAGCTGCGTCATCTTACTCTCTTCAAGCAGACGAACGTGACGAGCGGTAATTCGGCGCCCACTTTCGACAACTACTTTGCCTTTCGGGTCAACAATATCGAATGTCGCCACTTCGCCGCGCATACGGTCCGCAACAAGCTCAACAGAAAGCTCGCCATCTTTAACTAGGAAAGTATTGGAGACAAAGAACTGCTCTAGAATTTGTTCGCTGCTATACCCCAGTGCTCGCAAAATGATGGTTGCAGGTAACTTCCGTCTGCGGTCGATGCGTACGAACACGCAATCCTTGGGATCGTATTCAAAATCTAACCAGGAGCCGCGATAAGGGATTACCCGAGCGTTATATAACAGCTTGCCTGAGGAGTGTGTCTTACCTTTATCGTGGTCGAAGAAGACACCTGGCGAGCGGTGCAACTGAGATACCACTACTCGCTCGGTACCATTCACAACGAACGTACCATTCTCAGTCATGAGCGGAATCTCGCCCATGTAGACTTCCTGCTCTTTGACGTCTTTTACGGTTTTATTGGAGCTTTCTTTATCATAGATAATGAGCCGGACCTTCACCCGCAGCGGTGCTGCATAAGTGATGGAACGAAGCACACATTCCTTGACGTCAAAGGTTGGCTCGCCGAGCTGGTAATCGACGTATTCCAGCGAAGCGCTGCCCGAATAACTAACGATCGGAAAGACCGACTTAAAGGCCGCATGCAGGCCCGACTCGGCCCGATCTTCCAACCCGATGCCGGGCTGAAGAAATTTGTCATAGGAGTCCGTTTGGATCGCCAACAAATAGGGCATATCCATTTTTTCAGGCAATTTGCCGAAATCTTTTCGTATGCGTTTCTTTTCAGTGAAGCTATACGCCATGTAAATCTCCTACGCCATTGTACGTGCCTGTTTTTGAATCGCTTTCACCGCGCTTACGCTGCGTCGAATCATAACCGGCAACCAAAAATTTACTCTCGTCTCACCTTAATGTTGCTTTGTCTACTGTGCACCGTTTGTCTAAATGGCGGACCGCATCAAATACGTCAAAGTTACAACGACCAAAGGCCGGGACCCCGTATTCGTTTCGAACACGCGGTGCCAGCCCTATTTACAGCCTATGCTGCTCAGCTTGCGCTGTTAGCAAAGTCAACCTACTTAAGTTCTACCGTTGCACCGGCTTCCTCAAGCTGCTTCTGCACATCCTCTGCTTCGTCTTTGGATACAGCTTCCTTTACTGGGGAAGGCGCGCCGTCGACTAAAGCTTTGGCTTCTTTCAGACCAAGTCCAGTGATCGCACGGACTGCTTTGATCACGTTCACTTTTTTGTCGCCTGCAGATGACAAGACCACGTCGAACTCTGTCTGTTCTGCTGCGCCACCTGCGTCACCGGCATCTCCACCAGCTGCGGCAGGCGCTACAGCAACTGCTGCCGCTGCAGAAACACCAAACTTCTCTTCCATATCCGAGATTAACTCGACCACTTCCATCACGCTCATTTCTGAAATAGCGTTCAAAATATCTTCTTTGGACAAATCCACTTTCGTCTCCTGATTCTAAAACGGGTTAACTTCTAATCGATCGGAATTTCCGACTAATCGCCTTGAGCCTCTTTCTGATCTTTGACGGCAGCAACTACACGAACCAGCTTACCCGGCACTTCATTCAGTGTCCGAGCCAGTTTCACGATCGGTGCTTGCATTACGCTCATTAGCATTGCTCGAGCTTCGTCCAGCGTCGGTAGGGTTGCTACCCGATCGATTTGATCTGCGCCAAACGCCTGGCCGCCAATTGCGACCGCTTTTACCTCTAAGTCTTCATGCTCTTTTGCGTAGTCTTTAAGCAGGCGCGCTGCGGAACCGGGGTCGTCGTGAGAAAACGCTACTAAAGTAGGGCCCACAAAGGACTCACTCAAGCATTCATACTCAGTACCCTCTACCGCTCGCTTTGCAAGGGTATTTCTGACCACACGCAGATAGACGCCTGACTCGCGAGCTTTAACACGCATTTCAGTCATTTCTGCGACGGTCATCCCTCGATAGTCTGCGAGGACTGCCGACAAAGCAGATGCAGCAGCTTCGTTCACTTCGGCAACGATCTGTTGCTTTTGGTCGAGCCCTATTGCCACGATTGCTTCTCCACTTTTAACTGATCCACCTAACGGCTCCGATCAGTAGGTTATGTAATGGTCGGGGACCATCTATGGCGTAGTGAGGTCGCTGGTTCCAAAGGAAACAGTAACCCAACTACTTTTCGGCGAGCCTCTGTCGTTTTAGATAAGGAGCCACTGCCTCCGAATCTGGACTAGGAGTCGATAAGCGCGACTATTCGCATTTATCGGCGACTAACGCCGCTCACCATCTGCGTAGGCAATTAAGCGGCTAAAACCTGAGTTCCTTCCGCACCTACGGTTTTTGACAGCCCCGTGGTCAGCCGATGCCAACCACGGGTCTCCAAAACTAAATCGCCAATGACGCTTGGTCTATGGCAATGCCGGGACCCATCGTGGTAGAAAGGGTCACCCTCTGTAAATACACGCCTTTCGCCGATGCTGGCTTGGCTTTTTTCAAGTCGTTTACCAAAGCCTCTAGGTTCTCGCGCACTTGCGCGGGCTGAAAACCAACTTGGCCAACGCTGCCGTGAATAATACCCGCCTTATCGGTACGAAATTGCACCTGCCCTGCTTTGGCATTGCCAACGGCCGTTACCACATCGGGCGTCACGGTGCCGGTCTTCGGATTTGGCATCAGGCCTCTTGGCCCTAGCACCTTACCTAACTGACCGACCAATCGCATCGCGTCTGGAGTAGCAATTAGGACGTCAAAATCCATTTGCCCGCCCTTAATTTGTTCCGCCAGGTCTTCAAAACCAACCAGATCTGCGCCAGCTTCTTTCGCCTTGTCAGCGTTATCGCCCTGAGCAAATACCGCGACACGAATCGACTTTCCGGTACCGTGAGGGAGCGTGGTCGCACCGCGCACGACTTGGTCTGATTTTCGCGGGTCAACGCCTAAGTTTATCGATACGTCAAACGACTCTTTAAATTTTGTTTTAGCCAATTCGTTCAGTAGATCTACAGCTTCGTCTATTGGGTACGCTTTTTCCGCATCCACTTTCTCGGCGATAGCACGCATTCTTTTAGTTAGTTTTGCCATTTAAACACCCTCCACATCAATACCCGACGCACGGGCTGTACCGGCAATTGTTCGTACCGCTGCGTCCATGTCTGCCGCAGTCAGATCTGGCATTTTCATTTTCGCGATCTCTTCCAACTGTTCGCGATTCACCGTCGCAACTTTGTGCGTATTTGGCGTTGGCGAGCCTTTGCTGATATTGGCCGCTTTGCGGAGTAAGACTGCTGCGGGCGGCGTCTTCGTGACGAAGGTGAACGTTCGGTCGGCGTACGCAGTAATTACCACTGGGATTGGCAACCCTTGCTCAACTGACTGTGTTTGGGCATTGAACGCCTTACAAAAGTCCATGATGTTCAGACCATGCTGGCCGAGCGCTGGGCCGACCGGTGGACTTGGGTTCGCCTGTCCTGCAGGAACCTGCAGCTTGATATAGGCTTCTACTTTTTTAGCCATCTTTGCTCCTTATGGGTACAAGCGTGCGTTGATAATACAACAGCACTCCCCGACAGTTTTCGCTACGCAAGGTATTTTTGGCATTACCCGCTTAGCGCTGTATGCGACGCAAAAGCGTCATCTATTTACTTCGAGAGTCCGCACGACCTGTGCGGCGGCGGTTTCCAAAAATCGCAACACACGCTACAGCGTACTGTTTCCGTTCGACCCTATCGCAACTATTAACAGCCAACGTTCCGCCAGCTGTTATCAACTCCCTTATCTTAGTTACCCTTTTTCGACCTGGCCAAAATCCAACTCGACAGGAGTAGAACGGCCAAAGATCGTTACCGCGACCTGCAGTCGGCTTTTTTCGTAGTTAACCTCTTCTACGACGCCATTAAAGTCGTTAAATGGCCCATCAATGACTCGCACGATTTCGCCTGGCTCAAACACCGTTTTCGGCGTTGCTTTCTCGCTACCAACTGCAACGCGATCAAGTATGGCTGCAGCCTCTTTAGGGCTAAGCGGTGCTGGCTCGTCGGCTTTGCCGCCAATGAAACCCATGACACGAGGTGTCTTTTTAACCAAATGCCAGGTGTCATCGTTTAACTCCATTTCAACAAGAACGTAGCCTGGAAAGAATTTTCTTTCGCTGCGGCGCTTTTGGCCGCCACGCATTTCTACGACTTCTTCAGTAGGCACTAAGATCTCACCAAAGCTATCTGTTAACTCAGAGAGATCGACTCTTTCCTGAAGCGCACGTGCGACCTGCTTCTCAAACCCTGAATAAGCGTGCACTACATACCATTTTTTTGTCATCGCGAGTTATCCGATAATGGCGCTGATGACCCAACCCAAAAGCGAATCCAAGCCCCATAAGATCAAGGCAAAAATTACTATGAGAATCAGGACTACTATTGTGGTTTGCGTGGTTTCCTGACGAGCCGGCCATACCACTCTGCGCAGCTCACCTCGCGAGTCTCGTATGAGATTCCAAGCGCTGCGACCGGTTTCGGTTCGAATGGCTACGAATACTGCAACGGCTGCAAGTAACAATAAGACCACGACTCGCAGCAACAATGATTCCGCCTGGAAATACCAGTTCCCATATATACCGCCGCCGACCAATGCGGTTACTGCTAACCACTTGAGCCAGTCGAGAGATGTGCTCGCGCCCTTCTCTACATTCGTGTTCAAAATCAGTTCCTATGCTTGGCTAAGTGCAGTCTTAACTACGCGCACTTTTCATTGGCCGCAGCCTCTTTTACCTAGGCGATCGCTTCGACCGACTAAGCGCGTTCAACCTGTCTTTAACGGCTTTTTGCTTCCGTCACCATTCTTGCTGTTCCAGCATGATTGCCAATTTCTAAACGCTCCGACAATCCCATTGCCGAGCTTAAGATACTGGCAGGCCAGGAGGGAATCGAACCCCCAACCTGCGGTTTTGGAGACCGCTGCTCTGCCAATTGAGCTACTGGCCTAGTTCTTTAACCGCTCTCCTTGAACTTATAGTCCGTATCGGCGAGTGCAGGTTTCGATTTACTCAATGACTTTAGAGACGACGCCGGCGCCGACAGTACGACCGCCTTCGCGGATAGCAAAACGCAAGCCGTCATCCATCGCGATCGGGCTGATCAACTCTACAACCATGTTGATGTTGTCGCCTGGCATTACCATCTCAACTCCTTCCGGCAACTCGCAAGCTCCCGTCACATCCGTCGTCCGGAAGTAAAACTGCGGACGATAGCCTTTGAAGAACGGCGTATGTCTGCCTCCCTCATCCTTCGACAGCACATACACCTCTGCCTCAAACTTCGTATGAGGGGTGATCGATCCCGGAACGGCCAATACTTGGCCACGCTCTACTTCTTCTCGCTTCGTACCCCTCAGCAACACACCTACGTTCTCACCTGCGCGACCTTCGTCTAACAACTTGCGGAACATCTCAACACCTGTACACGTCGTCTTCGTCGTCTCGCGGATACCAATGATCTCAATCTCATCGCCAACATTGATGATGCCACGCTCAACACGACCCGTCACAACTGTGCCTCGACCCGAAATAGAAAACACATCCTCAATCGGCATCAAAAAACGGCAGATCAACCGCCCGCTCCGGCTCAGGTATGTAAGCATCCAGCGTCTCAACCAGCGTCTTAACCGCCGTGACACCCAGCTCGTTATCATCCTTACCTTCCAACGCCATCAGCGCGCTGCCCATGATGATCGGCGTATCGCCTGGAAACTCATACTGCTCCAGAAGATCAACCAGCTCCATCTCAACCAGCTCTTTCATCTCTTCGTATTCTTCCGTCCCCGCTCCGCCGCAGTCCTCTGCAAGCAGGTCAGCTTTGTTCAGAAATACTACAATCTTCGGTACACCCACCTGAC
>MDTB01131773.1_pt1 | contig 11441 bp, 8 predicted proteins | sample 811161 | NCBI WGS metagenome assembly MDTB01 (sample SAMN05326650, study PRJNA326480) | marine metagenome | isolation source: seawater | place: Mediterranean Sea | collected 2009
TGACATGAAATTTAAAGTTCTCGTCTCTGCTCCGTATTTACTGCCTGTATTAGATCAATACAGGCAGATTCTTGAGGAAAACAACTGCGAAGTATTGGTGGCCTCAGGCAACGAGCGACTGGAGGAGTCTGACCTCTTGCCATTAGTGGGTGACGTTGATGGTGTAATCTGTGGTGACGATAAATTTACGCCGCGCGTGATCGAGGCAGCACCTCGATTGAAGGTGTTGTCTAAGTGGGGGACCGGCATAGATTCATTGGACCAGCAGGCCTGTGCTCGCAGAGGCATCCTTATTAAAAATGTTCCCAATGCATTTTCGGAGCCGGTGGCAGATACCGTTATCGGTTGGATCTTGTGTTTTGCGCGCCGGCTTCCAGATCAAACTGCCACAATGAGGGACGGAAAATGGGTCAAGTTTTCTGGGCACGCCCTGAATGAAAAGACCTTAGGTGTGGTGGGCATTGGCGATACTGGTAAGGCCGTTGTGCGCCGCGCTAACGCGTTCGGGATGAAGGTGAGAGGCCATGACATAAGGCAAGTCGACCGTCAATTCGTTACGACGAACAAGTTAGAACTAACGGACTTAGAGGGCCTTTTAAGAGAGTCAGATTACATTAGCCTCAATTGCACGCTGACGCCCGATACCAAGTGGATGATTAACGAAGCCTCTTTATCATTAATGAAAAACGGTGCGATTATATTGAATGCTGCTCGGGGGCCACTTATTCGCGAAAGCGATCTGATCTCAGCTTTGGAATCTGACAAGCTCGGGGGGGCCGCGCTGGATGTGTTCGAAGAGGAACCCCTTTCAGCGAGTAGCAAGTTACGCCAGCTGCCAAATGTGCTGCTATCAGCGCATAACGCCAACAGCTCCCCGCTGGCTTGGAGTAAAGTTCATGAGCAAGCAGTCTTAAATCTGCTAGACGGGCTGAGAGAAGCCAAATGACCCAAGCTTTGGAGAAGCTCGCCGTTGTGTCGGGCACTGCTGGTGGGATCGGCGGAGCGACTGCAAGTCTTCTTGTTAGGAAGGGTTGGCGAGTTATTGGACTGGATATCAGGCAAAGTGATCAGTCAGTAAGTTTGCTGGCAGAAGTGGTAGGAGATGCCGCCAGTGCAACGGCGTGGGAGGCGGCACTGTCTCAGGTTAGGGAGGCCGGTGGGAAGTTGCATGGTCTTGTGCATTGTGCCGCCCATCAAGCCCGAAAGCCGCTGGTGGAGATGACTGAAGATGAGTGGCATAGGGTGATAGATGTCAATTTGGCGAGTGTTTACCAGTCGGCGCGATTACTGCACGGCGCCTTGGCTAGCGCTCGAGGTAGTGTGGTTGCGGTAGGGTCGGTACATGCTCGCGCAACTTCCAACAATGTCGCTGCGTACGCTGCAAGCAAAGGAGGGCTGTCCGCTCTGGTGCGCGCTTTGGCCATTGAATGGGCTTCGGATGGGATTCGTGTCAATGCAGTATTGCCGGGCGCCGTTGACACTGCGATGTTGCTGAATGGGTCTGTGGGTGGAGATAGAAACTACGCTAATCGCAATAGCATGATTGACGCGCTTGCTAAAAAAACAGCGATCGGGCGGATTGGGCAGCCTGAGGAGTTGGCTTCGGGTATAGGTTTTTTATTGGACAACTCAGAATCGTCTTTCATAACTGGTTCCGAGTTAGTTGTAGACGGCGGTGCGGCAGCGCGGCTGTCCACCGAGTAGTTAAAGACAGTGCTGAAATGAACCGCTAGTCAGAGAGCTAGAACGTGGTGCAAGATTCTCCAATAATTGTATACACCATGGGTAAGGTGGGCTCGTCTACTATATTTCGCAATTTGAAAAGTCAGCTCAAGCAACCTGTATTCGAGGTTCACCATCTGGCGCGCCAGCGCGCCGAAGTCATTATATCGAGAACACAAAATCTCGGAAAATCAGAGGAAAGCCTTAAGAAATTAAAAAAAATAAGAAGAGTGATTTCAGAAAAAACTAGGGCAGGGGAGCCCGTAAAAATCATTACGGCGACACGCGACCCCATTGCCAGAAATATCTCGGCATACTTTCAGAACGCGGGGTCAAAGTTGTGTTCAGATCTTGGTTGGTTAGAAGCGGATTTTATAAGCAAATACTCGCACTCGGTGCCCCTCGAATGGTTCGATGTTGAGCTGAAAACCGTTACGGGCCTAGACGTTTTTGAAAAAGAATTTCCAATTAATCAGGGTTGGCAAGTCTTGAAACACGACGGTGTTCAGGTTCTGCTATTGCGACAAGAAAACTTGGCTAAAGCTATAAAATACGGCGTGATTCAGGATTTTGTGGGGTCCAGCGATATCAATCTCGGAGAGAGCTTCAACCGCTCTAATGCTAAAAAATATTCAAAGCGTTACGCAGAATTTAAAGAGGAAGTTAGGCTTCCCAAAGATCTTCTTGATTCTTTGTTAGGGTCAAAGTACACAGAGCATTTTTATAGTAAAGCTGAGATAGCTATTTTCAAACGTAAATGGCTTCGTTGAGAAACTCGACATGCATATCAGCATCAAAAACATATAAATCAATGGAACTTTGATAAAAGTGAAATCCGCTCCGGCTCGCTATGAGTGACGAATCCGACTTTGTCACCGTTCCAATCTGGTCGGTGGACGCTGATGGTGCAATTCTACCGAATCCACTATTTCATAGGCCCTGGGACAAGCTCCATAGCCGTTGCGTTGAGTACCCTTATGCCGCTCACCAGATCCGCGATTGTGAACGCATTTTGGATGTAGGCACGGCGAAATCGGATGCCTTTTGGCAAGAATATTTATGCAGCTTGCCTCTAGAAGTTCATGCGACTGATTACGACGCACTGCCTGCCGGATTATCTATCCCATTCCATCAATGCGATGTGCGAGCAACCGGTCTCCCTGATTCTAGCTTCGACCTTATTCTGGCGGTCTCAGTAATTGAGCATATTGGTCTTGAGTCACCTCAAGTTGACCATGGTGATGTTCCGCAGATCAGCACGGAGGGCGACTTGGATGCGGTGCGTGAGCTTACCCGCCTCTTGAGGCCTAGAGGTAGGCTGGTGATGACCTTTCCTTTTGCCTCCGAGGAAAAGTTAATTGCGGACGGTAGCGCAAGATGCTACTCCGCCTTCAGTCTAAATCGCTTCTCTGAAATTATAAGGCCGGAGAAGCTAGATTATTATGAGTATCAACATCGACGGTTCCCCACCCTCTTCGACGAGAACCCAGAGAGCGAGACTGCAGGACCTGATCGAAATACACGCATTCCCGAGGGGCGACTTCCAAGTTTACCTGGAAGGGTCACGTGGAGAAGGAGGCCTCTAGCCGACACCAGAGCGAGTCACAATGGCCATATTGATGGTGTGCTATGCGGCACTTGGTTAAAGGAATAAAGGTCATTAGCTTGGAGTCGAAAAAATGAGCCAATCCTCGTTCAAAAAGCGAGTAGAAACTCTTAGGGGCCTAGTAAAAGAAGGTTGCGATTTTGAAGTAACTGACAAAACAGAGCATTTCCGGGTTGTGCGATACGGGGGAGAGTTCGAATTTAGCAAAATTATAGTCAGCAGTGTCTCAAGTACAGATACTCTCTATGACATAGGCGCTAATGTCGGCATGGTCGCACTTCATTCAGGGATTCGTGGCGAATTAGTGGTGGCATTTGAGCCGGATCCGCATCACATAAAAAAGCTAAAACATAATATCGGCCTGAATAATTTAAATAACGTAGTAGTCGAATCGGTTGCTATTTCGGATGAGGAGGGCTGCGCCGACTTGTTCACTGACGAGGTGGGGGGCAAGTCACCTGCGCTTGCAAATATTCATCAACAGAATTCGGTTCGTGTGGCGGTATCCACTCTTGATGCTCTTATTAAAAGGAAATCTTTACCTACGCCCACTCTCATAAAAATCGATATAGAGGGGGCGGAGCATCAAGCCCTGCGGGGTATGACGACTCTTTTGCGCGGTCCTGCTGCGCCGCGTACGCTTTTTATTGAGGTGCATCCAGAGTTTCTTGCATTAATGGATTCATCCAGTCAGCAGATAATGAAGTTGCTTGAGGGTTGCGGCTACCGCTGTGTTTTTGAATGCCATCGCCATAATCAGGTGCATTGTGTATTTTGGAGGAGCGTGCCACTAGGGATGGCCGTAGGAGAGCAGCCGCCGGCAGCGGATGGAGATATCGCGGCTCGGATTCTTTATGAGACATGGCAGCACGCTTTGTATCTGGAGGCACCTGAACTGTCTATCGAAGGAGTGTTATCGCGTTTTAGGCACCAACTCGAAGACGTTTTAATAGCAATGTCATACGCGTCAATACGACGCGATGATGCCTCAATCCTAACTGTCGGAAACTTTGCTGAGGAGCGGATAGCCTCGTGGACTTTTGTCGATCAGCCCATAACGTCACTGACTAGATGGTGCCCTTTGGCAGTGAAGTCAAAACATCCGCATTTGGACGAAAAAGGCCTCTCTGGCGTTTTCGCAGATGAGCTGAAAAGTAAACTAAGGGATTCCAATGCAGTTGACCTTGTGGTGGTCGATGTAGGTGAGCTGAACAAAATTTCTGCGCAATTTGATTGGCTTGGATTGGTTTTAGAATTTTTGCGCGAAAATAGTCTCATTGTGATGAGGGGATATGTGTCAGGGGAAAATGAGCTCACTGATCGCCACTTTACATTTGATAGCGAAGCGGAGTACATCATTAAGGCGGTGGGGAGTAGTTGGTGCAGTACTGTTGTTCGTTGGGTAAAGGCTCCATCACATGGCCCAATCTATGCGGACGACGTTGTTTTGAAGTGCTCAAATGAGTGGTCAAAGTAGCCCAAAGAAACTAATTTTCATCGATCCGGGATACCTGCTGGGAGTGGGCCATTATGAGAATTATGGCGCGACACTTCGGCAAGTTGCATTGCGTCAAGGTCTAGAATTTGAGCACTTTGTGAATCGCAGAATCAGCGGTGAGAACGCGCGCAGGCTGCAACTGATCAGATGGTTTTCGTACCCGGCAACTATGCCAGACTCGGCTTTTCTTGACGGGGATTGGATAAGACATTTCCAACACACATTTGCTTCGCAACTCAGAGCTATTTTGCTGCAACGGGCCGAGCCTTCAAAGTTTTCAGGCGGCATCCGTCTTTTTATGTATACCGGCCACCCATGCTTGCTACCGGTCATCGGTGACGTTATCAATATGCCGGAGTTAGAGGAGCTAGATCTACGCTTTTCTTTTAATATTTTTTACGTATCGAATTCCTTTGCATTGAAAACTGGGGACCCAAAATACGCTGAGGAACTTTTGGCTATCGGCGAGAAACTGGAATCTGCTGATATTTATAATCGTGTCCAACTATCTGCGGACTCCCATCGAACGATAAATATCTATGAGCGGTTTTTTAGACGAAAAATTAGCCTGCTACCCATACCTCTCTCTCAACCGAAGGTAACTTCTGATCAAGCCATAGCCAGAGAGTCACAGATCAAGCTGGGGTTCTTGGGGTACACCAGTAAAAAGCAAGGCTACCATTTTATGCTTCGGCTGTATCGAGTGTTATTGGCAAGGCCAGAGTGGCAACACGTTACGCTGAAACTCCGGCATAACGTATTCAATGCAGATCAAGCGGTACTAGCAGATATGCGCGAACTCATAGGCTCATCTGAGCGTCTCGAGTCGCACATGAGTTATCAAACCGCTGAGCAATTGGATAGATTCATATCTGATTGCGATCTCATTCTCATTCCACATCATAGAGAGATATATCCGCTTCAGACTTCCGGCATGTTCATAGATGCAGTAAGCCGCGGTAAACCGGTGGTGGTTCCTGAAAATACGTGGTTGTCGGACCAGCTGACGTCCCACGGTGCCGGTGTCACATTTAGCGGCATCGACTTCGATAGCTTTGAATCGGCGGTTGCGCAGGCGATATCGAAGATAGGAACGCTGCGTGCAGAGGCCCAAACGAGGACGCAAACTTTCACTGACTTTCACTCACCAGAGAGCCTTTTGGATGTTATTTTTTTGAAAGACCAACTCGTCACGCGGGCCGAGACTCGCAACAAGATTGAAAAAACTGGATCTTTGATCGAGATATTGTCTTTAGGCCTGTTTCACGATCACTCAGCGGTCGCTGATGTTATCTACCAGGAAAAAATCGCCCGCAATAAGAATCTCGGTTGGCACTACATGCTCGACCTTATTTGGATTTGTTTCCAAATTAAAGACCTTCCGCCAGGCTCCACTGTCTTGGATGCTGGGGCTGGCAATGGCCTGTTGCAATATGTTTTGGTGAAGTTGGGCATGCGTGTCATTTCTGTTGATTTTGTTCCAAGAAAAGGCCCTCGTGCCTTCCGTTGCATCTCGGTCAGTGCTGGAGAGGAATTTTCTAACGAATATACCGGGCACCTGCAGCAAACTTACTCGATATCTACTGAACCGGACCCGAATGAAAGAGTGTTTTCAAGCCAAGTAGAAATGAAGGGCATGTTAGCGACGACCTCTGCAGACATAATTTTTTATCGTTCTGATTTAGCGTCAATGCCCCTGCTGGAGGATGAGTCAGTGGACGCCGTAGTGTCGGTTTCCGCGCTAGAGCACAACTCTATGGCCGGTACTACTTTAGCGATTAAAGAGTGTTTGAGAGTCTTGAAGCCCCGAGGAATGATGCTGGCAACGACCAGTGCAAGCAATACCGTTGATTGGTATCACGAGCCCTCCAAGGGTTGGTGTTACAGCGAGGGGAGTCTCAGAAAAATGTTTGAGTTACCAACGTCGGTAGACAGCAATTTCGACGCGTACTCGGAGATCATGACTAACCTACGGGAGCTGGGCAATGAATTACATATTCAACTCGCACCGTTTTATTTTTCCTCAGGGAATAACGGCATGCCTTGGGGTCGATGGGACCCCGCATACGCGCCCGTGGGAGTTCGAAAGATTAAAGGTCGATAGCATGCCTGAATTTGTAACGAGCTCAGATAATCGCGTTATCGACGTTGTTGTCGATTTAAGCTTGGCTTCAGGCACGGCAGCGGCCCTGTTGCTCGAGGGATTGTCGGTAGCTCGCGAGGGAGTGCCTTGTAAGTACCATCTGTGGCTGCCAAACGGTCGTCTTGACAGCACTACTCAGGTACATTTTAGAGACCTCTTGGAGACTCGCGACTGCAAAGTTTTTCCGCCCGAGGAAATAGGTGACATCGAGTTTCCGCAGGAGCTCGTTGATCAAGAAATACAAAGTAACGCCCTCGATTTAGCCAGACGTCGTTCGGTAGCAAAAAAAAATTGGTTCCGAGGGAATTTAGCAGTTTTGCATGCAATCGAGCACTTTGATGAGTTTGTTTTTTTGAGCACGGGTTCCTTTCCTTCGTGCCAAGATTGGTTGAGTCGGTTGGTTGAGGCGGGTGAAATTAGCTCGGTACCCGTACTGAGCGAATTTCGCGAACTGCGTTGGAAGGGGACTAGCTATAACTGTGGTTGGGGCATGACGGGATGGTTCAATGGCAAGGTCTTGCGGCAATTGCCGTTGCGAAATTCATTCTCTCAGCGCCTTCCCAACCCCTGGCAACCGTTCGTTGCCCAGGGAGAAGGGGCTAGCGGCCCAGGGTTTTGCCTCTCGGGCGACTGGTTAAGCGCATTTGATGTGCCAATGGATTATTTGCTTTTCACTTTGTACTGTAACGAAAAAGAGTCGAGCTTATCTCCACTTGAATGGGAGGCATCTTCAGCGCCTAGCAATGAATTAATTAAAAGCCTAACGCCCTCAAAACCTACTGAAGGTTCTCCAGCCGCAGATGAAGGAAAGGTGGTTTTGACGAGGATGGCTGGGCGAATCTGGCAAGAAGGCCGAGTGCGTGATCTTTATCGACAAAAGGCGAGCGCCCTCGCCTCGGGCGACCTAAAGAATATGTCAGTTCGGTTTCTGCCGTTAGGGGGCCCCACTTTTAATGTATTGGGAGGCAATCGTGTGCGGTTTAGGTTAGACGATTTGGAAGATTCATGCTTAGGAGAGCGATGCTTCATTATTGGTAATGGGCCCAGCCTCAAAACGACTGATCTCACTCAGCTGCAGTCTGAATACACGATTGGGCTTAACCGCATTTATTTGAACTACGAGAATATGGGTTTTCAGCCCAGTTTTTTTTGTGTAACGAATCCCAATGTGATCGAACAGTTTGCGCAAGAGATTGATCAGCTGAATAGCATTAAATTTTTGACATATCGAACACGTCATCTAATCGAAAATCGGTGGAATGCTTTCTTTTTTGAATCCCGTGGGCAGCACGATTTTTATACCGATTTGACACACTTAGTGTGGAGCGAGGGCTGCACCGTAACCTTCTGCGCAATGCAGGTGGCTTATTTTCTCGGTTTTGAGGAGGTGGTTCTGGTAGGCGTAGATCATGGCTTTCCAAACTCTGGCACTCCTAATACGCTCGTGGTCGCAGATGGGCCTGACGCTAATCATTTTCATCCTGATTATTTTGGTGAGGGTGTAAAGTGGCAGTATCCCGATCTGACGGGGTCCGAAGTCTCCTACAGAGTGGCTAAAGGAGTTTTCGAAAAAGCGGGGCGTCGCATCTCAGACGCAACTATAGGCGGCAATTTGGACATTTTTCCTAAAGTCGACTACTACAGCTACTTCTAAACCCGGCCTTTGCAAAATAGAGGTAGCGTTTAAACCTTATCCTCACTGCACGCCCTAGCGGTAACGCTTTCACGGCGGCGAATTGCCCGTGGGATCGGTCCTTGTTACGTTGCGCTTGGCTCCAACAAGGTGATGCAAGTGAGCATGGCGAGGTCGAATTAGATCTGGCCTTGTCGACCACCTCAGGACATGTCCTTGATGTGCACTTCAGCGGTGTATCATTTTTTACAAAAAAAGCTGTTTGCTGCCTGGGACACCGGCTTTTTGTTGATAAATCCCCGAAGCTTAAAAGCTCGCAAGACGCATTTATAGTTGCTCGGATTGGCAACTTACGAGACAGAAAAATAGCCGAAGCTGGACTATTCAACGCTCAAAATGATGTGGCCTTCCGTGGGCTGTTTTGCCGAGGATTCCGTATGCGATTTTTCAAAATTCCGAGATTACTTAGCCTTATTGGACCCTTGGCGGAGGCTGCAGATTACGGTTTCCGAGACTAGTTTCCATGTTGCGATAAGTGAAATTCACGCCTTGACGCTAGAACCTAGATGCTGGGGTAAATGCTGCGACATTTGTAAGCTTATGGCTTCTCGCGGAGAGGATAAATTGGCGTTGGACATCTTCAACCTTATCATCGGGTGAGACACCAAGTTACGCAAAACCTCTATTAACAGGCCATTTACCGAAAAGCGGTGTTAGTGAAACAGAAGGATACAGCTGATTCACAGCTCCTGATGTGTTTAGTTGCAGATAAAATTGAAATCTCTGGTAGCTAAGAATTATACAGTTGATGTGGTTCGTACTCTGCGCCTGCAACTTCTGACGTGGCAAGCAGGAAATGTGGCTAAACCCTTCTATTACGTGAAAGGCATAGGCTTCACCAGTCTCAGGGGCATCGCATTCAGCATCTCTGTCGGCTAGCCGACTTGAACCGTGACAAACAGGGAAGTGCAAATTTAGCGGCCTTCATTGAGCCTTAGTCGGTCGCGTTTCGGCTGTTTTTTTGGGCACTTTTTGGGACCTCGCGCTGCCAGAGTCTCATTATAGGACCATGGCTGACCTCCCGACCCTCAGAACGGAGCAATGCGCACACCTTGGGGAAGCCGTGGCATTGGCAACAGCTTTCGAAACGCAAAATATCGGCCGTCGGGACGACTTCCTTCAGAATCAACTTGTCTACGGTTCGGCCGGGAACGGCCGCTTTAGGCGCGCATTCTCGACCTCCAGTTCCTTCAATCGCTTTGCCTGATCCACCTTGTTACCGCCGTATTCCCTGCGCCAGCGGTAATACCTCCGATCGGTGACGGCCAGTTGCTTACTCGTCTACTTGATTGTTTTCCCTTGGGTGAGCAGCAGATCAGCTTCATGAAGCTTGTTAATGATCTCTTCGACGTTATGTCGTTTTTTTGGGATGGTTCTGATCTCCTGAGTTGGCTTTTCCCAACTGTAGATCTGGGCCAGGAAACTCAGCATGGGTCATAGACGTCGAGAGAACGTGCCTATCATGCTTTCAGCAGATCCAATATGAAAGATGAAACATAGCTAACGGATATGTGAGATGAAATTCTATGGCGAGCTGGAAGCTGAAATGGAAGCAATCCAGCAGCAAATGGCTGATGCGAGGAAGATTGAATGTTCTAAAGCACTGAGAGAGGTAGGGTGTTTTTGCAAAGACCTTGGCTTTACGGCTGGCGTGTTGAAAGGTTCGTTAGCTGAGGGTAGGAAGACGTTGTGACTGAAGTCTTAAAACGCCGCTTGCCTTGACTATAGAGGGTCGATAGATAATTCTCCAACGCCTCCTAATCAATCGTGTAGTTTTGGGCAAATGGAGCGAAAATGGTGTTAAGACAACCCTCTAGTCGATCCCTTATTGAGTCAAACATTTGTGATCCCATTCCTTCGCCTATTTATATCAGCGCTCACCATCTCTTCGACGATCTCGGATAGCTCCGTTTTCCGAGTCCATCCAGTCGTATTCTCTAATAATGTTGCATTACCTTTGATAGCCTTAGTGTCACGGGGGCGAAAATACCTGTCTGAAACTTGCGCCAATCTGAGACCTGTCCGACGATCCGTGCAGACTTCATTCAGTCCTTTTCCGTCAAAAATAGGATCAAAACCCGCCGACCTCGCAGCTATAGTAAGAACGTCCCGCACCGTTGCCGTTCTCCCGGAGGCAATCACCATATCCTCCACTTTGCGCAACGACGCCATCGCTCTCATCGCCTCGACATAGTCTTTAGCGGCGCCCCAGTCGCGTGCCGAGTCGAGGCTGCCAAGTTCCATTGGCTCCCCTCCGCTGACTTTTAGCCGAGCGATGTTGTGAGAAATTTTGCGCGTGACAAATTGACGCCCTCGCAGTGGCCCCTCATGATTGAAAAGAATTCCTGAGAAGCAGAATAGGCCGTAGCTCTCTCGATATATCTTCACCAAATGTTGAGCAGCGAGCTTTGAGACCCCATAAGGGTTAGAGGGATGACAGGGTGTAGATTCACTGCATTCGTCGCCGCCGACGTTTCCAAATATCTCGGAACTGCTTGCAAAGAATATTTTCGCTTCGGGCGCGGATGATCGTGCGGCGTCAAGCACGTTGATCACTCCACGAGTGTTCGTATCCAAGGTTACATTTGGATATTTAAACGAATCTGCAACGTGGCTCTCACCAGCCAGGTTGTAAATATGGTGAGGCTTTATCTCATGAAAAACCGACAACATATGTCGCAAGTCCGCAAGCTGGAATTCGACTAATGTCACACTCTTGGTAATCCCAAGCTCATCCAGTCGCCAAGTATTGCTAGAGGATCCACGGCGAAATCCGCCA
>MDTB01157769.1_pt1 | contig 11440 bp, 7 predicted proteins | sample 811161 | NCBI WGS metagenome assembly MDTB01 (sample SAMN05326650, study PRJNA326480) | marine metagenome | isolation source: seawater | place: Mediterranean Sea | collected 2009
AATAAAAAAATAAATTATGCAGATTTTTATAAAGGGAAAGAATATAACTTTCAGAAAATAAACTCTTCCTTTGATTTTAAGGAACTTTATTTGAAAAATATTTCTTATTCATATGAAAATGAGAAAAATGTTTTAAATAAACTATCCTTAAAAATTAACAAAAATACATTGACATTATTGCGAGGTAAATCTGGCTCTGGTAAATCAACTTTTATCAAAATAATTGCAGGAATAATTAAACCCGAATTTGGAGAAGTAATGTTAAATAAAAAATCTTATTCTCTATATGATAATAAAAATTGGTTTAGAGAAATTTCATATATAGATCAATCTCCATTTATACTCGATGGCACAATACTTGATAATATTTGCCTTGGAATACCTGTAAAAGAAATAAATCAGAAATTATTGGAGGAATCAATAGAAATAGCAAAGTTGAAAGGCTTAATCAAAAGTAAAAATACTGGAGTGAATACTTATATTGGAGAAAATGGAAATTTGATTTCAGGAGGACAGAGACAAAGGTTAGTCATAGCAAGAGCAATATACTATAAATCAAAGATACTTATAATGGATGAACCTACATCATCATTAGATTCAGAATTGTCTAGATCTTTTTTCGATCTTTTAGAAGATTTAAAAAAATATGTAACTATAATTATTAGTTCCCATTGGGATGATGCAGTAAAGTATGCTGATCAAACTATTGATTTATAATCCTTTTTTAAAATAATGCTAAACCCCATTTTTTAAAATAAATAAAAATTGATTTAATAAGATGAAGTTGTTGGGTAAATGACCTATGAGATCCTCTACCTCTTTGATGTTTTATTCTCGCTTGAGGTATATGAAGGCAATCATTAATTAAAGAACATTTACGAGTTATATCAGCATCTTCCAAATGTAAAAAATATTCTGAAGAGAAACCTTCTATTTTTTTATAAATTTCTGAAGGAAATAAAATAAAACATCCTGATAAATATGGGCAAGAAATTATATCCTTATAGTAATCTTTATGGTGGTTTATATAGTAATAAAATCTTTTTTTAAAGAAAGAAATTTTTTGTAAAAAAATAAATCTACTAATTATCAAATCAATTATGGTTGGATTTTTTTTTGCAGAATATTGTACTTTATTATTATTTAGAAGAATTAGAGGAGCTAAACATCCATAGGTATCTTTTTTATTAATTGCATAATCAAATAATGGGTAAATATCTTTTGGATGAAAAGATATGTCAGGATTCAATGTAATAAAAAGAAAATCTTTTTTGTTCTTAATTTTTGAGAAATTTTTGTTATGAGCACTTCCATAGCCTAAATTAATGTCTGATTTATAATAATTTATATTAATAAAATTGTTTTTAAAAATAAAACCGTAATTAGATTTAAAGTAGTTATCAAAAAATAAAATATTTAAATTTAGATCATTTATTTTAATTGAATATTTTGACTGCTTGAAGTTTTGAATTGAACTAATAATATTCTTTATATCTTCTTTAGGTGTTTTATAGAGTACGATTGAAAAAAAACAATCCAATTAAAAAGAGATAACTTTTTTTATATTACTATAGATAAAAAAATTATTTTGGGCATATTAATACTTTTTGGAATTCTTATATAATTATTTAATTTTGCTTAGTATCTTCTTTAAAATTTAATTTTAATTTAGGAAATCTTTAAATAATAAAAAAAGAAAAATAATTAATATAGCTTATTGTATAAAAATTATTTTAATACTAGTAAGGCTTAAGTAAATTCCTAAAAAAGATTAATTGAGAGAATAAAATTAAATAACAAATCTTATTTGTAGTTATAATTAGTTTAAATATTAAAAATATATGAGTGGTAAACCTAGGCTTATATACTATTCAATCCTTTCATATCAAGCTGATAATCTTTTGCTCCTTAATGATAAATTTGATCTTGTTACTTTAAAAAATCCAAATTTTGATAATGATTTTGAACTTGGATTGGCAGATGTTATTTTGGCTCCACAAGGTTATTTTTTTGGAAGAGAAAAAATTGATAAATGTAAAAAACTTAAGATAATTGCTTCAAATACAATATCTCATAAACATATAGATTTTGAATATGCTGAATCTCAAGGAATTAAAATAATAACTTTAAAAAATGACAAAGAATTTTTAAATACAATTACCTCAACTGCAGAACTCACTTTTGGATTGATAATTAATTTGACAAGAAATATAATTCCTGCAGTTGAATCAGTATCTAATAAATATTGGAATAGAAGACTAAATTCCAATAATCAAATGCTTTCAAGAATGTCTATTGGCATAGTAGGCCTTGGAAGATTAGGTTTTAAAGTTGGCTTATTGGCTAAAGCTTTTGAAATGGAAGTTAAATATTTCGATCCATATGTCGATAAAAAATTTCCTGGAATCAGAAAAGTTTCTGATCTCAAAGAACTTGTCTCAAGTGTGGATGTTATATCAGTACATGCACCATTAGGTAAAAAAACTGAGAATATGTTTAACAAAGAAGTTTTTTCTTCTTTTCGAAAAGAATCCTTTTTTATAAACACATCAAATTCTAAATTGGTAGACCAATCTGAACTTCTTAGAAAATTAGAAAATAGTGAATTACAAGGTGCGGCAATCGATGTTTTTGAAAATGAATTTAGCGATAGTTTTGAAGCTAATTTAGATAAGCATCCTTTATGGAATTATGCTCAAAAAAATAATAATTTGATTATTACGCCGCATATAGGCGACTCAACCAAGGATACTTATAAAGAGATTGAGGAATGCGTTTTAAATAAAATTATCCATTTTTTTGACGACCAAAATATTAATAATAATTCATACAAAAATAACTTTGATTTTAATAATGAGACTATCGCATTTATTCCTGCGCGGGGGGGATCAAAATCTATTCCTCTAAAGAATCTTGCAAAGTTAAATAATATACCACTTATTCAATATCCAATAAATGCCTCGAAAAAATCAGAAGAAATTGGAGAAATAGTTATTTCTACAGATAACGATAAAATAAAATCTTATTCTTTAGATCAATTAGTAAATGTAGATATCAGACCAAAATATCTTGGAGGAGATGATATCGCCACTGTTGATGTTATTTTAGATTTTCTGAAAAGAAGAATGGCAGTTAAAAAATCATTGCCAGAATTTTTAGTATTACTAGAACCAACATCACCTTTTGTAGATTATAGAGATATTGATTTATGTGTAACTACATTAAAGAATAATAGTAAATTTGACTCCGTTCAAACTCATACGGAGGTTTCTCCAAATAGTCATGCATATAATCAAAGGTATTTGAACAAGGATGGATCTAATTTTTTATATATTAATGAAAGGAAAAGTGCATTTAATAAACAAAAAAAACCTAAATTATTTATTCATGGAAATATAAGAGTTAGTAGAACATCATCTTTAATTAAATATAGATCTATTTTTGGAGAATATTCATTACCAATAGAGATATCAAAAATTAAATCTTTTGATGTTGATGGACCAGAGGATCTGATTATGGCTGAGGCCCTAATTTCATCATTAAGTATGCCAAATATTTAATAAGATAATTTATCTTGGTATAGAATCAATATTAACTTCTAAAAAGAAATAAATATAATATTAGAAATTAATTTGAATAAATCTAATGATATTAATATAAAAAAATCGGATTTTTATATGATAAATACTTTTATCAAATATTGTTGATATTTTATAAATTATATTCTTCGGATATTACTTCGGGCCCTACAGGAGGATCAAGAAAGAATATAGGATCAACCCAAGAATTGAGATGACCTTGAATAAATGTGTTATAAATTGATAGCATCATGGCTAAACAAAGAAAAATAATTTTCCTATTAAAAATTTCTGTTTTAAAAATATTTTTATTTTCCGCTGAAATTGAAACAGCAATTAAAAGTACCTGAAAATATAAAAATGAAGATGATATTCTATAAGCTAAAAGAGCAAAATTTGAGAAAGAAAGTGAGATTATTTGGCCTGATAAAACCAAAAAAAACAAAATTCGATAACGTTTATTGTGAAAGGTAAATATTGGTTTATAAGATAAAAATAGAACTAGAATATTTACAAAAACAAGAGCTAGATATCTAATACTAAAAATATCAATTACATAAAACGTAGTTGTATCAAAAAGGTAGTAGGTATATTGAGAGAAAAAAGAGGAATTATAAATTAAATTACTAGATAAATTTGCTATTGAAGATCTAAAAATTATTGCTAAAGCTAATGTTATTAATGAAATAGAAAAAGTTAAGAGTCTTACTTGCTTGAATTTAATTAGCTTGAATCTTTTGTAAATATATCTGAAGAGAGAAAATGTGATAAATATCATTAATAATGGGAAAGTTTGGATATGAACGGATACGGCTAAATAAAGGATAATAATTGTCGGAATAACACGATTTGATTTTATGAAATAGCAAACAGCAAATACTCCAATTATGTTTGCTAAGCTTCCTCTCACGCCCTCAAAAAAAGTTATATACAAATGAGAAAGATAATAAGCTAATGAAAAAAAAGATATTGAGTATGATTTGTTTGATATATATTTAATTGATTTGTTTAAAAGAAAAAACATTAAAGAATATGATATTAGATACAAAAGAGCTCTTGGATAATAGAACTTTTGACATATTTGACAAATTAAATTAAATAGCCATTGTGAACCGATCCCAAAACCTAAATTAGAGAAATTATCCGGTACCGCAAGTGCTAAATATCTATCATATTCATCAGGCGATGATCTTAAAGAAAAAACTAAGATAAAAGGTATTAAAAGAGGAAATAATAATTTTCGAATTATTTTTTCTTTTCCAAATGAAAGAAAGAAAAATGTATAAACGTATGAAAGATAAAAAATAATCATTTATTTGGTTTCATTTATTTGAATGATTTGATTGTATTTGGTTTTTCATTAAATCTTTGTGCGAAAAATTTTTCTAGATAAACTCCTATAAATATAATAATTAAAGTTGATATAATTTCCAATCTTAATCCAAATAATCTTAAAGATAAAAATTCAATACTAACTAGTGAGATATATAATATAGAAACATTTGAATGACTCCAACCTGCTTGATTTAATCTTTGATATAGGTGTTTTTTATGAGCTGAGAAAATATTTTCTTTATTAAATAATCTTCTAAAGATACAAACTATTGCATCAATTAATAATGGTGAAGAAAGTAATAACAAACTCAGAAGTTCATTCTCATTTCTACTTTGTAATAGGATAAGGGCATATAAACCCCCTAGAAATAAACTTCCAGAATCACCCATAAATGCTTTAGCAGGACTCCAATTAAAAAATAAAAAAGCAGTTATTGAAAAAATTACAGGTGAAAGAGGTATTTCGAGTATATATATTGAGCCCAATAGTATGAAAATAAAACAACCTGATATAAGACCATCCATACCATCCATAAAATTTACAAAGTTAATTATTGCAGTAAATCCTATTAGTAAAACTAGAATACTAAATATTCCAAGAAGTGAAAATACATCAGTAATAAAATATTCTTTTAGTGGGCTTGATAGAGTCAACATTATAACAACGATTAATTGTACAAAATATTTATATTTTGCTTTAACGTTTAAAAGATCATCTGCAAAACCAATAAAAGTTAGAGGTAGAATATTTATAATAATATTGAAACCTTGTAATCCGCAAAAAAATGAAGATAATAATGAGAAAATAATACCTATGCCTCTAGGGGTTGATATTAAATGTGAACTTCTAGCATTTGGTTGATCTGAAAGATTATTTTGAAAAAAAGGTAATAATTTTTTTATAAAAAAATATGTCAAAAAGAAAGAGGACGCATTAATAAAAAAACTTTTTACGTCCATTATTGTATTTATCAAATTTTATAAATTCTATTCTATTAAGTAATTTATTTTATAGATAAATTAATTATATTTAAGATAAAGTTAATTTAATAAATATTTTAAATTAAAAAAAATTTTTAAATAATAATAAATGTATATTAAAATGTGTTGATGATAAACCCTTTTGCCTTAACTCATAAATTATCTGTTATGAGTTCTTTTAAGAGAAGACTAATATTAATAATAATAGATATTTTTCTTATTACAACAAGTATACTCACATCATACTATTTGAAATTTGGTAATACATTTTTAATAGAATATAAAGGAATATTCACTCTTACTTTAACTTTTATAATAATAGGAGTTCCTTTATATATTTTAACTGGGCAATATAAAGCATTAACAAGATATGTTGGCAGTAAGACTTTTTATCAGTTGGCATTTAGGAATGTAATTCTTTTAATTTTTATTTATATATTCAGTTATATCTTTAGATACGATGTTGGTGATGGAACTAACCTTGTATTAATATGGTTTATTTTGACAATATTTATATCTACTAATAGATTTATTTTAAGAGATTTATTACTTAAAAACTTAAATAAGGAAAGGACAAATAACCATAATATTATTATTTACGGAGCAGGTAAAGCTGGCGCCCAATTGGCATCCTCTTTGAGAATTAACAACCATTATAAGATATTAGGTTTCATTGATGAATCATCTCAATTATTTGGAAGAAATATATATGGTATTCCAATCTATCCTCCTGCAAAATTATTACAATTAGCCCCATCAGTAGATCAAATACTTTTGTCAGAGCAAATTACAAATTATCAGACAAAAGATATATTAAAAGAATTAATAAAAAAATACTCTATTAATATTTTAGAAATTTTTTCAATTGAGGAATTGGCTTACAATAAAACTAAATTTAAATCTCCTTCTAAAATTGATATAGAAGATTTACTTGGTAGAGAAGGTATTTATCCTAGAAAAGAATTATTATCTGAAGGAGTCCAAAATAAAGTCATTTGTGTGACAGGGGCTGGGGGCTCCATAGGAAGTGAAATTTGTAGAATTTTACTTACCTTAAGTCCAAAAAAGATTATTCTTTTTGAAATTAATGAAGCTTGTTTATATTCAATAGAACAAGAGCTAAACAAGAAAAATAATTGTAATATTATTATTGAAACTGTTTTAGGAAGCACAACAGATGAAAGGTTGGTTTATGATATTTTTGCTAAATTCAGAATTGATATAGTATTTCATGCGGCAGCTTATAAACATGTACCGTTAGTTGAAAATAACCCTTTACAAGGGTTATTTAATAATTGCATTTCTACAAAAATTACATGTGAGGCTTCAAAAATATATGATGTTGGTAAATATATCTTAATTTCTTCTGACAAAGCAGTCCGTCCAACAAATATTATGGGTGCTTCTAAGCGTGTATCAGAATTAATTGTCCAGGCATTTGCTTCGGAAATAAAAAAAAATTCAGCTAAAGAATCTAAGACAATCTTTTCAATGGTTAGATTTGGAAATGTAATAGGTTCATCAGGATCAGTTATACCTTTATTTAAAAAGCAGATTGCAGAAGGAGGGCCTATAACAATTACTCATAAAGATATTGTTCGATATTTTATGACAATAAAAGAAGCTTCTGAACTTGTAATTCAATCAAATTCTTTAGCAAAGGGAGGAGATGTATTTCTTCTTGATATGGGAACTCCGGTAAAAATATATGATTTAGCCAAAAATATGATTCAAATAAGTGGCCTAAAATTAAAAGATGAGATAAATCCTAATGGTGATATAGAGATTATTAATACAGGTCTTCGACCAGGAGAAAAACTTTATGAAGAGCTTTTAATAAATGCTGAGGCAGAAAAAACAAATCACAGACTAATTTATACTGCAAAAGAAGAATCAATTTCTTATGAAGTGCTTTGGCCTCTTATGAATGCATTGGAAAACTATATTCGCATTGGTAATAAAGAGGAAGTTTTTAAGCTATTAAAAATTATTGTTCCAGAATGGAAACCTTTTTTTTATGAATAATCTTTTATTACAAGTATTAATTAAATAAATTTTAGTTTCATTGATAGGTATAATAAAAAGACTTGAAATTTTTAAGTAACTTGCACCTTTTAAAGAAAGATAAGTTTTTAATTCCATATTTATTACTGGTTTTTATTTTTAATTTTTATCTTGGAAAACCAATATCTGCCACAAGTAATAGTCAGAAGTTAATTGATAGTGCTTCAATTATTAATTTAAAAAATAAAAATTTTTACTTACTTGGTCCTTCCGATTCAATAAATATAGTTTTTGTAGGTATCCCAGAATTTAATGGTGTTTATATGGTTGGACCAGATGGCAATTTAGTCTTACCAAGATTAAATGAGGTATATGCAGAAGGACTTACTATTAACGAATTAAGAAATAAACTTTTAAAGTTATATGATGAATATTTAATTGATCCAGAAATATACTTAAATATCTTTAGTTATAGGCCAATTAGAGTTTATGTAGCTGGTGAGGTAGTGAGACCCGGGTTTCATACCCTTACTGGGATAATAGATATAAATAAAAAAATCCCTTCAATTACTGATGATGTTTTAGACGAAGGACTTTTGCAAATGGGTAAAGAATCTACAGACGAATTATTAAATTCTAAAGTCTTCCCTACAGTTTTTGATAGCTTAAAAGTAGCTAGAGGAATTACTTCTACTGCTAATTTGGGAGAAATAATTTTAATTAGAAAAAATTCAGTTTCTAATGGAGGAGGTAGAATCCAAACTACTTTAGATTTTATTCCACTAGTTACTGAGGGGGATGAATCTCAAAATATAAGAGTTTTTGATGGCGATAGAATAATTGTTCAAAAAACAGATGAATTAGTATTACAGCAATTTTTATCCACAAGAAAATCAAATTTAAGTCCTGCAGTAGTGGAAGTATTTGTAAGTGGTAACGTTATAAACCCAGGAAGGGTAAACCTGGCAACTGGCTCAGGTTTAAATCAAGCCATAGCTTATACTGGAGGGCGAAAGATCCTTAATGGCAAAATTGAATTTCTTCGGTTCTATTCTGATGGAAGTGTTGAAAAAAGACTAATTTCTTTTAAACCTAATGCTCGTAGCAATTCATATAATAATCCCATTTTGATTGATGGAGATGTTATTAGGGTAAAAAATAATATTCTTGGCACAACCACCAAAATAGTTGGTCAATTTGCAGCTCCTGCGTTTGGTATTAAATCACTCTTTTCTTTATTTGACTAATGCAGATAGAAAATTCTAATAAGGTTGAACAAGAGGAATTAGAAAATAAGATTGATTTAATCAATTTTTTTAAAATTCTCCTTAAAAGGAAGAAAATTATTTCAATTTTTTCTTTTTTTGGAATTTTCTTAAGCTCTATACATATTTATTCTCAAGGAAGAATATATTCAGGTAATTTTAGTTTTATTTATGAAAAGGGTAGTAAGGGTTCAATGCTTGGAAATCTTGGCTCATGGGCAGTTGAGCAGGGGTTTTCAACTGTTGGTTCTCTTTCTAATGAAATGAGAAATGAAATAGAAATTCTGACGAGTCCATACATGTTAGATTCTATTTATAAAGATGTTCTAAATTTAAAAAATAAATCTGATAATAAATCTAAAAATTTTGAATATGAGGATTTTGCCTCAAAAATAACAATCAAAATTAAAACAGGTACGGATGTATTAAAAGTTTCTTATAAAGATAAAAAAAGAGATGATATTTTGCCGGTATTAAATATGATTTTAGATAGATATAAACAATACTCTATTCAAGAAGAAGTAGATTTTTTGAAAAATACAACTAAATATTTAGCAGAGCAAGTAGATCTGTTAAGAGTTAAGGCAAGAGAAAGCACCTTAAGAACTGAAAGATTTGGTTTAGATAATGGGATTCTTAATGAGATGGAAGGATTAAAGCTATATGAATTTGATGAGAAATCTTCATTAACAAAAAGCGCTTCAGGAGCTTTAGTAGCAAAAGCTCCTGATCAAGATGTAAATAGATATAGTTATCTTTTTACTTTATTGCAGAAACTTGAAGCTCAAAAATTAGATAAGTCTATTTTTCTTAAACCAAATGATCCTGGAATGATCCTAATAACCAAAAAGATAGAAAAATTAAAGGAATCACTAACGAAGCCAAAAGAAGTATTAATTGAATACAATGAGTTACTAAGAATATCAAGAGGTCAAGATGCCATATTGAGACTTTTGGAGCAACAGTATGAAACTGTAAAGCTTGAGCAATCAAAGGTAAGCAAGCCTTGGCGAATACTTTCCCTACCAGTAGTAAAAGAAAGGCCAGTTGGACCTAAAAGATTACAATTTATTTTCTTATGCTTTATGGCCAGTACTTTTGTAGGATTAATAGCTGCTCTATTTTATAATAAGAAAAAGGGATATTTATTTACTTTAGAAGAACATAAGAAAATCTATAATTGCGATTATATACCAATAAATTATTCTGACAAATCTGTCTATCGAAAGGATCTTGATCTTTATTTAAAAAATAATCTTTCATTAAAGAATAATGAAAGATTAGCATTTCTTACTGTTAGTGATAATGATTCTATACTTGCAGAATTTGAATCATTAGTAAAATCATTATGTGATAAAAATGAAGTTGTGTTAACCAATGATTTGTCAAATATTTCTTCTTATGACTATGTTTTCCTTGTACTAACAGAAGGTCATACTAGAAAAGATAAGCTATTTCAAATTAAAAATAGTATAAATATTTCGGGATTAAAATTACATTCTTCTTTATATATATATTGATTATTTATCTGCCTTTAATTAAAACTTATCATCCATTTCTAATTTTAATAAAATTTCTTTAATCTCCTTTTTACTGCAAAGCTTAGTTTTTGCTGATGAATATTCTTTAGAAATATTATAGTTAACTATATTTTTATATTTTGTTTGAAGTTCGTCTTTTTTTGAAAATACTGGCAGAATACAGAAATAATTATTTAACTCTATTGTTCTTCTTATTTCTTCGATATTTAGAAGTTCTTCAAAATCTTTTTCACCGGGCCTACTTCCTATTTCTTTTATTATTATATCTTCTTTATGAAAACCAAATCTATCTGCATAAATATCTATTAAAACTTCAGCAAGATCTTTTATAAGTATAGACTGCATTTTTGTAACGAATACTTCACCCCCTCTGGATATTTGACCTGCTTCTAAAACCATTTCAACAGATTCTTTTACATTCATTACGAATCTTGTCATTTTACTGTTAGTTAATGTAATTGGACCTCCTCTACTAATTTGTTTTATAAATGTTGGAACAACCGATCCGTTTGAGCCAAGAATATTTCCAAACCTTGTTGAAGAAAATATTGTTTGCGAATCACATGCATAATTATTAGCTGCAGATATTAATCGTTCTCCAGTAAGTTTGGTTGTTCCCATTACATTCGTAGGATTTACAGCCTTGTCTGAGCTTGTAAAAATTACATTTTCAACATTATTACTTATTGATGCAGAAATTATATTTTGTAAACCATTTATATTTGTCGCTATTGCT
>MDTB01226151.1_pt1 | contig 11440 bp, 14 predicted proteins | sample 811161 | NCBI WGS metagenome assembly MDTB01 (sample SAMN05326650, study PRJNA326480) | marine metagenome | isolation source: seawater | place: Mediterranean Sea | collected 2009
ACCCTCACAGTGAACCCCACACATTTTCCCATCTGTCATTTCAAAAAAATTAGGACAATCAGGATGGATAATTGTATCAGCATCAACCGAAAGTATTTGGTTATACTCAATATCATTAGCATCTAATATGTCAAACAAGTAATACCTTTGCCAACAAATAGCCATCTCTTCCTTTGGTAGTAATAAATCGGTAAGAACAAATAATTCACAATCATTTTTCTCACACCACTTTTCCCAACTCTTTATTGAATATTGATAAGGTAGTCTCCTTGTGCTAGCGTATCTACCCTCACCACCCAAATCAATATCCATTGTAAAAACTATATTCTTACTCATAATGGAAACTCCAAGCCTGTGTAAAGTTGAAACTGTCTTGAAGCTTGTAAATTAGCTAATCTTTTACCAGTGGTTGATTTGGTTGAACAATTAATGTAGTGGTTTGATAGATGAATTTTTTCTTCTATTTCTATTGGCGTGCAATTGTAAATAATAGAATTTTTGATACTCTCTATTTCACCCCAATCATCTCTAGTGATGACCTTAATATCAAATCCACATTGTTTAGCACTATATTGAACCGCCCTTGAATAACCACCATTTCCAATTATGTATAATTTTTTTCCATCATCATACTGTTGTAAAAACTTAGTCGTTGCATATTCATCCGTGTTATAAGCACGTAACCTATTATTAGTGTTAATAACAGTGTTAGCTGCACCTATTTCTTTAACAGAATCTTCCATACCATGAACATATTTCAGAACTTGAACCTTATAAGGCATCGTTATAGCAAAACCTTTGATACCTAAAGTCAACACAGCATTTACAGCGCTTTCTATATCCCTTACTGAGAAAGATTTATATATCTTATTCAACCCATGATAATGAAATGATGTGTTCATCATCTGACATCCAGTGTTACCAGCCGTTTCAGCAAACGAACAATATATTTCTGTATCTTTATTTATCCAATTCACTCAACACCCTTTCAGCTATTTTGTTTGAACTTAATCCATACTTTTCATATAAGTCAGCAGGTGGTGCTGATTCAGGAAACACATCATTGAGTCCTATTCTAGATATTTTTGTTGGATGTTTTTCAGATAATACTTCTGATACTGCACTACCCAAACCACCGACAATAGAATGATCTTCAATGGTAAATAAATGATTAGTCTTTTTAGCAGAGTCGATCACTATATCCTCATCTATTGGTTTTAGTGTGGTGATATTTACTACCCTAACACTCTTAGATGTCCTCTCCTCAATGATATGAGCAGATTTCAAAACATCACCTAATATACAACCAGTAGATAAAAGAGTAATGTCATCACCTTCTAACACAATTTGTCCCTTACCAAACTCAAACGATAAATCGACATCCTCGACTGGTTGTCGACCTAACCTCAAATAATGTGGAGAATCCAATTCTGTATCACATAGGTATTCAATAACCTTTATGGTCTCTGAAAATGTAGAGGGATTCAATACTTTCATATTTGGCAGTGCTCTCATAATACTTACGTCCTCTAATCCCATTTGAGTTACACCATCCTTTCCAATAGCCATACCAACATGAGTGCCAACTAAAACAACTGGTCTATTGGAATATGCTATACTACATCTTATTTGGTCATATCTACCAGTTAAAAATGAACCGAATGATGCTAAAAATACTTTATAATCATATTCAGAAATACCAGATGCAACTCCTATCATATTAGCCTCAGCAATACCCATCTGAAAAAATCTATCAGGATGTGCCTGTCCGAAACTTCTAATTTTTGTAGCTCCACCTAAATCGGCATCTAATGCCACTATGTTATTATGTTTTTCACCCATCACAGGTAAATGTTCTCCAAATGCTTCTCTTGTAGCTCTCATCTTAAACCCCCAACTCTTTCATAGCGATTTCATATTCCTCTTCCGTTGGAACTTTACAATGCCAACTTGGATCTTCCATAAAAGAAACACCCTTACCCTTTACAGTATCCAATATAATACACAAAGGTCTTCCAGCATATTGGTTAAGTGTCAATGTTGATTTAATAGCATCCACATCATGTCCATTAATTAACCTAGCATCCCAACCAAATGAAGAAATTCTTTCCTTTAGATTACCATACATAACACTAAAATCTTTTGAATATCCATCATTCTGTCCTTTGTTCCAATCAATGATACACACTAAATTTTTTAACTGTGTTTTTGGATAATACATTAATGCTTCCCACACTTGACCTTCTTGTAATTCTCCATCACCCAATACACAAAATACAATACCTTCTTCATTTCTTAATCTCTTACCAAGTGAGTGTCCTATTGCTATACTTAATCCTTGTCCTAAAGAACCTGTGGTTGCATCCATCAATGGTAATCTTAACTTATCAGGATGTCCTTGAAGTGGTGAATCAATTTCTCTGAACAAATCTAATTCCTCATCACTAATCTGACCTAATTCGTGTAGAACAGCATATATAATTGGAACAGCATGACCTTTAGATAAAATTAATTTATCCTTACCACCTATTTCATAGTCCTCATACAATACACTTGTCAATTCTGCCATAGAAAAAGCACCACCAATGTGACCTGATTGTTTAGCCATAACCATTTCAATGACTTTTTTTCTTAAAATATTTGGATTAATCTTCATTATGTACCTTCTCTTTTAATAACCCCACAGCAATATGTGTTATTTTTGATAAAATATCCTCAAAGTGAAAATTATTGTTGTTACCACCAGTCTGACCAGGAAACTCTGATGTGCCTTCGAGTGATATAGTTAAATCAGCAAAGTCATTACAATTATTAACAGAATTTCTTGTCACCAATATGGTTTTCATACCGCGTTCTTTAGCGACTCTAAATGCCTCTAGAACATTCTTAGAGTTACCCGAACCAGACATACCGAATACAATATCATCTTGACCACCTTGGTATTTTAATTGTTCACTAAATATAAATCTAAATCCCAAATCATTACCAATACCAGTTATACTTGCTTGGTCACTACACAAACTGACACACTTAAACTTATTACGTGGTATAGTTTGAGCACCCTTGTCCTCTGAAACAAATGGATGCATATTCATATCCACCACTAAGTTTTGTACAGAAGCAACATTACCGCCATTACCACAAGCAAAAATGGTTTGTTCGTTTTCATAAGCTTCAAATACCATATTGACGAAGTCAATAATTTTTGTCGTTGGAATATTATCAAATACCTTTGATGATTCTTCTTTATACAAATTAATTAGCTTTTTCTTATTCATAATCGCTCCTACTTATAAATTTTGATAGTAAATATTTACCATACAAGAATAGAAATTCTCCATATTTGCCATCTTTAAAATTCTCATATAAACCACAAATGTTAAAATATTGTAATATACCCAATAATTCCACATTACTCCAAATATAATCATTTTTATGACAAAAGTCAATAAAAATCTGATTAAAAAATACTAAATTACTTTTAGCATAAAAATTTACCTCAGCGCCGTTTGAGGTGACAGTGTAATCAAACATGTCTTTTAAAATAGTTTGACCATTAATCATAATTGCGTGATACAGTTTTGCTAAATCATAGTAAGTATCACCAACTTCTAAATTACCACCAAATTGTTGTCTCCAATCTATTAACACAAATTTATCATTATCTTCATCATAAAGTATGTTTTCTGGTTGTAGGTCACCATGAAAATGTGTTGGTTTACCATTTGTGATAAATGATTTCCAATCAATTTCATCCAACATATCTTCAATAGGTCTAACACTAATTCCATTTATAACAGAGATGTTATCAAGTTCCGAACCAGCTAATGATTTTATCCTACCCTTAGTTTTAACCTCATACATATTTTTACAATCTTCAAAAAATGTATCGCTTGATCGTTGGGTAAACCATAACGAAGATTGACACTCATCTAAAAATTTTTTCATCAAACTTTCATCTGAAATGTTAGATAGTAATTCACCTCGAATATAATCGTAGGCATACATATTATCATTAATCACCTGAACATCAGGACAATTTTTAAGATACTTTAACCTATCAACCCTCATCTTAACTTTATCTGTATTGTCAAAATACTTAACAACCCTACCATTGTCGATGAAAATAGCTTCATCACTTTTGTTTGCAACCACATCGTTTGGAAATGATTTTTTTGTTTCTTCATAGGATTCATTGTTACCAGTATCATACCAAGTGAAATTAATCAACTTCATGTGCTCTAAACCGTCAAAACCGTGAATCACTTGATACTCATCTTTTACAATCTTATGTCTCTCTAATGAATCCCAAAACAAATCATACTCGTAAATACCAGCCATACCAATATAAGCTTTTTCACCACTACCATAATACAAATTATCTAGATATTTACTACCCTCGACTAAACAATAACTTAATGAATTATTTTTTTCAACTGGTGCTATACCTAACCAATTTTGTTCAATAGACATGATATCAATATCATCATCAACCAACGTATCAACGGATGTGAAGACAAAGGGTTCTTGTAATTCACTCTTACAACACAATAAACTGTATCCAGGACCAGAACCAACTCCATCAAAATTATCCACATCCACATAAATGATATTTTTATCAGAATGAACTAAATTCATGTATGTTTTTATTTGATCTGATTTATAACCAACAGCGATTACTATTTCAACATCACCTAATTTATCAATTATATGCGATATGACTGGTTTATTTTCAAGTGGAAGTAATGCCTTATGTAAACCAGAAACGTTGTTATTTCGTGTGCCACGACCAGCTGCTAATATACAAAACTTATTCAATCAGTTACCTTCGTGCTCTGTATTTATTTTACCACTACCTCTATCGGAATCATCCTCAAATCTAATACAATCATTCAAATGTGCAGTAGAGCACTCAAGTGCAGTGTAATCAGTTGTAGCTATAACTCTGTGTTTAGTTTTCAATGGAACACACCAACCCTCTCCAGCCTTGTATGTTCTTGACTCCATAGTTCCATCTTCATTCTGTAGTAAAACTTCCGCCTCACCTTCAATAACATAATTAGTTTCTACTTTCTTTTCATGCCACTGTAAACTACTTTGATATCCAGCATTCATGTGAATCAACTTATACGCATAATGTTCATTCAATTCTAACCAAAGTTCATAACCCCAAGGCTTTTCAACTCTGTAAGAACTAATATCCAATCGATGAGATTTATTCTCATCAATCTTATCTTTGTATTCTACTAGTGCTTCTTTTACCCAAGCATCATCTATATGATCATATTTTGACATCTTTAACTCCTATATCTCTTTTTAAATTTATTGCAATTGCAGTGTCACCAGGTCTATCTGGTTTCAAATCATTAATCAATACCCTTGTACCACCACCGATACCCATTATCAGCCTATCGTAAATTATACCAGCAGATTCTAATTGCCTTTCCGTAACTCTTCTCATACCTTCTTTTCTACCAGTAGTTAATATTATCATGTGTCCAGCTTTATCCCAATCCCATAATTTTTGTATAGTGCCTGGTAGTGGTTTCATATTTTTATCACTAAATTCATAATTACCCATCTCAGCAGAATATGGATACTCGGACAAAGTTCCATCTATGTCGCAAAATATTGTTTTTGGTTTATCCATTTTTTTCGATAACCTCTTCTTTTGTAAATTTTCTGTTTCTAAAAATGTCATAGTCAATTTCTAAATCATCCTCACTACCACCTTGTAATTTTGGATTGTTGTAATCCCAATTAGAAAAAGATTTTACAGTTTTATCTAATAAACCCAACTCCCTTAAATGCCATACCATTAAAAAATGATGTGATATAGTTCTCCAAGATGGACAATTTCCTGGTAAAGTATAATTTTCTAGTTTATCGTACATGGTGGAGTATAATTTCATATTTTTTGAACTAGAAGCATACACGTGATCTAATATTTCAGGTGATCCAAACGGCCACCCATAACTAGGAATGTCAGGATGCCAAGGTATGTGAAACTTATCAGCATCCAATTTGTTAAAATCAAACGGCCTATTCCAACAAACATCAAATCTTGAATTTAATACTAAATCATATTCAAAAGAATGCTGTTTCTCATGTTCATTTACTAAATTTATTACCTCTTTAAAACCATACCACCTACTTAAATGAGCATTAACCCTTTTATCTTCTGAACCTCTTAGATGTTCAAATATTTCAAAATCTATTTGCTCTTCTAATTTTAATGAAGTGGGTTTTAGAAATTTATTAAACTCATTTTCAAAATTAGTATGCCAACTAAATACAAATAAATCAACATCATTTGACTCAACTATATTTTTTTGTAATAAATTACTCACGTACTCTAAGATAATAATCGAATCTTTAGATTTATCTGATGTTGATGAATTTTTATCAGAAAACCCACCTAACAACCCATTTATAGTGTAAGCAATTTTCATGATTTTAACGACTTAAATATGTCTATTGATTTTTCAGGATTTGCTTCTCCACAGAGATAAGATAACTTTATATTATACTCTTCAAGTAACGAATAATATCTTTCTCGTTTGGGTTCTAGCTCAGCAACTTTTTCTATGTCGTGACTTGGGTGACCACAAAATAAATCTATTTCCGTAAACATATCTGTTTCAATTAAATCTTCATATACATCCAACTCAGCACCCTCTATGTTTAATTTCAATACGTTGTGTGAAGTTTGAAATTCACACACATTATCATTTACAAAATCAGAAAACTTTTGACTCAAAACCTTTACAGTTCTATCAGTTACGTTATTCTTTGTGGCGTATATTGAAGATGCTACAGTTCCCTCACCTAAGTATAAATCTATATAATCCGATGTATTAGATATGGCATTATTAAAGATCTCGACTTCATCAAAGTATTCATACTTCATATTTAGATATTCACATAAGTTAGGATTTGCCTCCACACCATATACAAATAACTTGTACTTATCTTGATAGTCAAAATAATGTTCTAAGACCAAATCTATCTCTTCACCTTCATGAGCACCGAGATCAATGTAATTCACTCGTATCATATCAACAACTCTCTTGGAAATGTTTTAGTTTCACTATCCATTGATTTTAACAACTCCTCATTCCTCTCTCGAATCAACTTAGTGTAATTGCTTATATTATCGTAACCCTCTTCCGACCATGAATAAGGATGTGTCAATAACTGCATCTTCTGTGGTAAATCATAATAATCAATATGAAGTGGGTGTCCATATTTCCATTGGTGATTAGAGTCTGCTAGATAATGAACTCTAAGTTCCTTTGGTTTATCACCACTGAAGTAATGAAAGAAGTCTTCAGCATAACAATTTATCTTTTCAGGTACCTCTACATATTTCTCCAATATACCTGGATTGCTACCACATCTATGAAAAGCAAACCTATCGACTTCAAATCCATAGTAGTGTTCTAATGTCTCTATATCTTTTAGTATGTAATCAACTAACTCGTCATCATCCATCTGTGGTGGATTCTGATGTAATCCGATATAATGTCCCATGTCCTCTATCTCTTGAATAGCATCAATATTCTTTTGTGATAGAGCGTTGTAAGTATTGTTTCTCAACTGAACCGTGTAAGTGGAATGTACACCTAAATCATCATGTTCGATACGAGCCATCTCTAATGCCCTATCTATGGAAAACTCTATATCATGTCGCAAAACACAAAAAGAATCCACCTCACCACTTACCTCTGAAAAATCCATGATGGGTAAATTATGTTTTACTAATGTAATTATATTCCTATATTCAGCATAACTAAACATTACAAATTAAACCCTCTCTACCAATAAAAACCTTGTTATTTGCAGCCACATATCCTTTATCTTCACCAATGTATTTCTTTAAATTCAAACCACCGTCCAATAGTTTTTTGTTTATAGCATCTCTGACAGTTCTTCCCTCATGTCCGTAATCATCAAATATTAAAGTTACATTACCAAGTTGATTTGATACTCTATCAATATCGTAAACCACCTCATCAAAAGTATGACCGGCATCAACAGACACGACATCTGCCTGTGGTAAATTAAAATTGTTGTAAACATCAGCAGTTATGAACTCTACATTATCAACATCTTTACAGTGCTGTTTTGCCACTTCAATGTTATCAGCACTACGTTCAACTGCTATCACTTTACCAAAACACTCTGAATAAACTCTTGTGGTGTTTCCTTGATGACATCCTAACTCTAAAATAGTTTTATCCTTATAATCAGATCCAAATGATGAAAGGATATCCTCTTTAAATTTACGAGATGTTGTATTTTTATTTTCATCCTTGTGTTCAATTTTATTCAAAATAAAATCTTCATCATACTGATGTCCAATAATTTCCCAGGTTTGATTCATGACTTTAGTTCTTTGGTCTTTTGGTATGCCAGTAAATCTCCAAATATATCCATGTTTTAAAAAATGTGGAAAAGTATCTTCTTGTAACTGCCAATTAGAGTGAAACATTTCTTTCCTATTCATGTGTCTTAAATTATAAGACATAGGTAAATCTAATTTTGTATCTAGGTTTTTTATCTGTAACCAATAGTTTACTGGCGTTTGATCGTTGCCCTTTCTGACATCATGATCTTGTAATCTAATAAAAGTCTCTTTCTTATCTTCATACAATTCTTTTAAACTATCAAAAAAATCTCTATGTGATTCATTGAATATCATGAAACCTGAGTTTATATACTTAGTATGATCTAGTTCATACCCATCGAACACATCTTTATAACCTTCGATACTTTCATTAACCCAACGTAAGTTATCATAGTCTCGTAAAGCAACAAATTTTCTTTCTGTCAAATTAAAAAAATTAGGGCAATCCCACTTGACAATAGCCGTGCTATCCATTAGTCCGATTTGATCAAATTCAATTCCAAGTCTATCTAACTCATCAAATACATATAAACATTTTTGCCACTGTGGTCTATACTGTGTAAAATCTTCATGAATGGGTTCTGTGAATGCAACAAAGATACAATCGTTTTTCTTGCACCAGTATTCCCAAGATTTTCTTGAATATTCATAGTAATCGAACCCACCATACTTGTCCAAATGATCTGAATTGGTAAGGGCAGGCCACCATATAACATTTTTTTTCATTAAAATAACCTTATTAGTCTACTAATAAATATAGTTTAGATATCACAAACCACGTAACTTTTTTCTTAACTCCAAATCTAATTCCACCCAACACTCGTGTTGCTTAACGTGTTTAGGATGTTTAAATTTATCAAAAAACTTAATATATTTACTTATGTCGTGGTCTGATCTATCAGGTCTAACCACTATTTCTGATAAATTATACTGATCAGCTAAATTTAACCCATGACAAAAATCATCCCAATAAGTTCCACCTCTTTGTAATTGATCGCACCTAAGTTCTCTAAATTTATCAGGTCGTATCCACGCATAGTGATAAGTTATCAAATCAGTGGGATATAACATCCCATATCCTCCAGTGGGATTATGATAATCAATAGTCATAAAATTATCAAGTACCTGTTTATAAAATAATCCACCTTTATCATACCTAATACAAATTCTTCTTGTCATATATTCGTCATCTTGATTGTCATACAAATAAGGTTTTATTCTCATCTTTTCAACATACCAAAAGTTTTGCATGTAGTCTATCCAAATACTCCTAAACCCTTGCCCTGGCTCAATCTGTCCCATGTACTCTCGTATATTGTCAGCATCATCTTCGTGATGAAACACATCACCTTCGTATGGGAAAATGTAATCACCCTCTTCAAATTTTATATCTAAATTTTCTAAGTTTAGACAAGCATTTACGTAACAATCTGTAGATGACATGCCTTGTTTGTAATCAATGTTATTCAGTATTATTTTGGTGTTAGGATATTTTCTTTGAGCATCATCTATAATATTACTCAATTCCAACCAATCCCAACCCTTCTTCCCATCTAAAGTATACTTATCTAACCACTTAGAGTCATATGTCTTATTACCCTCAGTACCGTTAGGGAACAAACCCTCTTGATACACTATGTAATCAGGATTTATGGTGTCGATAATATTAGGTATTTGACATTTAATTAAATGACTTTCAGCAAAGGTCGGGACTATGACTATTTTTTTACTCACGCAACATCCTTATAAAGAGTTTTATGTTTTTCAGCAAAAATATTATTAGGTATTTCTTTTGTGTAATAGTAAAGTGCTATTGACTTTCTATGAATCCACGATGGTGCATTTAGTGGTTTTGGGTGACCATGATAAGCAACACCATTATCTGGTTGAGTATTGAAACAAATCAGTCTGTTTGATATAGGCTCTATCTCAACCTCAGCTTTTGTTAATTCGGTGTTCCACAATTCAAGATTTCCATTATATCTATCTTTCCACTCATCACTTAAATATAGTATCAAATTTAATCTCCTATGATAGCCTGGTTTTTTATCAGATTGATTGAAATCAGCATGAACTTTTAAAAACCCACCACTACCTATCATGTGTAATCCACCACCAGCTAAATCATCGTCACTGACTAAATTAGATATTTTAAATATACTACCTAATATACGACAAAAATATGAACTATTCAAGTATTTTATTAAATTATTTATCTTGGGTAATTTTTTAATCAGATTTTGATCCTGACACATGTACTTAATACTATTCTCATCATTTGATTTCCAAGTCCAAAGATCAGATGCCTCATGTGGGAATTCATGTTCAATAGAACTAAGTGTTTCTTTATCAAGAAAGCTATCCCAAACAATATGTGGAAATGGATTATCTCTCACCATTTATTAATTTTGAAAATATTTCATCTATTCTATTTTTCTGTCTACCCCTAGACTCATTAGCAACTCTTAGTTTTGCTTCATTCACGAGAAACTTTTCTAAAGTCGGCTCACCCTCTGTTTTTTCATAGTAAGCAGCACCAACACCCAAATCATCTGTTACCAATTTTTCTACATCTAAAATAAGTTTAGCCTCATCAAAGGTTCTTTTCTCTCCTATGTGTTCATAGTTATGACTCTCAAAAGACTCTTCAAGTAACTGAACCAATTTTATTCTTATCTCCTTAATAACAGCCTCTTGGTGTAGAGCTTCTTCTTCTTTACCATCCTTGTCAAAAAAATACCACTTGATTTTCTCCGATATCAATCTATCAAAATATGCTGAAAGTGAATCCACATTTGTAACTCTCATTTTAATAACTCCTTCATCTTATCTGTGTTCATAGTTAGAATGTTTGGAACAGGATGTTCACATTCATTTGATTTAACTTTAGGATTAGTTTTCAATGCTAACTCATACATTGAAATATCTTCTCCACCAACATTAACGATTCCTGTAGCTCCAACCTCTATTAACTTTATCAATCTTTTTACTTGTTCATCAACATAATCAAAGTTACCAATTTGATTTTTC